>Ga0255349_1000293_pt1 | contig 22949 bp, 15 predicted proteins | sample CBST25v15metaG_FD_189947 | JGI IMG/M metagenome (GOLD analysis project Ga0255349, IMG submission 189947) | Peat soil microbial communities from Stordalen Mire, Sweden - C.B.S.T-25.v15 | ecosystem: Environmental > Terrestrial > Soil > Wetlands > Peat | place: Sweden: Norrbotten County, Stordalen...
CCCGCCGTCGCTTGCCCGCCCTGGTAGTCGGCCGTAGCCCCTTGCAGGCTGCACAACTGGCTCGCGCGCTCGAACTCCGCGTGCTGGGCGTGAATCAGGACGACCCCGCCGCCACGCCTGGTCGTCAATTCCACCGCACGATCCAGCACCAGGAGGCCCCCCTGCGAGTCATACGTGGCGCCCGTCGAGCTGCCCGCACCCTGTGCCATGGAGAAATCCACATGCTGGCTGGTCGTCGCCACCCCGCTCTTCTGGTCGAAGGTCAGCCCGCTGGTCTCGACGTGAATCTGGCCGCGCGCCGCGGCTTCGGCAACCGAGGCCACCGGAGTTCCTTTCGGCTTGGCGGTCACCGCCGCTCCAGCCGCCGCCTTGGGCGCAATGGCCGGCGCCACCCCCGGCCGCATCAGCGTAATCTCCACCGGTCCGGCGGCCCTGGCTGTGCCCGTCTTTTGGTCGTACTCAAACTCGGCGCCCTCGATGCGATCCACGCTGTTGCCTTGAGCGTCATAAAGCTCGATCCGCACGTCGTGCAGCAGCGCGTTGCCCTTCTTCAGCTCGACCACCTTCGAGGCGTGAATCTTGAACAGCGTGTGCCCGCCGTGCGCCTGGGTGTAGGTGACGCCGTTGGCCTCCTCCTGGATTTCCACGCCCAGCCGCTGGGGCAGGTCGCGGCGATTGAAGGGGTTCTTGCCCTTGCCCACGACCAGAAACGCCACCAGCGCCGCCAGCAGCAGGACTCCTGCCCCGAGCACCAGCGTCCGCATGCGCTCAATGGTCAGCCGCACGGTCAGTTCGACCCCCCAAGCCGCGCCGTCAGCCGGGCCGCCAGCCGCTGGGCCAGGCTCTCGCCCAACTCGCTCCACAAGAGGCGCGCCGTGGCTCCGGATGCCTTCTCGACCGCCGCGGTCAACTCCACCAACTGGCGCACATTTTCTTCCACATGCCGGGCCGCCACCGAATCCAGTTCCAGATCTTCTTCGAGAAAAGGCGTGTCCGAGCCGAAATCCACGCGAATGTGCCCGTCGGCCTCGTACGCGCCCTCGTCGAACAGCGGCCCAAAGCCCACCACGCGCACCAGTTGCGGATCCCGCACCCAGCGCGCGTCGAGCCCGCCGCCGGTCTCCAACTCCCACAAGCTCCAGCCGATCTGGAACTCGTAGGCGAAGTCGTCGTGCAGCAGTTCCAGCGCCTCTTCGACCGCGATCTGCGGATTTACGCCCAGTTCAACAGCGCCCTCGCCGCCCGTGCCGATTCTCCGGCCATAAACCTGCTGAAAGACCGGCGACTCGCTCCAGTTCACCGGCCACACGGTCGCCGAGTAGACCAGCGACTCGCCGCCGTGCGCCGCAAAAGCTCCCAGCACCGCCGTCAGCTTGTCGGCCAGCGCAGTCAGACGCAGATTCGGGTACCACAGGCTCAGATAAAGAGTGTCGGCCATCTCTACTGATTGTAGACGGGCGATGCGAACCGGAGATGCAGCGAAAAATCACTGGAAAAACGGGTGCCCCAGGTCCCGATTTTGGGACCTGGGATTCAATACCCTACGCGGTCACGATCTCGCTGAAGTCGGCGATGCCGCTGAAACCGTTGAGCACGTTCTGAATCAGCGCAAGGTGCGCGCCGCGCACGGCCGGGTCGGGGTCGAGCACCATCACTTTGTCGAAAAAGGCGTCCACCACCGGGCGCAGCGTGGCGATGGCCTCCAGCGCCTGGCCGTAAAACCGCAGCTTGCGCAGCGCCGCGACTTCCGGCGCGAGAGCGGAGGCGGCATCGGCAAGCTGTTTGGCTTCGGGAGAGAGAACCACACCAGCATCCGCCTGGATGGCAAATCCTTTCTCTTCGGCCTGGCGCAGAATGTTCTTGATGCGCTTGAACGCCGATGAGATGGCCGCGAAATCGGCCGACTCGCGTGCCGCCGTCAGCGCTTCCGCCCGCGCAATCGCATCGCGCACATCGTCGGCCCCGGCAGCCACGACGGCGTTCACCACGTCATAGGCGAAGCCGCGCACGTCTTTCAGATAGAAGCTCAAGCGCTCGCGCAGGAAGGCGGCAACCTGCTCCCGATTGTCTTCCTCGATGCCAATCGATCCGGAGACATCGCTCAGTGTCAACGGCAACTCCGACTCGGCCAGAATCTTCACGATAGCATTGGCCGCGCGGCGCAACGCGAACGGATCCTTCGAGCCGGTGGGCGCGTTGCCGATGCCGAACATCGCGGTGATGGTTTGGATGCGATCCGCGAGGCCAAGCAACTGACCTTCGATGGTCGTCGGAATCGCATCGTCGGTCGAAGCGGGCATGTATTGCGCATAGATGGCCTGCGCAACTTTCTCGCCGAGCCCTTCCGCCTTGGCGTAAAGTCCGCCGATAATTCCTTGTAACTCGGTAAACTCCTTGACTAACTCGGTGGTAAGGTCTGTCTTGGCCAGCTCGACGGCCTCTAACAACGCGGCTTCATCGAAGTCGGAGCCAGCGGCCTTCACCCTTGCCGCCAGCAGCCGCGCCACGGCCAGGTTAGCCCCGGTCTTCCAGTGATAACTGCCTAACTCTTTCTGGAAAGTAACATTTTTCAGGCTCTCAACGCGATTTGCCAGAGAAATCTTCTGGTCCACCTCCCAGAAGAAGCGCGCATCCTTGAAGCGGGCGCGCAGAACCTTCTGGTTGCCGTGGCGGATGGTGGCGTATCCGTCCTCATCGACCTGAATGTTCAACACGGCGAGAAAATGCGGCGCCAGCTTGCCGTCCGCGCCTTCCACGGCAAAATACTTCTGGTGATCGCGCATCACCGTGACCAGCACCTCTTCCGGCAACGCCAGGTACTCGGGCTCGAAGTTGCCCAGGATGACCGTCGGCCACTCGGTCAGATGGACGACGGTTTCGATGAGCGGCTCGTCCTCGCGCCAGCGCGCGCCAGCAACGGTGCGCGTGGCCGCGTCGAGAGATTTACGGATAGACTGCCGGCGCTCGGCCACATCGACGATGACTTTGGCCGCGCGCAGCCTTTCGGCGTAGTTCTTCGGCTGGTCAAGGACGACCGGCTCCGCCCCATGCAGGATGCGATGACCGCGGCTCGCGTTGCCCGCCTCGATGCCGGCAATCTTCAGCGGGACCACATCGGAATCGAGCAGCGCGACGACCCAGCGCACAGGGCGCACAAAACGCTCCGGCTTGCCCGCGCGCCAGTACATATTCTTCGCCCAGTAGAGGCTCAAGACCTCCCTGGGCAGCTCCGCCGCCAGCAGCTCCGCTGTCTTCCGTCCCTGCCTTTTGACCGTAGCTCCGACGTACTCGCCCTTGGCGTTGGTCACCTTTACGAGAGCCGTCACCGCGACGCCGGCCTTCTTTGCGAAAGCTTCGGCGGCGGCCGTCGGCACGCCCTCCTTGAAGGCCACCTTCCACGAAGGCCCGGTCAGCTTTTCTTCCGCGTCGGCCTGGCCGGCGAGCACGCCTTCCACCCTCACCGCCAAGCGGCGCGGAGTGGAGTAAGTGGTCAGCTTGGCCCCATCGGCCAGCAGGCGCTCGCGCGTGAGCAGGTCGTGGACGCGGCGGCCCAGTTCAGCCTCGGCCCCGGCAATCATGCGGGCGGGAATCTCATCCAGCCCTATCTCCAACAAAAAATCTGCCATAACGTGTAATTCTTTCTGCTTTCAGAGAGCAGGGGTCAGAGATCAGAATAAGCTCCAACATCATCGACACCTGAACCGTATCTTTCCCTGAAGCTTTTCTTTCCCTCAGGGGCTAAAGCCCCGTTGATCTTGAGGTGCTGACGTACGGGCTAAAGCCCGTACCCTTCACAACGCCAGCATTCCCGGAGATTTCGTTAACTCACCTGCTGCGCCGCGTAGACCTTGGCCGCGCCCACGGCCAGATTGCGAATGCGCGCGATCATGCCGACGCGCTCGGTCACGCTGATGGCTCCGCGCGCGTCCAGCAGGTTGAAAAGGTTCGAGCACTTCAGCGCCAGCTCATAGGTGGACATCAGCGGGAAGCGCCGCTTCTGGGCGGCCGTCGTTTTTTCGTCGGCATCCATCGCCTTCCAGCGGTCGAGCAGCGATTGCGCCTCGGCCTCGTAGCTGTTGAAGTGCGCCCAGAGCCGGTCCACATCGGCGTCCTCGAAGTTATAAACCGAGTATTGCAATTCCTCACCCAGCCGCACATCGCCATAAGTGACCGCCGCGCCGGATTCCGGATCGCGCGCCCAGACGACGTCGTAGACCGAGTCCACGTCTTGCATGAAGGCCGCCAGGCGCTCGAGGCCATACGTCAGCTCGGCGCAGATAGGGTCCAGATCCAGGCCGCCGCACTGCTGGAAGTAAGTGAACTGGGTGATCTCCATCCCGTCCATCATCACCTGCCAGCCCACGCCCCAGGCGCCCACCGTCGGGCCTTCCCAGTTATCCTCTTCAAACTTCAGGTCGTGCTTGCTCAGGTCGATTCCGATGGCTTCGAGCGATTGCAGATAAAGCTCCTGCACATTCACCGGCGGCGGCTTCAGGATGAGCTGAAACTGGGTGTGGCGAAAGAGCCGGTTGGGATTTTCGCCGTAGCGGCCGTCGGCTGGACGCCGCGAAGGCTGCGCATAGCCAACCTTGTAGGGTTTGGGCCCCAGCACGCGCAGAAAAGTCTCCGGCGCCATGGTGCCCGCGCCGACTTCCACGTCGTAGGGCTGCTGCAGCACACAGCCGCGCTCCGCCCAAAAGCCCTGCAAGCGGAACAAAAGCTCCTGAAATGTGAGCGGAACGGCCTTTGTTTGAGACAAAACCTGGGATGAAAGCACGGGCAACTCTCTCTCCTGAAAGGACTGCCCCGATTTTAGCAGCCCTTTTTACCGCGCAGGTACCGCGCTCAGGCTCCCAGCCGCTGCAGCGCCTCGGCCGAGCGTAGTTTGCGTTCCAGGTGCCGTTCCAGCGATTGCAGGGTGAAGCGGCGAAGATCCTGCGCGCGCCGCCGCGGCCACGCTTCGGCGGCAAAGGCCGAGGCCGGCGCCTTGAGCATTCGCTGCGCCAGATGCCACGAATCGGCCGAAAGAGCGCTGGCATTGCCGTTGCGGTGCAGCGCGCAAAATAGGCCGTCGCCGAGCGTGTTGAAGCTGATCTCGCCGGCCTCAAGCGCCTTGCCGCAGGCCGTGCAGCGGCCGATCTCCGGCAACAGGCCCATCAGCCGCGTCATCCAAAGCTGGAAGTAGGTCAGCGGCATCCACGGCTGGACGACATCGGGCTGGACGGCGTGGGTCTGCTCCAGCACCGATCCCAGAAGGCGGAAGATTGTCTGCTGCGGATCATGGTCGGGCAGCGCCTCGTCCAGCAACTCGGCGAAGAAGCTGAGTACCGTCATGCGCGCCGGATCCACCGGAGCCGAGAGCGGAGAGCGGAGGATTTCAAGCTGGTCCAGCCGCACCAGTTCCTGCCCCGGCCGCTCGGCAAACCAGGCCTGCGCCAGGGTCATGGGTTCGAGCGCCCCGCCAAAGCGCTTGCGGCTCCTGAGCGCCGACTTGGCCACGCCCCGCACCCGGCCGTAATCGCGCGTGAAAAGGCTCACGATCAGGTCGGCTTCATGCACCGGCCAGGTGCGCAAGACCACGGCTTCGGAGGTGAGCACGCTCATGCGCTTCCTATTTTCGCACTATGCCGCCTGCCCGGCCGGAGGCTACAATGCAGGCAGAGGTTTCAAATGCTCACTGCAGTGGTCACCTTCAACGGCCGCATCACCCTGCCTTCCCAGGTGCGCAAGGATCTAGGACTGAAGACCGGCGACAATGTCGATTTTGTCGAAGTCGAGAAGGGGAGGTTTGCGATTTTCCACCGCACCGGATCGGGCGCGGACCAGGAGCTTCACATTCCGAACCTGAATTTTGCACCCATCCCCGAAGAAGCAGACCAAGCCATCCAGTAATCGGCGGCAAGCACTGCGGGGCCTATCGGCGCATCCCATGCGCCGATAGGCCCCGCGCGTGAGCTGAGGAGCCGTGCATAGACGCAAACGCGCCTCCCGCCGTGGGCAGGAGGCGCGTTGAGAAACGTGGAACGTGAAAGAGCTAGCGGCCGAAGTGCTTGGCGTTTTTCTCGGTAAAGCTGGCCCACTTCTCCGGCAGGTCGTCCTGCGCGAAGATGGCCGAAACCGGGCAGGCCGGGACGCAGGCGCCGCAATCGATGCACTCGACCGGATCGATGAACAACTGGTCTATGTCCGCGTGGCCTTTTTCGTCCTTCTTGGGGTGGATGCAATCGACGGGACAGGCGTCCACACAGGCGGTGTCCTTGGTGCCGATACAGGGTTCTGCAATGATGTATGCCATCTTTGACTTCTCCCGAAAAAATCTAAACCTTCGACGCTGATAGTAGCATAGGCAGCCTCGATGCTGCCGGGCTCCCCTGCAACTGCGTATTGCTTCGTGGGAGGCGGAAAAATCGTCCTACTCCCTACCCGTCGCCGCTCTTCACTGCCCGCACTTCACTGCCCGCTCTTCGCAGCCCGCTCCAGGCGCCGCGCCGCATACTCCTGAGGCGTGAGCAGAGGAGCCAGATCGCGTCCGGCGAACATATTCTCAAAAAGGCCCAGCAATTCCGCGTGAATCGGCCCATTCGAAGCCAGAATCTCGCGGCTGTCGAGCCGGAAAGGCTGGCCGGAAAAGCCGCTGGTTAGCCCGCCCGCTTCTTCGACCAGCAGAATGCCGGCCGCCGTGTCCCAGGGGTTCAAGTTGAACTCCCAGTACCCATCCAGGCGGCCCGCGGCCACATAGGCCAGATCGAGCGCCGCCGAGCCAGCCCGGCGCACCCCGTGCGAGCGCAGGGTAAATTCCTGATAAAAATGAATGTTCGGGTTCTGGTGCCGCTTGCGGCTCGGAAAGCCGGTGGCAATGAGCGATTCAGACAGTTCCGGGGTGTGCGAAACGTGCATCGGCTTGCCGTTCAGCCGCGCGCCCCGTCCCCGCTCGGCGGCGAAAAGCTCGTCGCGCATCGGGTCGTAGAGCACGGCGGCCACCAGCGTCCCGTCTTCGTCCGGCCCGAGCACGGCTTCACCCCGCGGCTGCCGGTCTTCGAGTCCCAGCGAGATGCAGAACTGAGGAAACCCGTGCGCGAAGTTCGTGGTTCCGTCCAGCGGGTCCACATACCAGCGGAACCTGCTCCCCAGCCGCTCGCGCGTGCCCTCCTCGCCATAGATTCCGTGTTCCGGAAAGGCCGCCGCCAACCGCTCGCGAATCAGCTTCTCCGACGTCCGGTCAGCCACCGTCACCAGGTCCGCTTCGCCCTTGTACTCGGTCTCGACGCCTTGCGCAAAAAACTCGCGCAGCCGCTGGCCGGCCTCGCGGGCGATGGCCGAAACCTGCGGAACCCACTGCCACTCGGGTGTTGCTTGCAGGTTGCTCATCGTGATGCCTCACTTGAAAAGAGTGCGTTGGCTTCCGGCGCAACGGTTCGAGCGACGCGCGGAGCCCGCCGGCCCACTTCCGTGATGGTGCTGATCTGCTGCTTGTAAATGAATAGGTTGGGCTTGTCCTCGCGAGTCAGGCGCAGCATTCCGTCGTCGAAATACTCAATCCATCCGCGCACCGTCTCTCCGCCGCGCAGTTTGATCTGGACATTCACCTGCCGGTCGCTGAGCGAGCGCAGATAGAGAGCCTCCTGGCCGGTCTCGCCCGGCGGAGGCGTCTTGGAACGGCGGTGCATGGAAGTCGCAGGAGCCATGCCGCCATTTTAGATCGAGAGCCCGCGCGAAGGCGAGAGCCCGCAGGCAAGACCGCGCAGCGAGCCGGGCCCGGCTACTGGCTCCCGCCCTGCGCATCGGCGTAATAGCCTGGGCGATGGCGAATCTGGAGCTCCGGGGATGCGGAGCCGGGGACGGTCGCCACAGGTACCACGGTCACCTGGATGCGATGGAATGCCTCTCCGGGCTTTTGATCCACAGGGTAATAGCCCAGCAAGTACTGCGCGCGCAGGTCGTCGCCTACCCGCTGAAAGGCTTCGTCCAGTCCGCCGGCGCTCTCATAGAAGCTCCTGCCGCCGGTCTCGCCGGCCAGGGCGATGAGCGCGTGTTCGCCCCCCAGGTCGCGGCCGGCGCTGGCCGCGATGGGCACATCGATGATGGCGTAGATCATCACGTTATCGCGCAGAGCCTGCTGAAGGGCCTGGGCGTAGGTGGCCTCTCCGGCCGTGTTGTCGCCGTCGGAAACCAGCACCAGCACCTTGCGTCCCTGCCGGCCGGCCAGACGCCCGGAAGCCTGGCGGATGGCGTCGTAAAGCGCCGTAGCCGAGCCCGGGCGCAGCCGCTGCAAACCGCGATCGATCTGCTTGACCTGGTTGGTGAACGGCGCCAGCTCGCGCAACTGGCTGGAAAACTGAAGCAGGCTCATCTGATCCTGCGGGCCGAGCAGGGCGCGGGCAAACTGGCCGGCCGCGCGGGCCTCCGCGGCCATGTCCTTGCGCACGCTGCCGCTGGTGTCGATGGCCAGGGTCAGGTTCAGCGGCAGATCCGATGAACGCTCGAAGACCGCGATGCGCTGCGGACGGCTGTCCTCGGCAAGCGCGAAGTCGCCGCGCGTCAGTCCGCTCACCCGAGCCCCGTTCCGATCGGTCACGCTCACAAAAACGTTGACCAGATTCACGTCCATGCGCAGGGTCGGCTGCTGCGCGGCCACAGTTAGGGGCGCGAAAGCCGCCAGAGCGAGAATCGGCAGCGCCAGAAACGGCAGAGCCAGAACCAGCCGCGCCCGGACTCGCAACAATTGGAACGGCAGCAACAGGACCGGCAACAACCAAACCGGCAGTGCCCGGCGGCAGGATCGCCGGAGCTGCTTCAACCCGCCCATGAGAAGAACGCGCGCCCGCATCGTGCTCAAAGGATACCGCCCCGCGGACGGAACAGAACAGGCGGCAATCTGCCGGCGCATCCGGCGCAATTCGCCAGATCGGGCGCAATCGATCAGAATCATCAAGCGCTATCGATAGAAATCACGCGCAATTCATCAAGGCCGAGCGCAATCGATCAAAATCAAGCGCGATCCAGCAAAAGGAGAGCGCAATCAATCAAACTTGTACAGGAATCCCGAGGGCGTGCCCCAAAGGTTGCGCGAGCGGTCCTCGTAGAAGATGCTGAACTCGATGCCGGAGATGTCGTAGTCGAACAGGGGCACGCGGTCAAAGGTATAGTCGCCGCGCACCGAGTACTCGTCGCCCCCGCAGTCGATCATCAGCGTGTTATCGGCCGATAGCCTCTCGGGGTGGGTTAGCAGGATGCAGGCGACGGCGAAGGCCCCGGCGCCGAACTCGTTGCCGGCCATTCTGGCACGGGCCCGCCGGGCCGAGCAGCCGCGATGCAACATGCCGGCCTGCGCGGCAACCACCAGAATGTCATTGCCCTGCTGCTGGTCGGACAGAATCGTTTCCGCCAGCTTGGAGCGTTCCGATTGGCGCAGATAGGTCGGCCCCAGGCGGCCTGCGATGCGGTTCTGGAACTTGCGTTTCTTGGCCAGAGCCCCCAGGACCATTTCGACGGCTTCGCTGTAGGTGGGCGCCAGCGCCTGCCAGCGAGGAATGGCAAACCAGGCCTCGGCGCTCTCCTGCAAAGGCTTGCGCGCCAGTTTTTCCATGCAACTGCCGAGCGAGGGAAAGAACTTGCGCAACTCCGTGACCTGGGCCTCGATGGGCCGCACCCTGTAGGCGGGCGGATAGGCTCGATCCGAGCCCACCTCCTCGTCCTTGAATTTTTCGCTCACCGTGTGACGATGGATGATCTCCACCAGCGAACCGGCCACCTCGGACTTGAGACTTTTGCCCATCTCGAGTACCGACTGCGCGCTGTGCCGGTCCAGTTGCGCGATGGCCGCATGAAAGGCAATTTCGACCGCCTCGCCGAGAAACTGCTGCAGCTGCGTATTCTGTTGATCCGTCGTGTTGCCAGACAGATGTAACGGAGAGATCGTCGCTGTGGTCGCCATGGTCACCGCTTTTTGCGCGCACCCGCGCAATGAATTATGGTCTTTTTATCGGCACAACCGCGGCTTTCTATAGAACCGTGTCACTATAGTTGCCTTTTTTTGGAACATTCGCCGCGCCAGGTACTTTTCAGATGACGGTCTGTTCACACGACCCTGTAGGCGGCGCACCCGGTCACGCCTCGTGAGCGCGCCCGGTCCGCCAGCCCGGCTTGCCGACGCAGAAAGGGCCGGCAGGTTCGCCGGCCCTCGCGCTCGCGGATGGAGTTTCCGCTTACGCCATTACGCCCGCCATCTTCTCCGCTTCCGCCAGACTGTCCGGACGCGCCTTCATCAGCGGCAGGGCTACGGCCAGCACGTCCTCGATGCGGCTGGCATAGTGAATCGAAACGCCCTGCATCAGCTCCGGCGTCAGATCCTCTTCCACATCCTGGCGGTTTTCCGCGGGCAGGATGATGGTTTCCACCCCGGCGCGGCGCGCAGCCAGAAGCTTTTCCTTGATGCCGCCCACCGGCAGCACATTGCCGCTGAGGGTGATCTCGCCCGTCATGGCGGTCAGCGGGCGCACCGGCGTGTCGGTCAGCAGCGAGACCAACACCACCGCCATGGTCACGCCGGCCGAGGGACCGTCCTTGGGAATGGCTCCGGCCGGCACGTGAATGTGCAGGTCGATCTCCTTGGTGAAGTCCTCGGCCAGCCCCAGACTGAGGGCGTTCGAGCGGACCCAGGTCAGCGCGGCCTGCATGGACTCCTGCATCACCTCGCCGATCTGCCCGGTCATGGTAAAGCCGCCCTTGCCCTTCATCTTGTTGGCCTCGATGAACAGGATGTCGCCGCCGGCCGGCGTCCAGGCCAGGCCCACAGCCACCCCGGGGCGCTTGACCCGCTCGGCGACCTCGGTGTCCACGCGCACCTGAATGCCGCCCAGGAACTCCTTGATCGTCTCGCGGCTCACTGTCAGCTTGTCCGTCTTACCCTCGACCACGCGCCGCGCCTGTTTGCGGCAGATGGTGCCGATCACCTGCTCCAGCTTGCGGACGCCCGCCTCGCGGGTGTAATGGCGCACCGCGTAGCGCACCGCATCCTCGGGAAACTCGATCTGCTCCGGCGTGATGCCGTTTTCCTTGATCTGCCGCGGAATCAGGTAGCGGAAGGCGATCTGCATCTTCTCTTCTTCGCTGTAACCCTGCAAAAAGATCAGCTCCATGCGATCCAGCAGCGGGGCCGGAACCGTATCCAGCTGGTTGGCTGTGCAGATGAACAACACCTTGGACAGATCGAAGGGCACGTCCAGGTAATTGTCGCGGAAGGTGTTGTTCTGCTCCGGGTCCAGCGCCTCCAGCAGAGCCGAACTCGGGTCGCCGCGGAAGTCGCGCCCCAGCTTGTCCACCTCGTCCAGCATGAGGACCGGATCGTTGGTTTCGGCCCGCCGTATGCTCTGAATGATCTGACCCGGCAATGCTCCGATATAAGTCCGCCGATGTCCGCGGATCTCCGCCTCGTCGTGCATTCCGCCCAGCGAAACGCGCTGGAACTTGCGGCCCAGGGCCCTCGCAATCGAGCGGCCCAGGCTGGTCTTGCCCACGCCCGGCGGCCCCACAAAGCACAGGATCGGCCCCTTCATGTCCGGCTTCAGCTCCAGAACGCTCAGGTAATCCAGGATGCGGTCCTTCACCTTTTTCAGCTCGTAGTGGTCCTCGTCCAGAATCTCCTTGGCCTTGTTGATGTCGATCTTGGAGCCGGAGCTCTTGGCCCAGGGCAGAATCGCCAGCCACTCGATGTAGTTTCGGGTGAGCGAGTAGTCGGCGGCCATGGGCGACATGCGCGAAAGCCGCGAAAGCTCCTTGAGAGCCTCCTTCTTGACCTCCTCCGGCATCCCGGCGGCATCGATCTTCTGGCGCAGTTCATCGCTCTCGCGCTGCCCCTCGTCCTGCTCGCCCAGCTCCTTCTGGATGGCCTTGAGCTGCTCGCGCAGGTAGTAGTCGCGCTGCGACTGCTGCACCTGATCCTGCACCTCGGTCTGAATCTTGGTGCGCAACTGCTGCACCTCGATCTCCTTGGCCAGATGCTGATTTAACAGCTCCAGCCGGGTCGCGATGCTGGGGGTCTCCAGCAGTTTCTGCTTGTCCTCGGTGGTCAAAAAAGGCAGCGAGGAGGCCACGAAATCCACCAGCCGGCTCGGCTCCTCGATATTCGCCGCGATCGTCCGCAGTTCATCGGAGAGGGTCTGGGATTCGGCGACAATCTGCTGGAATTCACTCGTTACATTGCGCACCAGCGCTTCCATGCCGGGGGTAGCCGCCAGCTCGGCGTCCTCGAGAACCTCCACTTCGGCCACCAGGAAAGGCTCGGTCTGAACATAACGCACCAGGCGCACCCGCTCCACTCCCTCGGTGAAGACGAACCGGCTCTGGTTGGGCATACGCACCACCTTGTGCACCGTAGCCAGGGTTCCAACCCCATGCAGGTCAGCCGGTTGGGGCGAGTCCAGCCGCGCGTCCAACTGCGCCGCGACGACGATGGTCCGTTCCTCGCCCAGCGACTCGATCAATTGGATGGAACTTTCCCGGCCAACCGTCAGCGGCAGCACAGCGTGAGGAAACAAAACCGTATCGCGGACCGGCAAAACCGGGATTCTGCGTACGCCAGAGACGGCCTTTTCGGATGTTGCTTTGCGAGACGGTGGAATCGGTGGCTGATTTAACATTGAGTATCCCCTTATCAACTTTCCTTCATTAGACAACGAAGACTTTGAAAGGTTTCAAAAAAAACCTCTGCCGGCGATTCGGCCTTCGCGCGCGCTTTTTCCAGATCTCACTGCCGCACTTCAACGCGCGGCGCGCTTCTTCGGCAAAAATCTGGAGCGCCGGTCCCTCTTCTCGAAGCTCCGTACTTTCTGAAGCCCAGCAAGGCTGCCCGAATCCGAGCCTTGCTCTAAACGGGGATCGAAGAATCGGGAACAAACGCTCCGGACTCCTCTCCGTAGCCAACTGAATGCACCGCAACTCGAAGTGTGTATCGGCCAAAGACTGGAAAAGGTGAACCGTCGGAGCGATGGGGCGGGGAGGCGGCAAGGACGGCGAGCGGCGCAAAGCTTCGCCGGGGATTCGCCTCGCCTGGGGAGGGTTCGAGCGGCGAGCGCCGCACCGGGCGCCCGGTCTGGTTAGTATAAGAGAACAGAGAAGACGGAGCCTTGGCGGCCAGCCGCTGCCGTTCGTGAGTTCCGACCTCTGAAGAAGGCGGCCTGCTGGTACGGCGGGGCGTTTGAATCCATGTTTGTCAGGCATCTTATGGTCTTGAAGGCAAAGCCGGCGCGGCAATGCGGCAAGCAGCGGTCAGGGTATGGCATTCTGCTGGCCTGCCTTCTTGCCTATTCGCTTATGGGCGGTGTCTGCGGCTGGAGCCAAAGCGACGGAAGCGGCACGGGCGCTTCCGCCGCAGGCGGCGGCCTGCAAGCGACGAAGCCTGAGGCGACGAAGCCTTCCCCTGCTCTCGACCGGTGGGAAGGCCTGCCGGTGCGAAGCATCTCCTTTGAAGGAGTTTCAACGGATCGCCTCACCCCTTTGCCTGGCCATCTGGCCCAGGCCGTGGGAGCCCCCCTGAGCCAGGAAGAGCTGGGAAAAAGCCTGCGCCAGCTTTTTTCCACCGGCCTTTTCGAAACCCTGACTGTCGAAGGCGAGCGCAAACAGGACGGAGTGGCGCTCATCTTTCGCGGACTCCCGCGCGCCTTCATCGGCGCCGTCAGCGTGGAGGGCGCGAAGGGAGCCTCGGTCAACATCCAGCTTTTAAGCGCCAGCCAGTTGGCTGCCGGCACCCGGCTGACTTCTGACAAACTGAGCCGCGCGCGCGAACAGATGAGCGCGATCCTGGCCCAGGACGGCTTCCACAAGCCGGTGATCACTCAGACTCTGACGCCGCGCCCGGCTGAGCAGTTGGTGGACATCGCCTTTCACGTGGTTTCCGGCCCTCAGGCGCGGGTGGGCGCGGTCACGATCACCGGTGACGCTGGAATGACGCCGGAGGAATTCCGTTCGCACGCTCGCCTGAGGCCCGGCCTGCGCGTGAACCGCGAAACCGCCAGCCGGGCGCTGGCCGGGATGCTGAAGGTCTACCAGCGCGAACAGAGGCTGGAGGCGCAAATCAAGCTCGAACCCCAGCAATACGACGCCAAGGCCAATACAGTCAGCTACCGCTTTTCCGCCCAGCAGGGCCCCGTCGTCAAGGTGGGGGTCGAAGGCGCCAACATCGGTTCGGAGCAGCTCAAGCGGCTGATTCCCATCTTCGAAGAGGGAAGCGTCGATGAGGATCTGCTCAACGAAGGCAATCGTCGGCTGCGCGACTTTTTCCAGCAGCGGGGCTATTTTGACGTGAAGGTAACCCACGAAAAACGATCCCCGAGCGCCAGCCTCGTGATGATTGTCTACGATGTGCGCCTGGGAGCGCGGCGGCGCGTCGAGCGGGTCTCGGTGACGGGCAACCACTACTTCAGCTCCGCAACCCTCGACGCCCTGCTCGGTGTCCATGCCGCCGATGTCACCGACCGCCACGGCATTTACTCGCAGGCGCTGGTGTCTGCCGACGCGGGCGCCATCGAAGCTGTTTATCGGAACAACGGCTTCTCGAAAGTCAAAATCACCCCCGAGACCAGCGCGGGGCCGTCTGCCGATTCCGGTTCTTCGCCCCTGAAGCCGCAGACGGCCCCGCAGACGGCCCCGCTCACCGTGACCTACCATATTGAAGAAGGGCCGCAGTTGCGCGTGGGCACGGTGCGCATCGAAGGCAACGAGCAGGTGAACGCCTCCCAGCTTACGCCGCAGTTGAACACCATCGCCAGCCAGCCGCTCTCGCCCGGCAGCCTGGCCGGAGACCGGGACACTCTGTTGACCGACTATCTGAGCCGGGGCTTCGACCGGGCCGTGGTTCAGGTCGCACAACAGACGGATCCGGCCGATCCCAGCAAAGTAAACGTGGTCTTCCAAATCACTGAAGGCCGGCGGATTTTTGTGCGCAAGGTGCTATTGACGGGGCTGCATTACACGCGCCCCGCCACGGCGGAAAAAGCCATCACCCTCAATCCCGGCGACCCGCTCAACCAGACGGCGCTGACCGCCTCCGAGCGCAATCTCTACGATTTATCCCTCTTCAACGAGGTGAATACGGCCATCGAAAACCCCTCAGGCGAGTCCACCCACAAGACGATCCTGATCCAGACGGAAGAGGCGCGGCGCTGGACCCTGACCTACGGCTTCGGCTTTGAAGCCCAGACCGGACAGCCGCGGTACAACTGCCAGGGCGCCATTGCCGCCGGCGTCGCCTGCAACCCCAACGGCAAGACGGGGGTGAGCCCCCGCGTGCTGGCCGCCATCACGCGCAACAATTTCTTGGGGCGGGACCAATCCGTCTCTCTGCGCGGCAACTACGGCTTGCTGGAGCAGAAACTCGACCTGCTTTTTCAGATTCCGCACTTCGAGCAAAGCCGAAACTTCAGCCTGACTTTTTCCGGCGGCTACGCCAACAGCGTGGACGTGAGCACGTACGTCTCCTCCAGGCTGGAGGGCGGCATGCACTGGACCGAGCACTTCAATACGCCGGGCTCCGTCTTGTCCAAGGCCAACACCTTCGTCTACGAATTCGACTTCCGCCGCGTCAAGGTGCAGGCCAGCAGTCTGCAGGTCTATCCGGACGCGATCGCGGCCTTGGCCACGGCGGTGCGCGTGGCCGGTCCGTCGGTGACCTGGATTCGCGACACCCGCGACTCTCCCCTCGATGCGCACCACGGCACTTATACCAGCATTCAGGAGTTTCTCTCCAGCACGGCCTTCGGAGCTCAGGCCAACTTCAACCGCCTCGACCTGTCGAATTCCAGCTACTACAGCTTCGGCAAGGGACGCTACGTGCTGGCCCGCAACACCCGCTATGCGCAGGAGCGTGCCTTCGGCGCCCCCCAAGTCGCGACGATCCCCCTCCCCGAGCGGCTCTACGCCGGCGGGGCGACCTCGCTGCGGGGCTTCGCTCAGAACTCGGCCGGCCCGCGCGACCCGGAGACGGGCTACCCCATCGGCGGGGCGGGCGCGCTGATCGAGAGCACCGAACTGCGCCTGCCGCCGCCCAACCTGCCCTGGTTTGGCAACACGCTGAGCTTTGTGCTCTTTGAAGACATGGGCAACGTCTTCACCAACGCGGGAGACGCCTGGGCCAGCATCGGGCGGTTTCACCAGCCGAACAGGGCCGCGTGCAAGACCCTGGCCTCGCCGGCGAATTACCCCGAAGGCTATTCTCCCTCCGGGCCCGAGACTTCCACCGGCCATCAGGGAACGTGCAGCTTCAACTACTTCTCGCAAACGCCGGGCATCGGGCTGCGCTATCATACGCCGGTCGGGCCGATCCGGCTGGACTTCAGCTATGACCTGAATCCGCCCATCGATCCGGTCAATACCGATTACTCGCTGCCATCGGTGAGCACCAGCTCCCCGGTGCCCTCTTACGATTTGAGTCCGCATGTGGGCGAAACCCCGCGATTCAACTTCTTTTTCAGCCTGGGACAAAGCTTCTGATGCACAGCCGGCCAAAAATCCGCTTCAAGGCCTCGCTCGGCTTCCTTCTCCGGGCGACGGCGGCAGTTTGGCTGGCCACGGCCGGAGCAGCTTCGGGACTGGCACAGGACACGGCCCCGGCGGCGGATTCCGGCCACGCCGTGGTGCTCGACCGGGTGGTGGCCGTGGTCAACAATCAGGCCATCCTGACCAGCGATGTGGACGACGAGATGCGGCTGGCGGTGCTCAACCCCGGCGGAATCGGACGCGGCGCTCTCACGCCCGAGCGCGCATTGGGGCAGTTGATCAGCCGCGCGCTCATCCAGCAGCAGATTCGCCAGGAGGGTGAGCAGATTGACGAGCCTTCGCAGAACGAGGTCGATGCGCGGCTGTCCGAGATCCGCAAGGATCTGCCCGCCTGCGTTCACTTCAACTGCGCATCCGAGGCCGGATGGAAGGCGTTTCTGACCGCGAACGGGCTGACGCCGCAGCAGGTGGACACCTATCTGCGCAACCGGATCGAGATTCTGAGCTACATCGAACTGCGCTTCCGGGGCGGAATTCTCATCTCGCCGGAGGATATCTCGGCTTACTACCACAAAACACTGCTGCCCCAGTATGCCCCGGGCGAAGCGGTTCCTCCGCTGGACAAGGTGGCCCCGCGCATTGAGGAGATTCTGCTCGAGCAGCAGGTGAATGTGCTGTTCGACAACTGGCTCACGAACCTGCGCAAGCAGGGCAATGTGGAAGTGCTCGACCCGGCGTACAAGACGCCGGAAGCCGGCTCCAATGCGGGCCAGGGAGGCGCATGAGCGAGTCCGAATCCACGCCTTCCGGCCCCACCGGAACTCCCGAGCCTGACACTCCGCAGCCGGCTGCGCCCGAACCCGCCGGGCTTGAGCCTATTTCGGAGCCAGGCCCCGCTGCGCCGGTCCGCAAAGCGCGCTCCAGCCGTCTGCGCCGCTTTTTCCTGCGCCATCTTCCCCTCACAGTGGCCGGTATGGCGGCGTTTCTGGCCATCAGCCTCGTGGGCCTCTATTTTTTGGCCAGTTCGGCCCGGTTTGAGAACTTCATCCGCGAGCAGATCGTGCAGCAACTGGAGACGGCGACCGGCGGGCGCGTTGAAATCGCCTCGTTCCACTGGAATCTTCTGCATCTCGAGGCCCAGGCGGACGGAGTGGTCATTCACGGCCTTGAAGCTCCAGGTGAAGCGCCCTACGCCCAAGTTGGCCGCCTGCGCGTGCGGCTGAGCCTGCTGAGCTTCTTCTGGAGCCCGCGCATCCGCCTGCGGGAGCTCGAAATCTTCGAGCCCCGGCTGCACCTGATCGTCTACCCCGACGGATCGACCAACCAGCCGCGGCCGCGCCAGCCCAGAAGGCCGGGCCAGCCGCTCACCGAAAGGCTTTTCGATCTGAAGGCCGGCCTGATTGTGGTCGAGCAGGGCGACCTGGACGATGAGAATCGCGCCGCGGCCTTCGATTTTCAGAATCGCCACATTCCACTCGACTTTTCCGCCAGCGACGTCTCCATGCGCATGGTCTATTTCCCGGCGGCAAACCCCGGCCGTCGGGGGGGAAATCCGGAAAGCTATCGCATCGAGATCGGAGCGCGCGACCTGAATCTCGCGCGTGGAGCCTCGTCCCGCGCGGGCACTGCGCAGCCGCCGCAAGTGCATGGATTTCTGCAGGCCACGCTCGATCTGACGCACGCCGCTGTAACCCTGCAATCGCTGCGCATCACCGCCCGCAGCCGAGGCGTCCCGGACCGGACGGTTGAAATCTCCGGCACGCTGAGCAACTTTGCCCATCCCCGCTGGGAGGCCCGGGCGGCGGGCGTGCTGGATATGCGCCTGATCGACTCGGTCACCGGCTACCCCAACGCGCCGGAAGGCATAGCCCGCCTGAACCTCGCCGGCGCCGGAGAGACGGGAAGCTTCCGCGCCGATGGCAGTGTCCACGTCGAGAACGGCTCCTACATCGGGACCGGCGTCGTCGCCACCGGCGTGCGCCTCGACGCGCGCGTTCATGCCGACCCGGAACAGTTGCTGATCGGCTCCATCGTCGCCCGCCTTCGCCAGGGCGGACAGATCGATGGCCAACTTTCGCTCTCCCCCTGGCTGACGGCGCTTCCCGGAGCGTCCACCCTGCAGCCGGCGGGCGCGGCCAGCGGAATACCCCGCGGCAAGCGAAACTGGCGCTCTCTCTTCGCCCATCCGGAGCAGGGAGTGAAACCGCGCCCGGCCGCAAAACCGTCCCGGCCCGCGAACGGCATCACCATCCCGGTCAACGGCAAGGTGACGGCCAACTTCACCGGCGTTGCCCTGGACACGCTGCTGGAGATGGTCTCCGAGCCGCCCTTCCAGCATCTTGGCTTTGACACCCGCGTCAACGGGCCCGCCACGGCAATCTGGACCGGGGGCGATGTCCGCACCCTTTCCGTGGACGCGCGCCTGGGCCTCACTCCGCCGTCACAGACCGCCCCCGGAATGGTTCCCGCCAGCGGCCTGGTCGACGGCACCTATACCCAGCGGGACGGCGCGGTCGATCTGCGCACCCTGCAGCTCGATCTGCCCTCCAGTCAGGTCCAGGCCAGCGGCCATCTGGGCGCCTACCCGCTCACCAGCCCCTCGGCGCTGACGGTCGATCTCCACACCCAGAACCTGGGCGAATTCGACACCGTGCTGCGCGATCTGGGCCTGACCTGCAAGCCAGACTCCAGGGTTCCCGGCAAGAGACCTTCGTCGACGGGGTGTAAATCCGGCTCCGCCGCCCTGCCCGTCGCGCTCTCTGGACAGGCGGATTTTCACGGCTCGTGGGCCGGCTCCCTGGTCGATCCGCACCTGGCGGGCAACCTCCAGGCGACGCAACTGGCCTTCGAGCTGCCGGCGCTGTCCACGGTCAATTCCGGCCAGCCCCAATTCGTCCGGTTTGATTCGGTCGAGGCCACCGGCGGCTATTCGGCAGCCCGAATTGAAGTTTTTCGCGGCCTGCTGCGTCGCGGCGGCGCCGAGATATCCCTCAACGGCACGCTGGACGCAATGCCGCGCCGCGGACACGCGCCGGCCATCAACGCCAACTCGGTGCTCCATCTCCGCCTGGGCGCGAACCGGGTCGGCATGGACGATGTGCGCCTGTTCACCGGCCGGAGCCTGCCCGTAGCTGGCGCCCTCAATGCGCAACTTCAAATCGACGGACCGCTCCATGCGCTGAACGGCTCCGGATGGGCTCAGATGGACAAAGGCAGCGTCTACGGCGAGCCGGTGGACCACATCCGCGCGCAGGGAACGCTGGCCAATCGGGAGATCAATCTCGCCTCGGAGGCCGTCATCGAAGGCGCAGGCAGGATTGCCGTCACGGGCAGCTACAACCTCCAATCCCGCCGCTTCCAGTTGAACGCCCAGGGCGCGGGAATCGACGCTTCCCGCATCGAAATCCTTCGCCGCCGCGGTTTGGCCGTGACCGGGAAACTGGGCTTTACCGCGCAGGGCACGGGGACGTTCGGCGATCCGCACTTGCAGGTTCAGGCCACGCTGGCCGGCCTCACTGTGAACGGTGAGCCGCTGGGCTCGCTGGGGATGGCCGCGCACACCGCCGGCCGCGTCGCCACTTACGACGTATCCACCCGGCTGGACACCGCCCGGCTCACCCTGCACGGCCAGACGGCGCTCAGCGGCGACTATGTCACCCAGGCCAGGCTGGTATTTCCGCAACTCAATCTTGGCAAGCTGTTCAAGCTGGCCAATATGCAGGAAATCAGCGATGAGTCGGCGCTGGCCGGAGCCATCACCCTCGAAGGGCCTTTGGCGCGGCCCGCCGATCTGCGCGGCGAGGCTCGTTTTGGTCAATTGGCGGCCACCGTGACCGGCGTCCATCTGCGCAGCGAGGGCGGCGTCCACGCCACGCTCGACCATGCCGTGATCCGCCTCGACCGCCTGCACGTGACCGGCGAAGACACCGACCTCTACGCTCAGGGGAGTCTATCGCTCCAGGGCAATCGGCAGCTGGACCTGACCGCCAGCGGAAGCGTCAATCTGAAGGTGGCCGAGACGCTGGACCCCGACCTGACAGCCAGCGGAAGCGCCACCTTGCAGGTGGAAGCCCACGGCCCGCTGATGAATCCCGGCCTGCGCGGCCGAATCGAATTCCAGAACGGCTCGCTGGCCCTCGAAGACCTGGCCAACGGCCTGAGCCAGCTGCACGGAACGCTGGAGTTCAACCAGAACCGGCTGGAGGTCAAGTCGCTGACAGCCATGACCGGCGGCGGCCAGTTGAGCGTGGGCGGCTACCTGGCCTATCAGCATGGAATCTTCGCCGATCTGACGGCCACCGGAACGGGAATTCGCATCCGCTACCCGGAGGGGGTCAGTTCCCTGGCCGAAGCCTCGCTACGCCTGCAAGGGCAGCGGAACAACCTTTTGCTCTCCGGCAACGTGCTCATCACCCGCTTCACGGTGAGCCCCGATCTGGACCTTGCGGCGCTGACCGCCAAGGCCAACGCCGTCGAAAGCATCGCCCCCCCCAACACGGCCTCCAGCCACGTCCGCCTGGACGTGCGCATCGTCTCTTCGCCGCAATTGAACTTCCAGAACGCTTACGCCAAGCTGGCCGGCAACGTCGATCTCCACCTGCGCGGCACCGTCGCCTCGCCCTCGCTGCTGGGGCGCATTTCCATCACCGAAGGCAGCGCCCGGATTGCCGGAACGCGCTACGAGTTGCAGCGCGGCGAGGTCGCCTTCACCAATCCCATCCACATTCAGCCCAACATCGACCTGATCGCCACGGCCCACGTCGAGGACTACGACATTACCCTCAGCCTGTATGGAATTCCGGAAAATCTAGCCGTCTCCTACCGCTCCGACCCTCCGCTTCCGGAGGCCGACGTGGTGGCCTTGCTGGCCTTGGGCCGCACCGAAAACCAGCAGCGCCTCTACACCCAGCAGCAGGAGCAGTCCGGCGCCAACCCCACCACCGAAGCCCTGCTCGGCGGCGCTCTGAACGCCACCGTCAGCAGCCGCGTGCAACGGCTCTTCGGCGCGGGAAGCGTCAAGCTGGACCCTAACTACCTGGGCGCCTTGGGCAACTCTACCACCCGGGTCATCGTCGAAGAGCAGTTGGGCAGAAACGTCACGCTCACCTATGCCACCGACGCGGACACCACCAGCCAGCAGCTCATCCAGGCCGAAATCGCCATCAACCACCACCTCTCCCTGCAGGTGGCGCGCGATGAATCCGGCGTCTTCTCCATGGTGCTGAAAACCACCCGCCGTTACCGCTAACTGCCCGTGGCGAAAGTCCGGTTTTGAAAGGGCACGACTTCAGTCGTGCCGCAAATACCTGATTACAAACGACGGGCTTTAGCCCCTGAGGGACGGTTTTCGGCATATTCGACTTTCACCACAGGCTCCTGAGTGAACAGGAATCGGGAAAGATGCTCCGCGCCTCATCCTTTCCGCTTTTTTCCGCAGAAAGGACGAGAATCCACAAACCTCAACCGGGGACTGGCTAGTACTACAGCTGTAGATCGAAGATTCCGGAGGGAGCAGGGGGCTTCAGCCCCCTGGAAAATCGGCCAAATACCGAGGCCTTCAGGCCCGGATCAGGGCACTCCAAAGCAAGTACAACTGCAGTACAAGCGCGTTTTCGGTTTAAGTGCGAACAAAACTTTGGGTGCCCCACCCTTTGTGCGTTCGTTGCATAAAGGGTGGGAGAGCACAGATGTGCATCTTGATCGCAAACAGTCAGGTCGAAAACGCTCTAGAATTTGACCGAGGGAACGGCCTGGGCGGCGGGGCTGGCGGTAAAGAAGGCGTTGTTCGGATGGAATCCGGCAATGCCCGCCCAAATGCTGTTGGGGAACTGGAGCACGAAGGTGTTGTAGCTCTGCAAGGCGTCGTTATAGCGTTTACGCGCCACGCTGATGCGGTTCTCGGTTCCCGCCAGCTCGTCCTGCAGGCGCATGAACTGGTCGCTCGACCGCAGTTGCGGGTAGTTCTCGGTCAGCAGCAGCAGGCGGCCAATCGCCGAGTCTAGCTGTCCGTTGGCCGCGATCTTGGCCTGCGGACCCTGGGCGTTCAACATTCCGGCGCGAGCATTGGCAATGTCGCCGAAGACCGTGCTCTCTTCCTTGGTAAAGCCCTTCACCGTCTCCACCAGGTTGGGAATCAGGTCGGCGCGCCGCTCCATCTGCACGTCCACCTCCGACCACGCGGCTTTCACATTCTGATCCTGGGCCACCATCTGGTTCTTGGCGCCGACGTAGCTGCCAAAGACCATCAGCACCGCCAGGACAAATACGCCCACAACTCCCAATCCAATCCAAAGTCCACGACTCATAGAGTTCTTTTCTCCTCCGGCTTCCTATCGTGGAAGCCCCTTCGCTCACTTGAAATAACAGCTTGAAAGGTCTGCCTTTTGCAACCCATTGCCTGTGCGCCCCGCCCTTTTCGCGTTCCATGCCAAAAGGGTGGGAAAGCCTGAAGTCCTACC
>Ga0255349_1000296_pt1 | contig 22834 bp, 20 predicted proteins | sample CBST25v15metaG_FD_189947 | JGI IMG/M metagenome (GOLD analysis project Ga0255349, IMG submission 189947) | Peat soil microbial communities from Stordalen Mire, Sweden - C.B.S.T-25.v15 | ecosystem: Environmental > Terrestrial > Soil > Wetlands > Peat | place: Sweden: Norrbotten County, Stordalen...
CCCTACCCCACACCGTTTCTTCGCCTCCATTCAACCCTCATAGAAATTGCATATTTTATTGCAAAAGTGTGAAGTGCTGGAAAAAGGCCTGTTCTGGGTCGCAGGGCCGACAGCTTTGGCTTCGATGCCACTTCTGGAGCCTCTGCCGGTGTCAATTCTTTGTAGGGAATTCCACCCAGGTATCCCTCGACAACGCCGAATTCGCCATGCTCTCCGCGATTCTCGATACGAAGCAGCTTGTGAGCTTCTGGCATCTGCAAAATGCCTTCAATTCCCCTCCGCCGCTCAACCCTGCATACTGGCACTCTCTCCAAACCAGTTTCTCTTCAACCACAGCGAAACCTGCACCAGCATAATCAGCGCGGGCACTTCGACCAGCGGGCCGATCACAGCGGCAAACGCCGCGCCTGAGTTGAGCCCAAACACAGCGACCGCGACTGCGATGGCCAGTTCAAAGTTATTGCTCGCCGCCGTGAACGAAAGCGTTGCGCTCTGCGAGTAATCGGCGCCCACGCGGCGTCCCATCCAGAAGCTCACAAAGAACATGACGATGAAGTAGATCAGCAGCGGCACGGCAATCCGCAGCACGTCCAGCGGAAGCTGCACAATCAGGTTGCCCTTGAGGCTGAACATTACCACGATGGTGAAAAGCAGAGCGGTGAGCGTGAGCGGGCTGATGGCCGGCACAAACCGCGTCTGGTACCACGTGCGGCTCTTCGCCCGCACCAGCACAAAACGCGTCAGCATTCCGGCCAGGAATGGAATCCCAAGGTAGATGAAGACGCTTTGCGCAATTTGGCTCATGCGAATGTCGACGACCACACTCTTCAAGCCCACCAGCGGCGGCAGCACGGCCAGAAAGAACCACGCGTAGACGCTATAGAACAGCACCTGGAAGACGCTGTTGAAGGCCACCAGCCCCGCGGCGTAATCGGTGTCTCCCCGCGCCAATTCGTTCCACACAATCACCATGGCGATACAGCGGGCCAGCCCAATGAGAATCAGCCCGGTGCGATACTCCGGGTAGCCGCGCAGAAAAATCACGGCAAGCGCAAACATCAGCACCGGGCCGATCACCCAGTTCTGCACCAGCGAAAGCCCCAGCACTTTGCGATTGCGGAAGACCTCGCCCAGCCGCTCATACTGCACCTTGGCCAGCGGCGGATACATCATCAGAATCAGCCCCACGGCAATCGGAATATTGGTCGTGCCCGCCTGAAATCGTTGCAAAAATGCGGGGAAAGACGGGACAAACCGCCCCAGCGCAACGCCAACCGCCATGGCAAGAAAAATCCACAGCGTCAAGAAGCGGTCAATGAACGAAAGCTTTGAAGCTTGCCCTGGCACAGGCGCCGGGCAACAGATCTCTGGGTCGGTCTGCATTCGATCTCTCCTTTGGGGCAGCGCGCAGTTACAGCGGCTCCTTGCCTATCGCGCGCATTCGGTTCTCGATCGCCATCCGGTCCAGCGTCTCCAGCGGCAGGCTCAGGAAGAGCTGCACACGATTCCGTATCTGCCGCAGCGTCTGCGCAAACGCCGCGCGCTTCACTTCGTCGCTGCCTTCCACTGCGGCCGGGTCGGCAAACCCCCAGTGCGCGGTCACCGGCTGTCCCGGCCATATTGGGCACACCTCGCCAGCCGCGTTGTCGCAGACCGTCACCACAAAATCCATCTGTGGCGCATCGGGCAAGGCGAACTCATCCCAGCTCTTGCTGCGCAGGTCGTCCACCGGATAACTCAACGCCCGCACCTGCTCGATGGCGAAGGGATTCACCCGGCCGCTCGGATGGCTGCCCGCGCTGTAAGCCTTGAACCGCCCCGCGCCCAATGTGTTGAAAATCGCTTCGCCCAAAATACTGCGCGCCGAATTTCCCGTACACAAAACGAGTATGTTGTAAGGTCTCTGCATAATCTCCGCCGATTCCAACGTTCTTATTGATCCAGACTGAACAATCGAGACTAAGCCGGGTGCCCCACCTGGGCGCCCTCTGGGCACCGCGTCTTTGTTTTTGCAGCTAGTGGTGTCCGCCAAACAGATGGTCGTTTATGTTTTGAAAGGGCACGACTTCAGTCGTGCCATAAATGGCGCAAAACGAGCCGGGCTTTAGCCCCCTGAGGGAAGTCTCTTCTGCGAATTCCGCCCATTTGCGTGCATCGGTAAAGGACTCTATTTGCAGTGGCCTACACTAGGGTGGGTCTCGCGGTCGTATTCCAATGAAGGTTGCTTACTTGCAGCATCCAGGCGCGCAGCATCCGCCGCCCGGCTTCGTAGCCCGGATAAAGGCGCTCATGAATCTCCCGTCAACCAGCGGAGCGATCGCATCCACATCGATGCCCGCCTCCACCAGAAAATGCCGCGCATCTTCGATGGAGTACTCGCGCGTCGGCTCCATCGAAATCCCGGTAAACCCCGCCTGCGCCAGTTTCGCCGCGTACTCCTTCTCTTCCAGCGCGCCCGCGATGCAGCCCACCCACAGCAGCATGCTCTTGCGCACCTGCTCGTGAACCTCACCGCGCACCACCACGTCGGAAACCGCGAACCGCCCCCCCGCCTTGAGCACGCGAAACGCCTCCCGCAACACGCGGCTCTTGTCGGCGGAGAGATTGATCACGCAATTCGAGATCACCACATCCACCGATCCGTCGGCCAGTGGAATGTTCTCGATCTCTCCCTTGAGAAACTCGACATTCCCAACGCCCGCCTGGCGCTGATTCTCGCGGGCCAGAGCCAGCATATCGTCGGTCATATCCAGGCCGTACGCCTTCCCCGTTGGTCCCACGCGCCGGGCCGAGAGCAGCACATCGATGCCCCCGCCGGAGCCGAGGTCCAGAACCGTCTCTCCAGGCTTCAACTCAATCAGCGCCGTCGGATTGCCGCAACCCAGCGAAGCCAGCACGGCGCTGGCCGGCAACCCGCTCTTCTCTGCCTCGTTGTAAAGATTTGTCGTGATCGGGTCGCAACAGCGCAGTCCCGGATCGCAGCAGGCTACCGAACCAGTTTCCGTCACCTGCCGCGCCGCCGCTCCATACTTTTTCTGAACCAGTGTTTTTGTGTCCATCTGAGGCGCCTCACATGCGCTTTAGCAAATATATGAGCCGTGCTCATATTTGTCAACCCGTATATAATTGTTCGCATGGACAGTCGAATCCAATCACCGGCCCTGGCCCGCGTCTTCGCCGCGCTGGCCGACAACACCCGCCTGCGCCTCTTGAATCTCATGGCCGGCCGCGAGGTCTGCGTCTGCTACTTTGTCCAGATTCTGCGCCAGGGGCAGCCGAAGATCTCTCGCCATCTTGCCTACCTGCGCAAGGCCGGCATCGTCACCGCCCGCCGCGAAGGCAAATGGATGCACTACAGCATTTCCCCACCCGCCGATGCCGCCCAGGCCTCCATCCTCGCTTCCGTCCTCGCTTCTCTGCGCAACGACAGGAAGATGCAGGCTGATCTGGCTAAGCTCGACCGCGCCTGCTGCGCTCCGCAAAGGCTCGTTGTTCCAGAGGGCGCTCCCCGCCCGGCTCTCCTTGGCCCGCTCCGGAAAGCCTGGAAACGGCCTGTGAATGCGATTCCAGTAAACGAATCCTGAACACGCCCTTACCAAGCCAAAGTGATTTCAGATACGCTGGTTTCAGCCCATGAGCGTTTCCCACACCGTCGCCAACACGCTTTACACCTTCGCCAGCCTGCGCCTGGCTGCTGGCCAAGGCTACTCCATTGCGCAGTTGAGATGTACTTGCAGGCCTGGCGGCGCGGGCGCCTTACCGGTGTACAACTGAAGGAAGAAACTCACATGCTAAAGGAAGGCTGAGACTTGATCATGCGTTGGTTGTTGCGGATCGCTGTGGTGCTGGTGGCGGTCTTTGTGGCCGTCTACGGGGGCGATTGGTCCCTCTTCAAGCTGCGCGGTTCGCCCCGGTCCACGGTGACCGTCAATCGCTACCTCACGGTTCCGCTCAAAGGCAACAAGCTTGAGTTCGATTATCTCGGCTCCTCGGACGTGCCCTGCTCGGTGTCCCTGTTTCCTCAGTCGGGCCAGAGCCCCTGTTGGCAACTGCGGCGAAACCCCAACCAGACGACAACCTTGTAGGGTAGGGCTTTCCTGACCATCGGCATGCTGGCACGTGAAATATCGCTGCTCTTGGGAATCGATCACATAATCGGGTGATGGGTATCACTTCGACGAAGTTCGTGAGCGGGTAGCATCTTGCAATCCGTCGCACTCCCGAGGCCACGATGTACAGCCGCACGCAGAACGAAAATGGCAGCTACAATACCCGCTGCCTGGACTGCTTTATGACCATCGCCTTTTGCGTGGAGACAGACGAAGAGCTCGACCGGCTTGAGGTGCACCACGTCTGCCCGGAGAAGGCGCTCGCCGGCCTGCTGGCGCGGGAAAAATCCATCGCATCCAAGTCCCTGTCAAACTAGGCTCGAGCACCGCCAGGCCGCATCATTTGCCTGCCGGAGCGGGTGCCGGTTCCTGCGTCGGCACGGGCTGGGCGTGAGCACCACCCATCTTGTCGCTCACCGCATCGTCTGAAGCCTTGGTGATGCTGCTGGCCTTGTCGAATTCAGCCTTCGCTTCGTCTTTCTTTCCCATCGCCCGGTAAAGACGCCCCAGCCGCCAGTGAACGTTCACATCGTCCGGCCTCAGCTTTGCAGCCGCACTCATCTCAAGCAAAGCGTCCTGCTGGCGCCCCGCATCGGCATACAAAATGCCCAGGTCGAGGTGCGCCAAGGAGAGGGTCGAGTCGATCCGCCCTACCTTCTCCAGAAGTGGAAGGGCGGCTTCCGGGTGGTTCATCTGCATTTGTGCATCGGCCAGATAGGTCAGGGCCTGGGCGTGATTGGGGTTGTTGGCAAGCTCAGCCTGGAGCTCACTTGCCGCCTCTGGGTACTGCCGCTGGGTCCAAAGCAGGTAGCCCAGCCCGAAGTGAACGTCAGGCTCCATTGGATCAGCCTTCACGGCCGCGCGGAACTGCTTGATCGCGCCGTCGTAGTCTTTCAATTCATCCAGCGCCTCTCCGGCCAGCATATCGGCCTCGGCCGACTCTGCATTCAGCGTCAGAATCTCGCGATAGGTATCCAGAACGCATGGGTACTGCTTGGACCAAAGGCAACTGTGCGCCAGGGCCAGCCGCAGTTGCAGATTCCCCTGGTCGCGGGCCGCGGCTTTCTTCAGATACGGAGCTGCCTCGGCGTATTCCCCGAGCCCGTACTGGGCCATTCCGATCAGGATCGTCAGGCGCTGGGCCTCAGGTGAAGATGGGGACTGACTTTTCAGCAACGGCTTGAATTCCTGAATGGCCTGCTTCAGTTCGCCGCCCTTGAACAGCGCGAGACCAAGATTCAGGCGCAGGCCGGGAAACGCAGGATTCAGCGCCAGGGCTCTGCGGTAAAGCGGCACAGCCTCCTTGTAGCGCTCCTGCCTCGCTTCGAGCAGTCCAAGGTGGGCGTAGGGCTCAGCGTTTGAAGGATGAGCCTTGAGGAAGGCACGCCATGCCGTCTCAGCCTCGGAAGTATTGCCCTGCTGCTCGAAGGCAATTGCCGCCTGCCGCTGCTGATCCGGCGCCATCGCCGTCTGCCCCGCGCAAAGGACGGCGGACATTGACATCCCCAGGCTCATTCCCAGTCGTAGGTACCGGTTCACTCGCATCCCTTGCAGATCTTGGTTGGCATTCGCACCGCTTCCAATCTCGATTCTCTCTCCCCGCCATGCCCGTGAGCAAACTCGATACAAAGAAAAGGGGCGCGGCAGGCGTTGCCTGCCGCGCCCCAATTCAGGTTCAGATTAGAAAATGATCTTGCCGCCGAACTCGAATTCTCTCGGGTCCTGCGCGCCAGTCACAAATCCAAAGTTGCTGTTGCTGACAGTGTTGTTGAATGCGTTGAACTGGGTGTGGTTGAAGGTGTTGAAGCTGTCCATGCGGAGCTGGAAGCTAGCCCGCTCGGTGAAAGCAAACGACTTGTACAGCGAAGTGGTGAAGTTGGTGCGGCCGGGGCCAACAACGGCGTCCCTGCCCTCATTGCCGAAGCCCAGGTTCGAGCCGCCGGCCCAGGCTGCGGTAGGAGCCGAGTAACCTGCGTTCGATACCCACTGGTACCCGGTGTTCGTGCCGACTGTGGCCTTTGCCTTGGTGTAGCTGGGCTTGCCGCTAAGGTTGGGACGGTTGGTGTAGTCGCCGCCCAGTCCAACTGTATCCGAATAGCCGCTGCCGGGGGTGTTGTTGCCCGCCCACGGAAGACCGGACTGGGAGATGACCGTACCGGAGATTTCCCAGCCGCCAAGCACATCGTGATTCAAGCCGCTCGAGTGCGCGAAGATGGGCAGCCGGTAGGTGTAGTTGCCGTTAAAGATATTCCGGCGATCCAACGAGCCGGAACCCTTGTCGTACTTCAGGTCCCAGGGGTTGCTGCTTGTGTTGAGGTCGCCGCTGCCAACCTGGTCATCGATTTCGTGCGCCCAGGTATAGTCAAGTTCGAAGCTGAGGCCGTGCCGGTTCTGCTGGCGGAGTCCAATCTGGAAGCTGTTGTAGCTGCCGGTGAGAGGATTCTCGATCATCTCGATGTTGCCAAAGCCCGGATACATCCTCGCTTGTAAACCGCCAACGGTCGAGAGCGTGCCGTTCGCAGAAGCCTGACGGGTTGCCATCGCGGTGCTGAGCGGGTAGTTGTTAAACGGGTCAAAGGTGTTTTGGTGCCAGGCAAGGTTGCCGACATATTGTGTGACCAGGATCAGCGCGGGAGCCAGCTCATGCTGCACGCCCAGGCTGTACTGCGCCACGCCCGGCGCCGGGTAATACGTCAACTCGCCGAGGTGTCCCCCTTGCGTGAAGAGTGGAGTGGAAGCCGGCGCGCCGGCCTGCCAGTTATAGCTGGGGTTGGTAAGTTCGACGTTCGTGGCCGTCGGGGTGTTCTCGAAAGGAGCGTTACCCGCGATGTCATAGATGTCGTTGCCCTGTAGGCGCTCAAAGAACGTACCAAAACCGCCGCGAAGCACGGTCTTGCCAGATCCACTCAGGTCATAGGAGAAACCGACGCGGGGCTGATAGGTCTTCCAGAAGTTGTTGACCAGACCGCGCGGGGTTCCGTTCTGGCCGGCAAGTGCGATGCCGTTCAGATAGAAGCTGGTCCCATTGACGGTTTGCAGGCCAGGGCTGGCCGCCGAGAAGGCGCCGGACGACAGGAACACGGGAGCAAGCGCCGTCTGATAGAGCGCGGGGTTAAAGTTGGAAATGTAGTTGTTGCGTTCCCAAACGTGGGGCAGCGCATCGTAGCGGAGGCCATATTGAAGGCTCAACCGGCTGTTCACGTGCCAGTTGTCCTGGGCATAGGCTGAGAGTGTGTTGTTGACATAGTGGAAGATGGGATCGCTATTCGCCTGGCTGAATTGAGTGCTCAGGCCCAGCAGGAAGTCAAGATACGAATCGCCGGTAAGTACGCCCGACGGTGTATTGGGGGTGCCCGCGGTAGGACCGTTCCATCCGTCGCCGAAGGTGTAGCTTCCCTCTGTGCTGGATCCGTTGATCTGGTTCTTGGTGTAGCGGTTGTAGCCGCCTCCGAACTTCAACTGATGTTTGCCCTTCGTAACCGAAAGGTTGAAGATCTCGTTGTAATCTTCAGCTCCGTTCGTCCACGGATCGCTCCCTGGACCCCAAGTCGTGTTGAAGGTGTTCAGGGAAATGTTGGGCAGGCGGCTCATCGCATTCTGACCTGTGAAGTAGCTCGCCGCGCCCCAGCTGGACGGCTTGGTGAAGGTGCCTCCACCCTCCGCTACCGGCAGGATGGCGATCTTGTTGCCGTCATAATTGAACGCTGCTTCCAGCAGGACGTCGGGCGTCAGCGTTCCGGTCAGCTTGATCACTGAGCTGTACGACGGGTTGCCGAAGTTGGAGCCAACCGTCGGATAGTTGTCTGAGTTCCACAGTACGGTGGCGTAGTTCTGGCTCACCGCGTCATGGATAAAGTGCCCGAACAGTTGCCACTTGTCGTTGATATTGTGATCGATGCGGAACAGATCTTCCCGGACGAAGGTCGGAATCTTGCCGGCCGGAGGCGTCAGTGTATCGTTCGTCTGGTTCGTCGCCGCGGGGATATCTTTCAGTGTATTGAACAGCAACGCATTGGCGTCCAGCAGTGTGCCTGGAATCGTGTTGTTCGGGAAGGGTGTGCCAGCCGTCAGTCCAGCGGCCTTCAGCTTCGCATTGAAGGTAGGATCGGCGGTAACCGGCACGAAAATCTGTTTGCCCACACCTGCGGCCACTTGGGCAGAGGGGTTGAACGCCGGAAGCACATAGTTGAACGTCGAAGCCGCCGTGACCAGATCGGCCGCGGGAATACTGTTGATCGGAGACGGCGAATTGCCGTTGATTTCTCTGCGCCACTCTTCGTTGTAGAAGAAGAAGGTCTTCTTCCTATCCGAGTTGTAGACGTGAGGGATGAAGACCGGGCCGCCTACGTTGGCGCCGAAAACGTTATAACGCAACTCGGACTTCGCGGTCTTTTGCCCGGCATTGTTATCGAAATAGCTGTGCGCATCCAAGTCGTCGTTGCGATCGAACTCCCAGCCTTCGCCGTGGAACTTCTGCGCTCCGCTCTTGATCGACATCGTGACGGTGCCGCCAGAGGAGATGCCGTAATCCGGCGGATAGTTGCTGGCCAACACCTGGAACTCGCCGAGAGCGTCCTGGGAAGGCATCATGGACATTTTGCCGCCGGAACCGCGGTCATACGCCTCGCCGCCATCGATGATCCAGATATTGTGAGCCTGGTTCAGCCCGTTGAAGCTGATGGCAAAGCTGGAGCCCACCGAGGTAGGTGCGTTTGCGTCGGGCAGGTTGCCGCTGACGCCCAGGCCCAATGCGGCCAATGCCACCACGTTGCGGCCATTGGTGGCCAGCTCGGTGATCTGCTGCTCATTGATCAGCGTGCTCACCACGTTCGAGTCGCCCTGGACTGCCAAAGCGTCCGCCTCAACCGTCACCGTCTGCGTTTCGGCGCCTACGGTCAGCTTGACGTCGACCCGGAACGACCGGGAAATGTCGACCACGACGCCTTTTTGCTCGTACGCCTGAAAGCCCTTGGCTGTGATCTTCAGGTTGTAGTTGGCGGCGTTCAAGCCGGCGATGTCGTACAGGCCCGTCCCGCTGCTAACTGTGGTTTTCGTTTCGCCAGTAGCTGGATCTGTGAGCGTGATCTTCGCCCCGCCAACCACCGCTCCAGTCTGGTCTGTGACGATGCCGGTGACCTCGGAATTGGCCTGCGCCCATACTCCCACGCATGCCAACATAAGGAACAACGGCAACAGAAAATACTTGTATCTCGCTTGTCTCATGTGACCTTCCTTCTCAAGTTTGCTGCTGTTTGTGTTGCGTACTGCGATCGCTTCCCCATCGGTAGGGTATGAAGCCGTTAAAACTGAACCGAATTCCCGGCTATCTGCTTGCCTGTATGTCCAGTCTGTTCCGCCTCTCCTGTTCGTAAAGACTCCGGAACGCACTTAAAAACGGTCCGACTTTTCTCCGTGGTTTGGAAGATAAAAATGGTACTTCTCCACTTTTTGGAATTCTTACGCTCAAACGTTTAATCTTTGCGCTAAAACGTTTGAGTAGAATGAGCCCAAAAGCTCTTCCTTCAAGCCGGGAGGCATTTAAAGCCCACAGAGGGACAGTTGTCAAGCTTAGTTTTCAGAGATTTTTTGTGGCCCGCTTGGGAATGCAGCCTTCGTTTGCGTAGTCATCTGGAGATGATTGAAAAGAAAATAGTTAAATGAGTGACTGCAAACATGCTCCTGATTCGGCCCCACTCCCAAACCGAACTCCGATAAGCGCAGTCAACCAGTTTTCTACAAGACCCGCAAAGCTCAGACGTTTTACTTTCCTCTGGAGAACCTCGCCTGCCACAGGTCGCGCCGGCAAAACCGGGACGCGCTCTGAAAGCTTCCTATTGAATCTTGTGGCCTATTGCAGCCGCGCAAGGTCTCGCAATTGCCGCGCCGTCGCCTCCAAAAACGTCTCAATACTCGCCCCGGCGGGAGGCTCCAGTCCTGACTTGGCCTGGATCGCCGAAGCGATCCTGACTGCCAAAGCCTGGCGAGTGGCCAGGCTCATATCCAGCCTCCTCGAGAAGAACCCTTCCAGCACTTCCAGGTCGGACACCGCGAGTTTGGCGATGCCGGCAGTCGGCAGCGTCAGCGCAGTATGCGGTTCAGGGATTGGAGAGCCGGGGGCAAAGAGATGCGCCGTGAAGGTTCGAGAGCCCGACTCGCCCCACAAAGGAGTATCCGGCTCACGATCCCTGACCACCAGGGTGCCGGCAGCCAGGTCGCCCAGCCGCTGGTGCTGGCGCGTGACGAACACGGCGATCACCCCGACCGCATAAAAGAAGGGGAACTGGTCCACATACCGGACAAGATTCCGGGTCATCGACTCGAACAGCCCAATCGCTTGGCCTGTCCGCTGAATGACACGGATCCTGGCCACTCGCTTGCCCGGCGTACGCCCGTTCCAGAACGCCTCAAAGAGCGTGAAGTAGCCCCAGTTGAACAGAAAAACTAGAAAGACGAGGATCGCCACGGCCCATTGCGCTGAAATCTTGGAGAAAGCGTGGATGCCCGGCAAGAGGAGCAGCGCCAGAAAAAACAACACAAGCAAACCCGCGCCCCAGATCAGGTAGTCCACCAGCAGCGCGATAAACCGGCTGCCGATCCCGGCCAGCGGCATCTCAATCGCCACCAGCTCCGGCGTTTCGATGCTAAGCTGGTCAGAACTCAAGTCCATGGCCCAAATCCTTTCCAACCAGTGGATTCTCAAGCGGCGGCCCCACTGGGACCGGCTCTCTTCCCTGTTGTCCCAATCCGACGCAGGCGGCCTGGGACAGTTGACCCGCGCGGAATTGCGGGAGATGGCCCTGCTCTACCGCCAGGTTGCCGCCGATCTCTCCGTGCTCCGGCAAGACTCGACTGCCCGCAGCTATGCCGCGCATGTGAATCAATTGCTGGCTCGCGCCCACCATATCATCTATTCCGGCCAGAAGACGAATCTGCTCACGCTCTTCCGTTTCCTCAAAGATGAGTATCCCGCCATCTTTCAGAAGCAAATCGGCTACGTCCTGGTCTCACTGGCGGTTTCCGTGGCTTGGGGTCTGCTGGGCGCTGTGCTCACCAGCGCCCGGCCGGAGTTTATGCGCCACTACCTGCCCCCGGTCATGATCGCCACCATGGAGCGCCACCAGATGTGGACCGAGTCCCTCGTCACCCTCGCGCCCATGGCCACCAGCCTCATCATGACCAACAACCTCTCGGTCTGCTTTGCCATCTTTGCCGGCGGCATAACCTTCGGGCTGGGAACCTTCTTTTATCTCTATGAAAACGGCATGTTGCTGGGAGTGGTCGGTGCAGCCTGCCATCAATATGGAATGTCGGTGGCGTTGTGGAGCTTCGTTGCTCCCCATGGCTCGCTCGAACTGCCTGCGATCGTCATCGCCGGCGCCGCCGGGTTCCGCCTTGGCCACGCCATGCTCTTCCCCGGAACACTGCGTTGGAAGGAATCCATAGCTCAGGGCGGCATTGAAGCCACTCGGCTCGTCTCCGGAATCATTCCCATGCTCGTCGTGGCCGGCTGCCTCGAGGGCTTCTTCTCCCCGTCGCATGCCCCGGCTTGGCTCAAGTTCGCCGTAGGCGGCCTGCTGTTTACCCTGCTCAACCTCTGGCTCTTCCGCCCCGTCAAGGCCGATACCGTAACTATTTAAGCCACTGAACCGGCTCAAACCCACAGGCCTCAAGCTGTGCATCTGAAATCGCTTGCTTCACTTGCCGGGTTCCTTCGCCGCCAATGGAGGCATCTTCAGAAACTGCTCCACTGGAAGCGCGCGCCGAGTCATCCTTGCCATCAGGATTGCACCCTTGAACCAATACAAGTTGTTGATGCGTACGCCCACGGAGGTATGCCCCGCAAGTTGCGGAACAAGCTTCAAGTCGCCCCAACCTTCAAGCTCGTCATCCACATAATTCCTCAACTGCTTGCCATCGTAGACCGCGGTAACTCGATACCACTTACCCAGCGGATGCAGAAGCTTGCAGTTCAACAGCGTTCTGTTGTTTCCATTGGAGCTCGCAAAGCTGTCCAGACACCATTGCCCATTGACAATCCGGATCTCGAAGAGCATTCGATTGTCTGTGTTCTTGCCAGTCAGAGGCTGTTGCTCTTGAAGATGGAAAAAACGCTGCGCCGGCGCACCATCCGCGTCGGGCCTGAAGATCACTTCCCATGTGTACGCCGAAACGCCCGCCAGGGGATGAACGCCGACAAAGAGCGCATCATCCACTCCGTTAAACTCCACTGCCTTGCCGTAGGGCGATTCGATCACCTGCGGATGACCAAGCACTGTTGTTGGATGCCCACCCAGCGCGGTGGTCTGGTCGAACATCCACACCTCCGCCGCGGAGTTACCTGCCGCTCCGCTGTCTGCCTGCTTCGCAGTCGCGGGAATCTGCGAGTGTGCAGAGGTTGAAACCATAGCGAACCCCACCAGAAATAGGCCTACGATTCTCTTCTTGTGCATCTGTTTAAAATTCACTCCTTGAAGCCCAACTGCCGATCGAGCGATTTCCTGCCGGCATGATTTGCTATTTCGGCGCAACCGGTTGCAACCAGGCGCCATCCCCTGCGGAATCCCACACATCGAACCGAATCCACTTCTTGCCCGTCGCGTCGAAGGGTATCCTGAATGTCTTGGTCCCGAACGGTTCTGTGTCCGTCAGGCTGATCAGTTTGCGCTCGACCTTCGATCCATCGCTCCACACTAACTCCGCAAACTCCAGCGGGAAAGTGTATTCAATGCTCGCCGTGTAGACGCTCTTTGCTCCTGAGCCCTCGATGCCCCACTTATGGAATAGTATCTCGCCGGAAGTGCCGAAAAAGTTGCCCTCGTGAATTCCCTCCACCACCGGAGCCCAACTCTCGTTGTAGGCCGGAACTTTGTCCAGCTTCAGGTAATTGATAGCCAGCATGGGATAAGTCTCATCGCCGGGGACCTTCATGTAGGTGTCACCCTCTGCAAGCATGAACTTCGGCTTGGGCGCCCAGTTGCTCATGTCGTCGTTGACCCCGAAACACCGAGTCTCGCACATCCGCTTCTGCGACAAATCCACCGGCAGCGACTCCCACGACTCGCCGATGAACCGGTCGCTGAGAAAGTAGTCCTTGTCCTTGTACATATCGGGATACATCGCCGAGCTCTTGGTTCGCGGATGAGCCGTCCATAAGATCGACTTCTCCGTGTTGACCATCTTCATCACATCGTCCGCAGACCCAAGGTGATACACATGGCCAAAAACAGGATCGTTCTCTTCAAACGGCTGCCCTGCCGGCCGCGGCTCCGCATGCGTGAAGTACACCGCCTTGGGCATCATCAGGTACCAGTGACCGCCGAGATAGTTGTTAACCTCCTCGGCAGGAATCACCAAAAAGTTCTTATCTGAGAGCCGCCGCGCACCTTCAAAGTACAGCGCCTGTTCGGGCAGGCGCTTTGGTCCCGGATCGGCAAAATCGGAGTCGTCATGAAAGTCCCCAAGATAGACGATGTTGATTCCCAATCCGCGAAATACAGGAACCCACGACGGGCTAATGTCTAACGTGCCATGGTCGCGAATCATCTCGTTGAGCTCGAGATGGAAGTGCCCAGTAACGGTCTTGAATCCGGGAATCGGCTTGTAAACATCGTCGTGCGTGTACGCCATCACAGCCTGCTGCGTGGCATGATCGCCTGTCGGACTTAGATAGTAGTACACAGCCATGTGCTGTACGGTCCCAGGCGGCGCGTTGTAAAGCGCATAATTCTCGATCTGTTCGCGCGCTACATGCACCCGCCGGTTCCACACTTCGTCCGACTCTCCCCACGGAGCGTAGCCCTCGCCTTTCTCGGGCTGCATCACTCCAAGAGAAAAGGATTTGCCATTGTCTTTGCGGTAGTAGACGTAGCCAAGGTTCACTTCGTTCTCGCGCGCAAAGAAGAACTTGTGCGGCGGCGGAAAAATCGCCAGCGATCCCGCGCCCGCGTCCAGAATCTCCATGCGGTTCCGCGCTCTCACGTTCACCGGCTCCCGGTTGGCCTCGCCGCCAAAGTCGTTCTCCTGCCATACCTGCGAGGTATCGCGCCACACCACCTTCGGATCGTCCTTGATCTGAATGCCCTTCAAGCCGGCCTTGTAGATAAACGCCACGTCGGGCGCATCCGTCTTGGCCAGCGCCTCCTGCCGCAAGAGATTCGAGCCCTTGTAAACCGTAAATTGCAGGTCTCCGGCAAATAATCCGAGGGTAAGGCCGTTGAACACCACACTTACCCGATCCCCATCGGTCTTCACTGCACAGCTATCTGACTTGTAACTCACCGTCGCCCGTGCTATCTCGTCGGCCATGCGCGGCGCACCGGCCAAATGACTCTTTCCGGGAACCACCAGAGGCGCATCCCAGAAAACATTCCATTTGTACTCTTCCTCGTTCTCCGGCGTATCCTTGCCTAACTTCTTCAGGATGGAAAGCTCTGTTATTGAGATGCGGCGGCGGCCCGTAGTTACATCGAACTCCGGTGTCAGGTCCTTGCCAAGGGTGATCCACGCGCCACCGGCCTTTCGCGCGGCCAGTTCCTCGATGAGAGGTTGGCCGTCGCGCAGTGTGAACCGCGCTCGCAACTGATTCCCTTGCTCCCCTTGCCAGGACAACTCGACAGAGCTGCCGCTTGCCGCGGCCTTTACGCCGTCGATGCTCTTGTAATCCTGCATGTTGCAATTCAGTGTCTGCGCTGTTCCAACACTGGCAAACAGCGCTAACCCTAACATCGAGCCGCATAGCTTCATGTCTGACCCCTTGTGTGATCTTCCCTGTTGTTTGCAGATAACCTCTGCTCGTGAGCCCACTCCATGCCTTACGGGACAAGCACCGTCCGGCCGCTTCACTCAACTTACAGAGAGCAACCGTGCATTCCCAACTATTCAGCGCGCCGGATGAAGCGCCTTACACCTTCACAAAGATCTTCTTGCGATAGAGCAACCACACTGGGACAAAGCACACTGCCGTGAATGAAACGGAGTAGGCAAATGCAGCCCAGCCCGGATTGGGGATGAGCGCAAAGATAGGCGCGGATAGAAAGGCTTGCAAGGACTCGGCGCGTCCACCCACATGAACGGCGATGTGTTCGAGCACGCCGGGCAGCAGTTCGCTCACCATGTAAGCCACAATCGCGTTTGAACCGAAGACCAGCCACGGCCAAATCCACCCCTTGCCCCTGCCCTTGAACCAGCCCCGCTGCTCCATAGCCCAATACGCCAGTGTGAGCAGAACCAGCGACCATCCCGCCGCCACCAGCACATAGGAGCTGGTCCAGAGTTTCTTATTCAGCGGGAACCAAACCGACCACAGGTGGCCCGAGGCCAGCAACACAACGCAGGCCGCGGCCATTCCCCGGGTCTTGGCCGCAACCGCCCTGCTTCCGCGCAGCCACAGCCCGGCCAGCAGCCCCAGCAGCGTCGTACCCAATGCCGGAAGGTCGCTGAGCAGGCCCTCGGGGTCGCGCAGGTTGTGCGTCGTCCAGTTCTCATAGAGATGTCCCGGCATGATGTGCCTGTCGAGCCAGGCCACCAGGTTCAGGTCTGGATCGAGGAAGGGAATATCGCGTCCCGGCACGCCAGCGCCCGGCACAGGAACCCAACGCAGCAGAACCCAGTAGCCCACCAGCGCCGCAACCAGCACCGCAACCTTGGTGCTCACACGCTTGTCCCAAAGATAGAAGAGCCCCACCACCAGGTAGCAGATGGCGATCCGTTGCAGCACCCCATAGATTCGCAGGTGATCGAGTTCGAAAAACGGAAACCCATTCACCACAATCCCCAGCAGAAACAGAATTCCCGCCCGCCGCACCGTGTGCCAGGCCAATTGGCTCCGCGTGGCGCCGCGAGCCAGCCGCACGTCAAACGCAAATACAATCGAAGCGCCCACCACGAAAAGAAACGTAGGAAAAACAAGGTCGGTCGGCGTCAGTCCATTCCACTTGGCGTGGTTCATAAACCCCCACGAGCCGCTGCCGCCGTTATTGTTCACCATGATCATGAACGCGATCGTGATGCCGCGTACCACGTCCAGCGACAGCAGCCGCTGAACAGGCGTTGGGGCAAGAGCTGGGTTGTTCATTCCGTTTCGAGTCTCCAGTGGTGCAAATTGCGGCGTCGCCCATACGCTACGCGATCAAGGCCACATTCGCCAAGCCCAACGTGTCGTCCTGTCGCTGCCGGCCCCTTCGCTGTTACACTCCCCCTTCAGGGAAATTCAGTTTGACCGTGCATACTCATTTGGAGGCCTTCCGTGCCAGACTCTCAAGAACCCGCCTTTAAACCTTTTATCTCGCCCAAAGAGAAGCCCCGTGAGTTCACCTTCCGCGCCCTTCTGCTTGGCTCCATCTTCGGCATCATCTTTGGCGCTGTCACCGTCTATGTAGGCCTCCGCGCCGGCCTCACGGTAGCCGCCTCCATCCCCATCGCGGTGCTCTCCATCAGCATTCTTCGCGCCTTCGGCCGTGCTTCCATTCTTGAAAACAACATCGTCCAAACCACCGGCAACGCCGGCCAATCCATCGCCTCGGGCGTCATCTTCACGCTGCCCGCTCTGGTCTTCCTGGGCTTCGACCTCGAGTACTCCCGCATCTTCTTCCTGGCGCTCATCGGCGGCTGGCTCGGCGTTCTGTTCATGATTCCCCTGCGCCGCCAGCTCATTGTCCAGGAACACGAAAACCTGAAATACCCTGAAGGCACAGCCTGCGCTGAAGTCCTCATCGCCGGCGAACGCGGAGGCTCCTTCGCCAGCCGCGTCTTCCTCGGCCTCGGTCTCGGCAGCCTTTACACCCTCTTCCAGAATGAGAACCTCTTCAAGGCCTGGCCCGGCACGCCCGAATTTCAACCCGACTTCGGCCCACAGCACGTCCTCAAGGGCGCATCCATCAAGGCCGACGCCACGCCGGAGTATTTAGGAGTCGGCTACATTATCGGCCCCAAGGTCGCCGGCGTCATCTTTGCCGGAGGCGTCTTCTCCTGGCTAGTCCTCATGCCTTTGATTTATTTCTTCGGCAAGGAGCTCGGCCACCCGCTTTATCCCGGCACCATCCCCATTGAGCAGATGGGCCCCAGCCAGCTTTGGTCCACCTACATTCGCCCCATGGGCGCTGGCGCCGTCGCCGCATCCGGCCTCATCACCCTTCTGCGCACGCTGCCCACCATCGTCAGCGCACTCAGCGCCGGATTCAAGAACCTCCGCCCCGGTGCCGCGGGCAACGCCAAGCCCTTGCGCACCGAGGACGACCTATCCATGCGCACCGTGGTTCTCGGCTCGCTCTTGCTCATTCTCTTCACCTTCTTCTTCCTTCAATTCAAGCCCGTGCCCGGCGCATACGTGGGCATCTTGCCCAATCTGGCCGCCGCGCTGCTCGTTGTCGTCTTCGGATTCCTCTTCGTCACTGTAAGCTCGCGCATCGTCGGCCTCATCGGCAGCTCGGCCAACCCCATGTCCGGCATGGCCATCGCCACCCTCATGGCCACCTGCGCCATCTTCCTTGTCGAGGGATGGACGGCCCCAGCCTACGGCGCATTGGCCATCACCATCGGCGGCATCGTCGCCATCGCCGCCGCCAACGCTGGAGACACCTCCCAGGACCTAAAGACCGGCTACATCGTCGGCTCCACGCCCCGCTATCAGCAGCTAGCCCTCATGATCGGCGTCGTCGTCTCCACCGTCGCCATCGGCTTTACCTTGAATTTAATGAACACCGGCCTCCAGGAGTTCCGCGAAGCCTCGCAGCCCTGGACCCTCACCGCCTCCCACCCCGGCGTCGCCGTGCAGAACGACGTCAAGCATCTCCCCGACCAGATCCACGTCCTCGGCCCTGATAAAACCTCCACCACCCACCCCAAATCCGAGTACATCGTCCTCAACGCCATCGGCTCTTCCGAGCTGGCCGACGGCAAATACCTTTACTCCCCCTCCACCGGCAAGATCGAGGTCCAGTGGATTCAAGGCATCGGCAGTGAGAAAGCCGCCGCGCCCCAAGCCCGCCTCATGGCCACCGTCATCAACGGCATCCTCACCCGCAAGCTCGCCTGGGGACTGGTCCTGCTCGGCGTCTTCCTGGTCATCGCCGTCGAGTTGTTAGGAATCCGCTCGCTCTCCTTCGCCGTCGGCGCATATCTCTCCATCGGCACCACGCTGGCAATCTTTTGCGGCGGCATGGTCCGCTGGTTCATCGATGCAGCCGCCAAAAAAGCCGGCGGCGACTCAGCAGACTCCGAAAGCGAAATCTCTCCAGGCTCCCTGTTCGCATCGGGACTAATAGCCGCCGGCGGCATCGTCGGCCTCTGCGGCGTGGCTCTGAAAGGTTACGAAGCCACGGTAGGCAAAGGCGACATCCTCAACTTCCCGCATACATTTCTGGATAACAACTACGTCAGCGTGTTAGCCTTCGCCGCCCTAGCCTTCTCCCTCTACTACTTCGCCCGCAAGCCGCTGAAGAAGTAGCGTTGCCAGGCCAGCCCCATAAACTCAATCATCTGAGCCACTTGCAAAATTCCACGGAGAGGGCAAGAAGCGTCAGGGCACGACTTCAGTCGTGCCGCCAGTTCAGCAGGAAGATGTTGGGCTTTAGCCCCTGCGTCTCTTTGTTTTCAATTGTTTGCAATTTCGCAGCGGCTAAAGCCGGAATCCTATTTGGATTTTTGCGGCACGACTCAAGTCGTGCCCTGACACTTCAAACGTTCCCGACGTCGAATTTTGCAAGTAGCTCATCTGTGTCCCTCAGCTCTTGGCCTTGTGCCCGCGGATTTCAATTCGTTCAATCTTGATGTATGATGATTGATGCGTGATGCTTCACGCGGAGCGATCCATGCGCACAACCCTCGCCATCGACGACGACGTGCTCGCTGCCGCCAAAGAAATGGCCGCCACTGAGCGCAAGAGCGTGGGAGAAGTGATCTCCGCGCTGGCCCGGCACGCGATGCGTCCCGCCCCGTCCAGCCACGCCACCCGCAACGGCATTCCTCTGCTCCCAGTACGTCCAGGCGCACCGAGGGTGACCTCGGAGTTGGTCCGCCAGCTCCAGGAAGAGTTGCAGTAATTCTCATGACCCGATTGCCCCGCTACCTGCTGGATGTGAACGTCCTGATCGCTCTCATCGACCCCGCGCATGTGCAGCACGACCGGGCGCATCATTGGTTCGCCGCTCAGGCACAACATGCCTGGGCCACCTGCCCGCTCACTGAGAATGGGGTTCTCCGCATAGTCGGCAATACCCGCTACCCAAATTCGCCTGGAACTCCGGCAGCGGTCGCCGAGTTGATGGCGATCCTGCTCGCCCTCGGCGGACACGAGTTCTGGCCGGACGACGTTACCCTCTTCGACAGCCAGCGTGTCCGCACCGCCCGTCTGCTCGACTCCGGCCAGGTGACCGACACCTACCTGCTTGCACTGGCCGTAGCCCATGGTGGACAATTCGCCACGTTCGATCGCCGCCTGGTCGCCGAGGCCGTGATCAACGGTCCGCAAGCACTCCATTTGATTGTTTGATCCGGGTCACCACTCGAACAGCACTTCAAAATCCCGTCCGCTGGGCACCACTCTGACAACCAAAACGTCCGAACCATTCACGCTCAGGATGCACGGAGTGCCGTGCCATCAAGCTCTCCAAACGCGCACGCGGGCATCGCCGGGTGCCCCATCCATCGCGCAATTTGCGATGGGTGGGAGGCCAAGAAGCCTCACGCCACCACCTGCAACCTCACCCCTTCATGCTCCTGCAAGCAAGCGATGATATTAAACAGATTCGCCGCCGTCGGATTCCCCTTCGGCCCGAACATCTGATGAAGCGTCTTCACATGAATGCCGGTCTTCTCCGCCAACGCGGGAAAACCCAGAGTTGCATTGATGAAGTCGCGCAAAATCTCCCGGCCCAGCGCAGCTTCGCCCGCCAGCAGAGATTCGATAGCATCGCTCAACAACCCGCGCCGGAACTCCTGATCGCTCCGTACCCGCGCCTGCACCGTCTGCCGAAAATCCCGCGTCAACGCCATGGTTCGCTCCTCTTTTGCCGCTTGTAGTCCTGCCAGCATTCGCCGGCCAACTCAATATCCTCCTGCTGACGCTGTTTCGTGCCGCCGCAGAGCAGTATGACGATCCGATCCCCGTCTTTGCCGAAGTAGACTCGGTATCCCGGACCAAAGTCGATGCGGCACTCAAAGACCCCGCCGACGACGCTTTTCACATTTGAGAAGTTCCCCAACCCCAATCGGTAGAGCGCAGTGGTCACGCGCCGAGCCGCCTCGGAGTTGAGCCGGTCAAACCAATCGCCGAACAGATTTCGTCCGTCCCGCCCGAGATACTCCCGGATGTCGATCATCTGCTAGATGGTAGCATATATTCTCCTATTACGCCATCAATCCGAGCACCCTCTCTCGAGCCCCTGAGCCGAGGGATTCACACAATCGCCTTATGATGATTCTTGGAGAGACAAAACCCCATGAACCTTACCGGCAACACCATCCTCATCACCGGCGGCGGCAGCGGAATCGGCCGCGGACTCGCGGAAGAGTTGCACAAACTGGGCAACCAGGTCGTCATTGCCGGCCGCCGCAAGCAGGCGCTTGACGAAACCACCGCCGCCAACCCCGGCATGAAATCCCTCACTTTCGACATTGAGAATCCCGCCGCCATTCGCACCTTTGCCGCCCAGGTGGCCGCCGAGTTCCCCGCGCTGAACATGCTCATCAACAACGCCGGCATCATGCGCCGCGAAAACCTCCTCGCCCCGCAACCCGATCTCGCCGACGCCGAAGCCATTGTCACCACCAACCTGCTCGGCCCCATTCGTCTTACCGCAGCTCTTCTGCCCCTGCTCCAAAAGCAACCCCACTCCGCCATCATGAATGTTTCGTCCGGGCTGGCTTTCTTGCCCATGGCGCTCACCCCCACCTATTGCGCCACCAAGGCCGCCATCCATTCCTATACCCTGTCGCTTCGCCATCAACTCCGGGCCACCGGCACAGAGGTTCTCGAACTGATCCCTCCCTACGTTGCCACGCATCTAATGAGCGGAGCCGACGACCCGCGCGCCATGCCCCTCGACCAATTCATCGCCGAGGTCATGGCAATCCTGAAGACTCAGCCTACGCCCACTGAGATCGTCGTTGAGAACGCGAAGGGCCTGCGCTTTTCAGCCGAGAGCGGCAAGTTCGATGCCATATTCCAGCGCCTCAACGCCGATATGTCGGATGTCCACTAATTCGATTGAGTGCACCAGAGCCCGCCCTCAGCGAAGCAGAATGGTCTCGCCTTTGAGACCTGGGATTCCTATCAGCCGTCCACTGGCTTTACCGACCCACGGAAGGATGAAACTGCGTCGAGCGATGCCGCCGCTAACCCGCTAACTCGCTATCCCCGCTTCAGCGGGGGCTAACTCGCTGCTTTTGCCCGAACACGCTGTTTCCGTGTGGATTGTTTAACGTGCAGCACAACCGGAATCTTGTTTCTTTCAAGCCCCGTTGAATACGGCGCGCCACCGAACCGGCCCAGCCACATTTTTCAGCAAGGAGATAACTCCGTGATGCACAGCAACGCCAACGAACTTGCTCAACAGTTTGCCAGTGACAACTACTCGGGAATCTGCCCCGAGGCATGGGCCGCAATGGAGACCGCAAATCGCGGCAGCGCTACTTCCTACGGCGACGATCCATGGACAGCGCGCGCCGCGGATGCTTTTCGAGAACTGTTTGAAACCAATCTTGAGCTGTTTTTCGTCTTCAACGGCACCGCGGCCAACTCGCTTGCCCTGGCTTCGCTCTGCCAGTCCTATCATGGCGTGATCTGCGTCGACCAGGCCCATGTCGAGACCGATGAGTGCGGCGCGCCGGAGTTTTTCTCCAACGGATCGAAGCTGCTTGTTGCCCGATCCGAGGATGGCAAACTCACCCCCGCCGCCATTCATGAGCTGGCCACCAAGCGCGTGGATATTCACTATCCCAAACCGCGCGTCGTCACCATTACTCAATCCACAGAAACGGGCCGGGTTTACACCGTGGAGGAATTGAAGGCGATCTCATCGGCATGCAAGGCGCATGGCCTTTCCCTGCACATGGATGGAGCCCGCTTCGCCAATGCATGTGCCAGTCTTGGCTGCTCACCCGCCGAGCTAAGTTGGAAGTGCGGTGTCGATGTACTCTGCTTCGGCGGCACAAAAAATGGCATGGCTGTGGGTGAGGCCGTCTTGTTTTTCGACCCCGTGCTCGCCGTCGATTTCGATTACCGCTGCAAGCAAGCCGGGCAGCTCGCGTCCAAAATGCGCTTCCTTGCCGCCCCGTGGGTCGGAATGCTGGAGAGCGGAGCCTGGCTCACGAATGCAACCCATGCCAATAGGTGCGCAACTTACTTTGCCGAGCAAATAGCAAGCATCCCCAATGTAACCATTGCTTCGCCGGTCAATGCCAACACCGTCTTCCTGATGGCCGCTGACGATATCCTCAGTCGATTGCGCGGACGCGGCTGGAAGTTCTACACCTTCATCGGCGGAGCGGCGCGCATCATGTTCGCATGGGACTCGGATATGGAACGCGTCGATGCCCTGGCCCGCGACATTCGCGAGTGCGCCAATCAAAGCTGACAGTGGAGTGAACCCCAAAACTGAGACAGTTTGGGTGCCCCATCCATCGCGTACTTTGCGATGGGTGGGAAAGAGCCAAGCCAATGGAGTGAACCCCAAAACCGAGACAGTTTGGGTGCCCCATCCATCGCGTACTTTGCGATGGGTGGGAAA
>Ga0255349_1000301_pt1 | contig 22644 bp, 27 predicted proteins | sample CBST25v15metaG_FD_189947 | JGI IMG/M metagenome (GOLD analysis project Ga0255349, IMG submission 189947) | Peat soil microbial communities from Stordalen Mire, Sweden - C.B.S.T-25.v15 | ecosystem: Environmental > Terrestrial > Soil > Wetlands > Peat | place: Sweden: Norrbotten County, Stordalen...
GCTGCTCATCTTCCAGGGCATGGACGGCGCCGGCAAGGACGGCGCCATCCGGCATGTGATGTCTGGGGTCAATCCGGAAGGCTGCGAGGTTTTCAGTTTTAAGCAGCCCAGTGCAGAAGAGCTCGACCACGATTTCCTCTGGCGCACGACGTGCCGTCTGCCCGAACGCGGCCGCATCGGCATCTTCAACCGTTCCTATTACGAGGAAGTGTTGGTTGTTCGAGTGCACCCGGAGATTCTCCGCAGCCAGGGACTTCCCGAGGAGCTGCGCGACGAGAAGGACATTTGGGAGCAGCGGTATGAATCCATCGCGGACCTGGAGAAGCACCTTCATCGTAACGGCACTCAAATCGTCAAGATATTTCTGCATCTGTCTTACGAGGAACAACGGAAGCGATTTCTAGCGCGCATCGATGAACCAGACAAGAACTGGAAGTTCAGCACCCCTGACATTCACGAGCGGAAATACTGGAAACACTACATGAAGGCATACGAGGATTGCTTTCATGCGACAAGCTCGCATCATGCGCCGTGGTACGTCGTACCCGCCGACGATAAGGAAAACGCGCGGCTCATCGTCTCCCAGATCGTTCTTGATGCGCTGGGAGGGCTCAAGATGGCCTATCCCAGGAGCACCGCAAAGCGCCGCCTCGAGTTGCAATCGATCAAGAAGCTCTTGAAGAAATAACGTCAGAACCCATCGCATTCAGGCTCGAGCAAACCAAAACCTCAAAGTCCCCACCGTGCTGTTTCCAGTTGCGGAGAAATGGAAAGGGACAGTTAATATGGCCACCAAGGAACACCCCATCAGAGTTGAGAAGGACGATACGCCTCAACCCTTCAGCAAGAACTTCGATCAGTTTTGCAATTCATCCGGATTCGTCTTCGATATGAGTCTGTCGACCGCGGTTGCGGCCGACGGCACAAACGAAGAATGAGTCCCAAAGCCCAAGGGACCGCTCTCGCCTGAGATGCTCGACAAGATGAATCGCTACTGGCGGGCGGCAAGCCACTGCGGGCCACACGTGCCAAACTCGATGCACGAAGGCGGCGAGTTCGGCTAACTGCCTCCGCTTCTTGGGCTCTGGCATATAGGAGGAGATGGTGATGACCAATCTCGGAATCATGGAACAGGCACGGAAACTCCTGGATGGAGCGGCTCGACGTGCCTCGAGGCAGGAGGTAAAGAACAGGCTAGCCGCAGGAGCATCGAACGCGAAGCGCAGTAATGACAACGCGCAATCGATTCCTCTACCAATCTGGATGGAGACTGAGGCTCGAGTTACAGAGTGCCATCATGAGCTTGTCAGAAGCAGCGCGTTGACCCTGCGAATCACAAATGACCCCAACAAACTGATTGTTTCCTTCACCTACTACGCCCATGCACGAACCTACTACGACAACTTCATATCACCTGTAGCCATCGAACATGGCGAAGCCTTCTCTGTTTACTACAACGCCTTGAACCCCAGCCAGAATACTCGTTCATCGGAGCATGGCCTGAGATATTGAGGACGACGATCCTGTGAGCAGGTTAGCACTTGAGGGGTTGAACTCGAAGAAGGTGGCGCTATGAGATTTCATGGGAAAGATGATAGAAGACGCGTCGCAACAGAGGCACGGGTGTCGTTCCCCTTCATCCTGTTTATTGCGGCGCTTCTGGTCTCTTCATGGCTACAAATGCGCGCAAGTTCACAGCAACCCGGTGCTTCCACCGCGCTTGGGAAGGCCCCGCTCAGCGGAGAACAAGTCGTAAACAACCTTCTAGCGATGAACCTCGAGCGCGCTCATGCGCTTCATACCTACCAGGGAACACGAAGTTACCTGTTGCAATACCACGGTTTTGCGGGCAATCGCAGCGCGGAGATGGTCGTGGACCTAAAGTACCAATCACCCGGAACGAAAGAATTTACGATTAGATCTTCCACTGGATCGAAGCTGATTATCGGCACTGTATTCAAGAAGCTCTTACAGGCCGAACAGGAAGCCCTCGGTGTGGAGGCTCAAAAGCGCACGGCTCTGAACAGGGATAATTATGATTTCACTCTGGTCGGATACGACACTACGCCCTCCGGCTCAACGTATGTTCTCGGCGTGAAGCCGAGAACGAAGGGAAAGTTTCTATACCGCGGCCGAATCTGGGTGGAGGCGGAGGACTTTGCAGTAACCCGGTTAGAGGCCCAGCCTGCCAAGAATCCTTCGTTCTGGACGAGGCACAGCGAAATCGATGAATCATACATGAGAGTGGGGGACTTCTGGCTCCCTGCGCGCAACCATAGCATCACCACTATCCGGTTTGGTGGAAGCGCAGTATTAACGATTCAATACCAGAACTACAAGATTACGAGTGCGGATGCGGTTTCCAACCTGCGATGAAATTGACCGGTTTGGGGTATCGTACGCGAGCCTTACATCCCACGGTTTATTCGGCATTCAGTCCGAGATGGGATAGCTTGGCACGCGTGGATTGGCAGTCTGTATGAAGAATGCCATGAATTCCAAGTCCTTGCGCGATCTGAACAAACATCGGGGTATTGTCGATGAAGACAGCCTGCGCGGGCTGCACCTGAGCTATATCCAGAGCAAGCTTGAAAATATCCGCGTCGGGCTTGCGAATGTGAACGAAGCAGGAGGATATGAAGCAGTCAGCCAACCTATCCAGGCTGAACCTCTCTATCCGATATGCATTCAGCTCACGGGCTTCATTGCTGACAATCGCTATCTTCAACCCCAGATTGCTTTTTAGCTGAGCGACAAGCTCGATCATTTCCGGGAAGGCCTTCGACTGCGCGAACATATAGCGCCGAAACTGATTGCGCGTGAACGTCCGCTTTTGGTGGAACACAACCAAGCTCAAATACTCGTCCAGCGTGATCTTGCCCTCCTCGAAGATTTCGAACGTGAGGCCATGGCGTTCCTCCATCTCGGCCCACTCCAGTTTGAAGTTCTTCGCCGCCCGTCTGCGCGCCAGGTGATCCCACCCATCGGTCAGAAGGACGCCGCCTATATCCAGAAATGCGCATGTGATCCCAGTTGTTTTTTTCATCAGCTATCCTCCCGTCGGCCTATTCGTAGGGATATCCTTTGAGTTCTTGATTCCTCATCGACCGCCTGCTTATACCTTTGCCTCAGGTGCGTCGGCAACTGCTTCTGCGGGTATCTGTTCCGGCAAGTCAAGGCGCGCTACACCAATTCGGTTGTCCGCCATTCCGTAATAGACGTCGAGTCGATCTGGAGTTCGCAGGTCGTCGCGCCGGTCGATGCCGGTGGGAAACACGACATTGGCAACCGTCCCGTCGCGTTCCTGCGGAAGTACCGGGGTCAACACCGGATCGACCGAGCGATAGCGGATCACGCGCGGATGCTCTTTTGAGAGCACCATCACACCGGCCGAGTAGCAAAGATGATGGCCATCGTTACCCGCACCGCTCACTTCGCTCACGCCGTGGTAAACGATGAGCCAGCCGTGCTTCGTCAAGATAGGGGGAGTCCCTGCGCCGATCTTGAGCCTCTCCCAGGGAGACACCGGAGTTGCTAATCGATGATGAGATGTAAACTGGCCCAGGCGATCCGGCGTCTCGCTCATCAGAACAGGCGGACAGTACGAGATCCAAATGCTCTCGTGATTCAAGTCCACTTGCCGGGATCCAGGCTGGCACGCAGTCTCCTCCGGCCGCGTGCCGAGAAAGAGCGGACGATGGAGCATTCCCATTTCCAGTTTTCCGGTGGGGTTTGGAATCGCGACAGGAAACAGACTCGCATCCTTATCGTCCACGTGAGCCAATTCGATGCCGTGCCAATGAGCATATGTTGCAAGCCCCAGCCGCTTCCAGTGGAAGAGATCCTCGGATTCTGCCATCGCGATCCTTGGTCCCTGCGGCGAAAATGCAGCGTACGTCATGATGTAGCGTTTGAGCGGCTCAAAGAACGTGACGCGAGGGTCCTCGCAGCCACCGCCGCCGTCGGGCCGCAATTCGTAATCGGCCTCAGGCTCCAGAGCGATGCCAAGCCTGTCCACGCCCGTCGGATCGCCGGTTTCATTGAACCGCACACGCGCTATCCCTATGCGCGAATAATTTCCCTTCGCAACCAGCCGCGGGAAGAGGTAGAGTCCGCCATCGGGACCGCGCGCGACTCCCGGATTCAGAACCCCTTCCACTTCATGAGGATTACCTGGCTCTGGCTCCATGATCATACCCAGGCGTTGCAACTTGAATCCGCTCATCGAATCTCCTCACCCGCTTACTGGATTTGCCAAGCTCACTTTTTGCCAAGGCAAGCGAGAATTGTCTTGATTACAAGGTTGGTATCGTCAGGCCCTTTTACAGGGATTGAAACAACCCCCGCCTTTTCCGCCGGGTAGTCGTTCCCGCCTGGAAACAACGCATCTCCGATGAAGACCATCTCTTTCAATGAAAGGTGGAGAGTATCCCGCAGCTTGCCTATGCCGTAGGCTTTGTCGATGCCAGGTTTGGTCACATCAATTGACGTTGCACCACCCATGCGGATGGAAAACTCCGGGATAAGTTTGTCCAGAATCGCTTTGATCTTCTTTCGCTTGGCAAAATCGGGATCCCACTTTTCCTTTTCCGCCAAAGGCGCTTGCTGACCTAACGCGGAGAATGTCACCTGGCTTCCCCGGTCCTCAATCGCCTCTCCCCATAACTTCTTGGCGCGATAGCCCGTCTCATCAACAGCCTTGTTCAGAGAGTCTATGATCTTCTTTCTCTGCTCCGCCGTAAGATCCTCAGAATAAAGTTGCGTCCACTTCCCGTTGTATTGAAGGAATTTTGTTCCGCAGGTTGGAAGCAGTGACAAATTCGCAAGGCAACTATCTTTGGGAAGATCGGTCAGTAGTTGCTTTTCAAACTGCTCCCACGCGCCCCCAGAGATGACTGCTACTTTGATGATGCCCAAGAGGTCATGCAGTAACGCGGCCGTTTTGGGAGCCAATGACGACTTACTGGGCGCCAGGGTTCCGTCCAGATCGAACACGATGAGTTTCTTCATTCATCTCCCTCTCTCTAAGAGTTCGCGTAATCTGTGTGAGGTTCCGCACTTTGACAAAATCAATTTCGTCAATTCCGCGCTATCCCCAATTCCTTATGATCCATGGATTGCAATCTCAAGGAGGGTTACTTGCGGGCTGGGTTGAAATGCACACACTCCGGCCTCTGCAGGCAAGAGCCATACGTCTCCTTTGCCTACGGCATAAGGAATGTTGGCATGTTCAAGCTGTCCTGAGCCCCCAATGCAAACCAGCACACGTGGCTCTCCTGTGGCTCCAACTGGGAAGGACGCTTGACCGAGTAATCGCCACAGCCGGAACGGCTCGCAATCAAAGAGCCTCTCGCGCTCAACGGGCATGGTGGCCTCTACGCGGGGCGTGACCAAGCCACCGGCGCTCCCTCCAAAATCTATGCAGGCAAAAGCCTGATCCACTTGCAACGGTCGCGGCTTCTTGGTCTTCGAATCGACATGGCCCCAATCGTAAAGCCGGAATGTCACATCGCTGTCTTGCTGGACCTCAAAGACAACAATGTCGTTGCCCAAAGTGTGAACCGTTCCCGCAGGGATGAATACGGCGTCGCCCGGCTTGGGGACAATGCCCACCAGGCAATCGGCAATCGCGCCGCCAGCGATGGAGTGCCGGAGATCGTCGGCAGTCGTGCCCGGTTTCAAGCCCGCATAGATGTGGCTTTTTTTGTCTGCCTCGATCACGACCCACGCTTCGGTCTTTCCCGTCTCGCCGGCTGGAATCAGGTCAGGGTAGGCGTCGCTGGGATGAACCTGCACGGAAAGCATCTCGTGTGCGTCAAGAAATTTGAGGAGCAGGGGAAAGCGGCGGAAGCGAGGAGCAAACTTCCCCATCAGTTGTTCTTTAAAATGTTCCATCAATCGACCGATAGTCTGGCCCTTAAGCGGTCCATTCGCAACCAGGCTTTGATGGTCAGATCGGTCGCTAAGCACCCACGCTTCGCCGATCGGCCCATCACCGGGAAGCGGCGTGGAGAGCAGACTGGCCAAGCGTCGCCCGCCCCACAGACGGTATTGATAGATCGGGTCGAACCGCAGAGGATATAACGGTGTTTGATTCATGCCTCATCTTCCAAATCTGGTTTTTGCAATCTGGTCACTGTGTATGCCCGGTCATCTCGTCTCCATCGCTGCAGAGTATTCGCCGCGGCGCGCCGCATGATTGCAGCGTGCGCGATGAGCCAATACCTTCTGAGCCGCCATTACATTGGCCTCCTGGCCCTTCCAAAGCTCCAAGGCCGGCTGCTGAATGGCGCGAGCAAAAGAAAATGCCAACGCCCAGGGCAACCGCGACTGGAATCTAACATTCATCGCATTCAAACGAGCCGAGGCCAGTTCCGCAGGTTGGCCGCCTGACAAGAACGCAATCGCCGGCACAGCAGCGGGGACGGCCCGCAAGAAGCAGTTCACGGTAGCATCGGCTACCTCGTCCAAAGTCGGATGATTTGCGCAGGCCGTGCCGGGAAGCACCATGTTTGGCTTCAGCACCATTGCTTCCAGAATCACCCTCTGCGCGAACAACTCGCTGAACACCGTGCGCAGCACTTCATCCGTAACTTCGGAACACTCCTCCAGCGTATGATTACCATCCATGATCACCTCAGGTTCGACTACAGGCACGAGGTCCACTTCCTGGCACAGCGCTGCATAGCGAGCCAGAGCATGGGCATTGGCCTCTATGCATCCCCAACTCGGGAGCCCTTCGCCGATCGCAATCACAGCGCGCCATTTGGCAAAGCGCGCGCCCATTTGAAAATATTCTTGAAGACGAGCGCGCAATCCGTCCAGGCCTTCAGTGACTTTTTCACCCGGATGGCCGGCCAGTTCCTTGGCGCCTGTGTCCACCTTGATGCCGGGGGTGATACCCGCCTCAATGAGGACCTTGATGAAGGGAGTGCCGTCGCTCTTCTTCTGGCGGATCGTCTCGTCGTAGAGGATTGCGCCGCCGATCGACTTACCGAGACCTGGGGTGGTCACAATCAATTCGCGGTAGGCTCTTCGAGCTTCGACGGTCTGCGGAATTCCAAGCTTTTCGAAGCGCTTGTTACAGGTCCCGTTGCTCTCATCCATGGCAAGCAGGCCCTTGTGATCGGCGAAGAGCAACTGTGTGGTGTCTTTCAGCAATTGCGAATTCATTTGTGTCTACTCGTTTCCTGTTCCCGCTTCGGGCGATTGATGTGGATCGTCAAGTTGCATTTTCTCCCAACGGCAAGTCAAGATGCTCGGCCCGTGATTCCCTTGCATAGATAAGTGGACGGCCATCTATGCCTGTTGCGGCTTTCCCTTTCGCCAGTGCTCTTCAATCTGTTCAAGAGTCTTACCCTTGGTTTCCGGCTCCAGCTTATAGATGAAGAACCAGGCGCCGACGGTGATGACACCTTACAACAGAAACGTTTGAAGAGTGACCCAAAACCTTGACCAGTGTCAGAAAGGTTACGGCGACCACCAGGTTCATGCCCCAGTTGGCGACAGTGGCAGCACTCATTGCAGCGCCGCGAACCGCCAGAGGATAAATCTCTGAGATGATGGGCCAAAAGATCGGGCCGAGACCGAAGGCAAAGCAAGCCACATAGACCACAAGTCCGCCATTGGTCGATTCGGACGCGGCCTTCAAATGCGTGGCCCTCACAAGTACTATCCAAGACAATGTGACGATAAATCCGATCAATTGTGAACAGTTTTCATTCGGGTCCGTTGTTTAAGATTCGGCGGTAATGAGACCGGTTCTGGACGAAGACGGCCTTATTTCGTGGCTTCTGACCAGCGAGTGACGTGCTCGCGATCTGTTATCAGCTTCCAAGTCAGCCTTTTCTGGATGCAGTTCCACTGGACATAAGCGCTGCAACCAATTCGGCAATCACGCCGGAGACCGCTGGTAAGCAAAATGCGCATCGGGCCATCTCGAATTCAATCTTCACAGCGAAAGAGGAGGAATTTATGCTGAAACGCTTTTTGATCTTCTCAATACTTGTTCTGTTTGCGGCTCAAGTCGCGGTCGCATCCGACCGCGAGGACGATACCAGCCGTACCCGCAAGGCTGCCCAGGTCTTCAAGGAGATTATGGATGCGCCAGATCAGGGCATTCCGCATAATCTGCTGCAATCGGCAAAGTGTATTGCCATCATTCCAGGGGATGTGAAGTTTGCCTTCATCTTTGGAGGCAACTATGGTCGCGGAGTGGCAACCTGCCGCACCTCGAACGGCTGGAGTGCGCCGATGTTCGTCGCCATCGAAGGTGGGAGCGTGGGATACCAGATTGGGGGCTCTTCAACGGACCTCATCATGCTCTTTATGAACGAGCACGCATTGCATAGCCTTCTCAGCGACAAGTTCAAACTGGGAGCCGATGCTTCGGTGGCGGCGGGGCCTGTCGGACGGAAGGCTGCGGCCTCTACGGATTTGAAGCTGAATGCAGAGATCCTGTCTTATTCGCGGAGCAAGGGAATCTTTGCCGGGGTCAGTCTAAACGGCGCCGTCGTTCAGGCCGACAAAAGTGGGGATCAAGCACTCTACGGAGATAAGGTGGACAGGCACAACATTCTGGACGGCAAGGTTCCAGTTCCGGATTCTGCGCGGATACTGATTCACGTGCTGCAAGAGTACAGCCGCTAGAAAGAGTGGCATCCGAATTAGGGCTTGGCATGGATTGCGGGGGCTTTCACCACATCGTCTGTCGCAGCCGCGCAGACGCGACCAAGCCTATCTTGTAGGCCGCAGGTCTCCCTGTGACCTAACACCGCAACCGTTTGCCCCACAAAATGCCTCGTGGCAGCACTCAATGGGTTGAGCGAGCAGCGCCTTATCGCCTCTGCAGGGTAGGAACGTATGAAGTATTGTTCCGTTCAACTCTCCAACCCGCAGACTCATTCAGCTCCAACCGAGAGGTTATGTTCATGGCGTCTTTGCCTGTATTGGTTTTGAATAGCGGTTCTTCTTCCATCAAGTTCTCAGTGTATGGAACCGGCGACGGCAAACCGCAGAAACTCCACGAGGGCGCAGTCGACGGCATCGGCACAGATCAGGGCGAGTTCTGGATCAAGGACAACAAGGGTAAGAAGCTAGTCGATGAGTCCCCGTCTCTGCCCACGCGCGGCGTTGCCTTCAAACTGGTGGCTGACGCTCTCCATTCCAAGGACTTCCCGGCACCGTCGGCCATCGGCCACCGAATGGTTTCGGGCGGTCCAACAGTTCAGACAAACCAGCGCATCACACCCGCGCTGATCGAAGAGATGGAGCGCTACACGGCCTTCGCTCCCCTGCACACGCCCATCGCCATTTACATCATGCGCGAAGCCATGCGCCTGTTCCCCGGCATTCCCAATTTCGTCTGCCTGGACACTTACTTCCATCGGCATATGCCTGAAGTGGTCACCCGTCTCCCCATCCCCGAAGAGTATGCCGCGATGGGTGTGCGCCGCTACGGCGCGCACGGCCTGTCTTACGAATCGATCGTTTATCAACTGGAACCCAACGTGCCGGAGAAACTCGTAGTTGCCCATCTTGGTAATGGCGCGTCAATCGCAGCCATCCGGAATGGAAGAGGCCTGGACACCTCGATGGGCCTCACGCCCATTGGCGGCATCATCAGCAGCACACGCACCGGCGACATCGATCCCGGCGCACTGTTGTTTATCCTGCGCAAGATTGCGGAGACGACGAAGAGCGCCACCGACGCTGCCGACAAGCTGGAGGCGGTAGTCAGCAAGGAATCTGGCCTCTTGGGCGTCAGCGAACTCTCCCCCGACATGCGCGACCTGCGCGATGCCATCGCGCACGGCAACGCGAAGGCGCGGCTTGCCGTGGAGAAGTTTACGTGGACGATTGCCAAGTGGATCGGCGGGTACGTGGCCGAGTTAGGTGGGCTGGACATGCTGGTCTTCACCGGCGGCATCGGAGAAAACGACATTGCCACCCGCGCTGAAGTCTGCGCGGGATTGGGCACGCTGGGCATCACGCTTGATACGTCTCGCAACAACGTCCAAGGTGCCGCGGTGATCTCGACAGATCACTCACCGATCATGGTTCGCGTCATTCCTCCCGCCGAGGACCTGATGATCGTCAACCATGTGGTTCGGCTTCTTGCAGGGTAGTCTGTCCGCATTTTGCGCTGACTGAAGGCCAAACGGATTCTTGCCCGGTAAACACAACGATCCCCGGATTTCTTTTAGACCTTGGCTGGCTGAATCCAGGGAGACACCGCTACTTCACATTTGCATCCCGCAGGAGCTTGGCCCGCCGTTCCTCGTACTCCTCGCTTGTGATCTCTCCGGCGGCATATCTCCTTTTCAGGAGTTGCAAGGGCGATTGCATCTCCCGGTAAGTGGATCGGCGCATCGGCATCATGAATGACAAGAAGAGCATCCAAAAGAATATCCAGAAAATCCACCAGATCCAGTGCATTCCACCAAAATAGTAGTACATCCCTTAACCCCCAAAATGTGCGGTTGATCGTTTCTCGCCTGATGCCAGTGAGTTAGGAAATGTCTTCACCGGATAGCGCGAGCCTGCTGCCTACACCTCGAATGACGAATTGTCTAACCGCTGACGGCCCCGTCATGGGTTGGAATGCAACGCGAAACCGAGTGAAAAGAATCTACGGCTGGCAACCATGATCTGGCTATACAGAATTGACCATGGTTCGCGAGTAATATGCGGCGAATTCTAAAACACATTGAGGCTCTGCGATTCCCTTCTGGAGTCTCCTCTTATCCGCCGTCATCATCGTCGCATTGGATGCAATGGAACAGCTTGGCAGGGACGTATAAGATTGCTCAGCACACTCAAATGCAACGTGGAAGACTGCATATGCAACATCCATAATGGTGCCTGGAAAATGGAGGACACAATGTCCCAGAGCGAATATGACAATGCAGCGGACCTGCATATCTACGCAGCCCACGCCCACACTGCCGCCGCAGCCGCGCACCATCGCGGCGATCATGAGGCTGCGGAAGAGCTGAGCTCAAAGGCTCAGGACTACTCGATGGCAGCTTCAGAGAAAACGCTTGAGATCGCGAAGCAAGTCCACGTCCCACTGAGGGCCTAAATTGTTTTTGATAAAAACCTGACGATTATTGGAGGCAAGTGGAATGGCTGCTCCGAGTACTTCTCTGAATTTACAGTCAACCCGTCTCATCGGTCCTGGCGCGCGTCGCCCGGTATTTGGATTCGATTCAACATCCTCTCTTCAACTGGCACCTAGACCGCTACGTCCGGTCAGGATAGCGGTAATTGGGAACCACCTCCCAAGGCAGTGTGGAATTGCTACCTTTACGACAGATTTGTGTGACGCAATCACAGCTGAGTATGGAGCGTCCCAGCTAACGGTGGTAGCTGTCAACGACGGGCACTCATCCTACCCGTACCCGGAGCGGGTGCGATTCGAGATCAGCGAAGGCGATCTCGCGTCCTACAGGGCGGCAGCCGACTTCTTGAATGCGAAAAATGTCGATCTGGTGTGCTTACAACATGAATATGGAATCTACGGAGGCAAATCCGGAAACCACATCATGGAGTTGCTGAAGCACCTTAAGATGCCGATAATCACAACTCTGCATACGGTGCTTCGTGAGCCGAATCTGGACCAACGGGTTGTGATGCACAAGATTGCCGCACGATCCGAGCGCCTTATCGTCATGAGCCAATACTCCTCGTGTGTCTTGCAGGAGGTCTTCAGGGTCCGGTCCGAGAAGATCGATCTGATTCCTCATGGCATCCCCGATCTGCCCTTTGTAGAGCCGGATGTTTACAAGGATTCACTCTCGCTGGCAGGAAAGGCAGTGTTGCTCACCTTTGGCTTGTTATCGCCCAACAAAGGATTTGAGAGCGCGATTCGAGCCCTGCCGCAGATCCTGTCCCGGTGCAGCAATGCTGTTTACGTGATTGCAGGCGCTACCCACCCGCAGGTCAGGGCTCGCGAGGGTAATCGATATCGGGATCAGTTGCAGGCCCTGGCCAAAGAGCTGGGAGTCGAGGAAGAAGTAATCTTCCACAACCGGTTTGTCAGCCCCCAGGAAATGGCGGCGCTGGTTGGCTCGGCTGACATCTACATCACGCCCTATTGTCATGAAGCGCAAGCTGTATCGGGAACCCTGGCATATGCCATGGGCGCCGGGAAGGCCATCATCTCCACTCCATACTGGCACGCGGCGGAGTTGCTGGACCATGGACGCGGAATGCTGGTGCCGTTTGAGAACCCAGCCGCCATCGCAACAGCGACGGTCGCACTTCTGACCAACAACAAGGCACGCCAGGCTATGCGCGAACGCGCCTACCTTTATGCACGATCCATGGTTTGGAATAGGGTTGCACAGTCCTACATGCGGTCATTTGTAGAAGCGAGCGCCACTCGAATGGAACCAGCTCACTTAGGTTATCCCGTCCAGGCGGTCGAGAGGATGGTTTCGAGCCAACTCCCAAATGCCTACGCTTAGGTTAGAACTGTGCGCTCTTCAATAACATCGCCGTGAAGCAACATATTCGGCGCAATCAAACCCGCTGCATAACCTTGGGGTAGTAACCCCAGATCAAAGGAGATCTGAAATGCTCATACTCATCATTGTTCTTGTGTTGGTTTTCGGCTTGGGTGGAGGATACTTCGGCTACAGCCGCTGGGGCATGGGCGGAGGCACAGGCATCGGACTGGGCACGGTGCTGGTTATCTTGCTGGTGTGCTATCTGCTGGGGCTTTTCAGATAGGAAGATTTGCAACGGTTCCGACGACGCGCCCCGCCACTCTCTTCTCAAACTTTGGTCGCTCGAATTTCAGGCGGCGGCTTAGGTCGAGCACAGAGTGAACGGCAGGGGCGCCGTTAGGTTGAAGATTCATTACCGCGTGGCTTCGAACAGGAACCACGCACGCCGCTCCGCCTCGTCAATCCAAACCTCAATCAGACTGGTGGTTGCGTAGTCATTGGCTTTAGTGGTGACCACATGCGCCGCGCGCAAGCTCTCCACAAACGCCTTGTTGTCGGCGTGGAGTTCCCTCAGCATCTCGGTCGGACCCACAAACTCCTCGTCGTTGTCCGCAATCCGTTGCAGCCGGGCAATGTGTCCTATGGAGTGGATGGTTATGCCGCCGACCTTGCGAACACGCTCGGCTATGGCGTCGGTAATGCCGAATATCTGGGTCGCATGTTCGTCGAGGAGAAGGTGGTAGTCGCGGAAATGTTGGCCGTTCATGTGCCAGTGAAAGTTCTTGGTCTTGAGGTAGAGGGCAAAGGCGTCGGCAACAAGCGCATTCAGCACGCTTGAGATATCCTTCACATCTTCGGGTGAATAACCGTCGGGAACGAGAAGCCTGGCGGCTTGCGATTCTTTTTCGTGGATTTGTTTGGACTTGGACATAGCGGATCTCCTTTGCAGGCGAGGGCATTGGGACGTCCGGAATGGAGCGTCTGCGCCAGTTCATCCACCCTGCAAGTGAAAGAAAGGGCATCCTGGTTACTCAGCGCATACACGTAAACGCTAGATCAAGGCACGGCAACGGGGCCTACTCCCGACCAACTACTTTGAACTCCCAGCCGAATCACGCGCGACGGACTAGCCACACAACCACCACAATCACAATGATTGTTCCTACGATACCCAAACCTAACATAGCGCCTCCTGGCGGTCATATAGGGCATCAAGGATACCCATGCAGACACGATAGGCCCGGATTCCGGCAGTCGTCTGAGCAAAACCAGACGGATCATCGAAACGGGATCTATGCACGCTCCGTAGAGTGCATCGTTGTTCTGATCAGAATTTGTCGCTGCGCACGTGTGCCTCCCAGGTCATTCGGCTTTCCAAGGAAGGACTCTGAGGGCAAATATCTGCGCTGCATATTGCAAAGGGGCAGGTTATCACGAGGGATAGAGATGATAAGGCCCTGACACAGAGCGCAGCAAATCGAGGCCATACTGGCCGCGGCTTCAAGTTCGTAGATGCTCCGTTAGGTTGTGTGCTCGATTCCCGTATCCAGCGAGGGTTCTTCAGTCTGGTCGGGCCGGTCCGAGTGAACGGGAATTCCGCTGATAAGGCCCTGATAGTTGGCGAGGCGTTTGCCGAGAATCACCACGCCCTCGGACGTGATCTCATACTCGCGAATATCCTTGGCATGATTTCCGCCCCGCATCTTGATCACCACCATGATCTTGCGAAGCTGGCCATCGATGGATACGTACCGCAGCCGGATGATGTCATCGGTGAGGAAAGAAATGGAGTAGGTGCTGAACGGGAATTCCGTGAATGACTCATCCACTTCAACCGTACTTAAAATCGTAACCCCAATTCCCGTCAAAGCGAAGATCATGCGGTAAAGCGATTCGCGAAAGTCGGCGCGGAAGCCTGGTGCTAGAGCCATCTCAAAACCCGCCAGGGAGTCGATCACCAGACGCTTGGCGCCGATCTTCTGCACTGCGTCGAGAATCGAGTGCATGGTTTCATCCACGGAGAGGTCAAGAGGACGGAGATAGAGGATCGTGAGTTTCCCGTCTTTCTGCGGCGTTTCCAGATCCAAGCCGAGACTGGCGGCCCGCTCTGCATATGCTTGCGGGCGCTCCTCAAACACTGCCACAATTCCCGGTTCTCCCTGGCGAATACCTTCCGCAATGAATTGGGTTGCCAGAACTGATTTCCCAGTTCCAGAAGGCCCGGCTATGAGTGCACTATCGCCTTCGCGAACGCCACCACCCAGCATCTTATCCAACTCAGCGATGCCGAACGAGAGGCGCCGATCGCTTGGCGGATTCCTCTTGCGTGCGGTCAGCCCAAACGTGCGCGAGAAGGCTTGGACTCCTGCATCGGTAATGCGAAATGTATGCAGTCCCGGCACGGAATCCTGACCGCGCAGTTTTATAATTTGCAACTTTCGTACGATTGAATTTCGCTCCGCCGTTTGGCGGAGCCAGAGCAGCCCATCGGCGACGGTAAATATGGGATTGTCGCGTAACTCATCCTCCGCATATTCACCGATCAGGAACGTCGTAGCTTGCCAACTAGCCAGAAATAGGGCCAGCCGTTGAATGAAGGATTGCAAGTCCATGTCGCTTTCCGGCTTCCGAACCATGGTGCGGAAGGAATCGACAACGACGACAGCGGGGTTAGCCTTTTCAACTTCCTTGGTAATCTGCTCCAAGACCGCACCCAGGTCCTTCTCCAAGACGACCTGGCTCAGATTGATAAAGCGAATGGAGCCGGGCAGCATGGCCGGATTGAAGAACGTGTACTGCTGCTGGTATCGCAGCATTTTTACGGCGGATTCGCCAAGGACGGTGAAATAGAGCGCAGGGCGCTCAGGGGTGGCATTCGCAAAGACAAACTGGTGTGCCAGCGTCGTCTTCCCGCTTCCAGGTGCGCCCGCAATGATGTTGAAAGAGAATTCTGGGAGACCGCCGCCCACAATCTCGTCAAGGCCCGGAACTCCGGTGGGTAGTTTGTTGATCTTCACTTTGTCTTGAGTGCTCACGCGTTTCTCCCGTGTACCGAATTGCGATCGTCAAAGACTTCGCCTGGCCATGCATTGCGCAGCAGGCTTAACGTTAAGGCTTCGCCGAGGAAGATGCGAAGCAGACCGAGTAGGCAAGCGATGAGAATGATTCCTCCCTCGCCGGCCGGATCCTTGTTCATATCGATTTGAGTCTGAATCTCGCCCAGGCCCTGTAATGCGCCATCCCCGGAGACCACCGTCGTATTCAAGCTGGGAGCTTCCGGCTTGGCCAACGCCAAGGCGCGAGAGGCGAGCGAATAAAAACCCGCAACTCCTACAAATTCACCGAGGCTCTGGCGCAGCTTCTCGTAGACGCGAAGGGTCGGGGACTCCAATGGCTCGGAGGCCTTGGCCGCACCGGCTTCATACACTAGAAGTCGATGGACTAAATCTCGCATTCCTGGGGCAGCCGTCATATTCAAACCAGCATCGTTCAAGGTAAAAGAATTCAATTGCCGTTATACGCTTCGCAACAGAAACAGCAGTACGACTCTTTCCTATCCCAAGCGCTCTCGCGATTCCGGTATTTGACATCCAGTGCCGCGTTAGACTTAGCGCTGGCAGCACTCAATTCATGTAGCGATTCGTTTGCAGGTCAGGCACCTCGTCCCGTGGACCGCCAGCCTTGCTTCGGATGAGTGTGAAGACGTCCAGAACGGTGGCAATACCGCGAATGTTCCCAGCGGCACTGTAAAGGCCCTGTTCCATCCCTGGATGGTTATCCGCCAGTTTTTGAATGCGTTCGCTCACATTCCTCAGCTGATCAATTTCCAGTAGTAGGTCCCCAAAAGCCGCCGCCATTACCGGTCCATCAGCCGCTGAGTCGACCGTATCCTCTGTGGTCCTGGCCGACACCGGACTGACATCACCCTGAAGGCGCAAATCTTCGATCAAACGCAGCGTTGTTGCCTCGCCCAGGAAGGTAAGAAACAGTCCAAGAAGCTGCGCAATTAGATTAATTCCGGCCTCGCCATCCTCATCCGCGTCCGTCTGGGATTCAACTTCGCCAAGACCGCGCAAGCCTCCATTCGCCGTTAACTGCACGGCACTGAGCCGCGGTGATTGCGACTTGGCCAAAGCCAAGGCGCGGGAAGCGAGCGCCTGAAAACCGTCAACTCCCACGGGTGCGCCTAGTTGTCGGCGCAGCCTCTCATAAACCCGCACAGTTGCAGGTTCGGTATGCAGGGAGGCTGTGCCTTCATCGGCCTCGCGAGCAACGAGGCTGCGGGCCAAATCACGCGTCTTGTTTGGAGGATGCATCGGTTCTGTTCTTTCTTAACACACGACGCTTCGCCTTGTAACGTGAAGCAGCTCTTGCAATGATACGCTTTGACGGATTTCTCTTGCAGTGAGATTCTCGGCGCGCTTCATCGGAATTTATCCTGGCATCACGCAGTCCAGGTGAGGGGAAAATGCCTCTGAAAAGGTGAGCAAAATTGCACAGCATCTCCCGCCCGCCGATGCAACCATATGCTAGAGTCCGGGTGAAATGTGCAGCTGACGAGAATGCCACGAATGCCTAGTGGAATGAAGAAGTCCCGGCATCCCGTGGTTTCGCTTGCCGTCGATGGTTCTTTCCACATTGCACACCTGCTTTGTTAACCTGATTGCAGTACGGTCGAGCATCCCTCCAGTGGTCATCCTGCAAGGGCCGTAATCGGAAGGAGGCTGTTCAATGGTTGAATTTGAAAACCCGGGATTCGACACCACCGCCTTTCTGGCCCACGCTGGCTTGGGGCGAAGAATCATTCAATTGGCGCCGAAGGATGCCTTCTTTTCTCAAGGAGATTCCGCGGACTCGGTTTTTTATCTTCAGAAGGGCAGCGCAAAGGTCACAGTGGTTTCCCCAACTGGGAAGGAAGCTACCATCGCGCTCCTTGCCGTCGGTGACTTTGTGGGCGAAGAGGCGCTCGCGGCGATGGTTGGGCTGCGTTTGTCCACGGCCACTGCTCTTACCGCATGCACCGCTCTCAGAATCAGCCGCGGAGAGATGATCCGTGTAATGCATGAGGAGCATAGTTTCTCAGACCTCTTCTTGAAGGTCATACTGGAGCGCAGCATGCGCATTCAAGCCGACTTGGTCGATCAGCTTTTCAACTCCAGTGAAAAGCGCTTGGCGAGGATTCTGTTGTTGATGGCGGAATTTGGCAAGCCGGGCGAGCCGGAACAATATATTCCAAAGATTTCGCAAGAGACTCTGGCGGAGATGATCGGCACCACCCGCTCCCGCGTCAGTTTCTTCATGAATCGATTTCGCAAGCTCGGGTTTATCGAATATAACGGGCGCATCAAGGTTCACAAGTCGCTGTTGAATGCTGTCCTGCTTGATCGATTACCCGAGGTCAACCCCGATAGACCTCCAGCTTCGACCACTGCGCGAAGTTGATCGAAGCCTACCAGAGGCGCCTAGCATGGGAAGAATTGAGCAAATTGGAGTTGAGTTTAGTAGGCACTTAGAGTCTGAGTGGACTCAAGACTCATGCTCAGGCAGAGTGGATCGCAGGCTTCTCCGCGGTTGGTGCAGCCAGGGCGCTGGAAGCCGAAGTTAAACACGACCCCCGCATCAAGGGGGAACTTGAGTGTTCTGCCGCTGAGTCCCAAAACAAGAAGCCTGCCTGATCTTCATCGAACTAAACAACACCCGGCCAAATCTGGAATGAAGTCAATTTTGCGCGAAGATAACTAACTTGACCCTCTTATCCATCCGCGGGTCTTCACCTGCTCGAAGAAGGAACACTCCTTCCGTCCTATGTCGACACTTAGCCCATATCGATGGATTCGGTCATTGTTGAGGTCGCTCGGCCCCGGGGTCATTACAGGGGCCGCAGACGACGATCCATCTGGTATTGCCACATATTCAGTTGCCGGCGCGCAACTCGGCACCAAACTGCTCTGGACCGCACTTCTCACGTGGCCCCTGATGGCGGCAGTGCAAATGATGTGCGCCCGAATCGGCAAGGTAACAGGGCAGGGCCTTGCCGGGAATCTGAGCAAGCGATTTCCACGATGGCTTTTGCTCACTCTCATCATCGCCCTTTTGGGCGCGAACACGATCAACATCGCGGCGGATCTGGCCGGCATGGCTGATGCTGCATCGATGCTTTGCCGAATCAACTCACGCTGGTTCGTGGTGGCGTTTGCACTTCTCATTTCGTGGGCAACGGTGAAGCTAGAGTATCGCCAAATCGCCAAAGTACTCAAGTGGATGGTCCTGGTACTCTTCGCATATCCAATCACCGCGTTCGTGGTGGGTCCCAACTGGGGACAGGTGCTTCACGATACCCTCGTGCCATCTATGCCGCATACCAGGGACGAATGGGCAACGTTGGTTGCTATCCTCGGTACCACAATCAGCCCGTACTTATTCTTCTGGCAGGCAAGTGAAGAAGTTGAAGAGGAAAAGTTGGCCGGACAAAGCACGTTGGCGTTGCGAAAGGGAGCCACAATTTCGGAGCTTGAGCTGAGGAACATTGACGTGGGCGTAGGGGCGTTCTTTTCGAACATGGTTATGTTCTTTATTATCCTCACCACCGCTCTGACGCTTAACCGCCATGGCATTACACAAATCGAGACATCTCGCCAGGCTGCCGAGGCCCTGCGGCCTTTTGCAGGCAACTTCGCAGCTGTCCTTTTCACCTTAGGCATAATTGGGGTAGGGTTCCTTGCGATCCCCACCCTGGCTGGTTCAGCCGCATACGCATTCGCTGAGACACTTGGGTGGCGCCAAGGCCTGAACAAGAAATTGAAGCAAGCCCGCTGGTTCTATGCTCTGATTCTGATCTCAACAGGAGTGGGCGTCGCGTTGGACTTCGTTGGAGTTAACCCTGTCAAGGCTCTTTATTGGACCGCCGTAGTCAATGGTTTACTTGCTCCATTCCTTCTTGTCGGCATCCTGGTTGTTGCTTCCGACAAGAAACTGATGCAAGACCAACCGAGTTCCCACTTGGGGTTGGCAATTGTGGCAATCGCGGCAGTTGCCATGTTTGCCGCAGGTGTGGCCATGTTCATTGTGTAGCCAGCCGTTTACTTCCAATTCGTTAACCTATATTGAATCAAATTGACTTACACTAGCGCAGGTCCGCCGTGAGCAGTTATAGACAGACTCGATGGTTGGCGCATGAGAGTCCTTGCTATGACGCTTACTGCGTCGCCTTATCAATCCTCGCAGCCCCCGTCAACATAGCTAACCAGGACTTTTGAACTAAAAGCACTCAAAGTCGCAATCATCCCCAGCAAGACAATCAATCGAAGGGTGTACAGCAGTCTCACGAGGGCAGTGCGGATGTCGTTGGCAACTCGCTGAACGTGAATGAGAATGATGTGCGCAATCAGATCCGGTCCGGCACTGAAGCTGTGAAGGGTGGAGAGCGGCCCAACGCCGACAACAAGAATTGATCTCTGGGAAGTTTTGTCTCCCCAAGACTCCATCCGGCTGCAAAGTGCCTGAGACATCACATCGGCAACTGGTATCCGCAGATCTACCAAGTCAGGCGTGCCTCAATGCCATAGGGTGGTGCGTTTCAGGCAGGCGTTTCCCAAGCGTAGCCTGGGTCTGTCCACCCTGCCATGCACTCCCCTGCGAGCAATAATGACCAGCTATCAGCGATCCTATAGTCCGATACTGGTCAATACAAGGTTGTGAATCGGGCAAGGATACTTCCCCAAGAGGTTCTTACCTAGTCGCACACAGTCAAGATGCGATTAACCGCGCATGGACTTTAACGAATCGACAACAATCACCAAAAAGTGGAGAGAATCACGATGAAACCGAGCACAGAAGATAAGACAAGAGGCAACCTTCACGAAGTCAAAGGCGCAATCAAGCAGAAGGCCGGCGAGATCACGAAGCACCCCAACCTGGAAGCTGATGGCATTGCTGAAAAGAACGCAGGAAAAGTTCAACACACCGTCGGCAAGGTTGAAAAGGCTGTTGGAGAGTAAGCACATCACCATCGAACTCAGAGACGAGAAAGGTCAAGAGAGCATGACGCAATCAGTGTTGGAACAAGTGGGCGTACAGATTGACGAGACAGCGCGCAAGGCTTCGCGAGCGGCGTCCGTACTTGCGGATGCCCTCGAGGATGGCGGCGAAGCAGCACGGCGTGTGACAAAACAGGGCAGCCATGCAGCAGCAGAGCTTCTTGCTGAAACAAAAAAGCGAGTACAGCGGCATCCTATTGAAACAGTTGCGGCAGTATTTGCAGCAGGCATTATGGCTGGATCGGTGATCCGCTGGATGATGAAGCGAAGGCAATGCTAGCCAGGGACAGACAATATGAGTGAAGAGGGGCGAAACATTGGTTCCTCTTCACTCGCCATTTCGAGGTCTCAGCCCGTGCGATTGAGAACCAGGTGTATATTGCCGTGACTGGTCGCCTCGTCGAAAAGCCCGAGAACTAGCCATGGAGCAGTTTCCTCCACTGGTCTACCGGCGAGCCGGGCCGCATCGAAATCGAATCGCACTGGACATGTACCCGTCGCGATAAGGCATCCACTCTATTACCCGCCGAGTGTCGGGTCCTGGTTTCTAAACCAGGTGAGTGCGTGCTCAAAATGCTGTAGATCGAAATCTGGCCAATATTCATCCCGGATATAGAAATCCGCATAAATCGATTGCACCGGAAGAAAACCGCTTAATCGGCGTCTTCCTCCCCAGCGCACGATCAAATCCAGACGCGAAACCTCACCTGAACGCAGGCCGCCATTTTTAAGACCGGCCAGATCCCATTCCCAGCCATAGTTGACCAGTAGATTCACTTTCATTCCGACACCCTGGCGATGCCGGAATTCGTTTAACGCCTTGGGGAATTGCTTCGAGGTTTCATCCCCGACGACAAGCAGAGCCGCTCCACGGCGTGCAATCTCAAAAGCGAACGCAACGCAGGCCTCGCTGAATGCTTGTTTCTGAATGGAAGGCCGCTTGGTGTTGTCCTGAGTAAAGCAATAGATGGAAGTTTCCTCGATTCCGCATTCTTTACATTTCTCGAAGAGCAGCAACCCCGGGTTGATACCATGAGCATATCCGGTTTCCTTTGGCAGGCCATGATCCACAGCCCAGCGTCGATTCCCATCGGGAATGAAACCGATGTGACGGGGGATATTATTTTTCGCCATTGCACAGTCTCCTTAACCGAGCTTTACTTTCCACAGATCGAGGCCATTGATAAGGTGCAGATTGCCCGGTCCGCAACTGCCCGTACAGACCGCCAGCTTGCCCGTCGGGGCGCTTCAGTTCCGGAAGCGAAGGCGGCTGTCTTTTCATTCCGCACTCCAACCCACTCGATCCCCTTGCGAGCACGCACTGAATCCGTGATGCCATTGAGAGAATCGCTCGCCACGCCATAAATGCGCTCCACACCGGCTGCGGCCAGAACTTCCACAAATAACTCTGCTACTTTCTTCGCCATTTCGTTCAGATTCTTCTGTCAACTCAGAAGGAAGGAAATCAAGATACTTCTTCAACTGGCTGCGGAAGCCCTTTCTCGCTCTTTGTGCTTCTGCCTGACGACAAAGCTCACCCGGCGCGAACTGCGCACCGTGTGAGCGCCTTGTCAAGCATGGCTTCTGACAGAGTATGCAACCGTTCAGGCCTTTATCGGTCAAGATTCTCTACCGCGAAATCCCAATTAATCAGTTTTTCCAGCACTGCGTCGATGTAGTCCGCGCGCCGGTTTTGGTAATCCAGGTAATAGGCGTGTTCCCACACGTCGATGGTCAATAGCGGTTTCATGCCAGTGTTTATCGGCGCACCTGCGTTGCCGGTCTTGACCACCTTGAGCTTGCCTCCATCCAGAACCAGCCATGCCCAGCCGCTGCCAAACTGGGCCGTCGCTGCAGTTGCCAACTCCTTCTTGCACGCATCCAAGTTGCCGAAGGAAGTCTCGATTTCTTGCTTCAATACCGCGGGTGGTTCACCACCGCCCTTCGGCTTCAGACTGTGCCAGTAAAACGTGTGGTTCCATGTTTGCGCCGCATTATTGAAGATCGCGGTCTTATCGGCTTTGCCGGCTGTCGCGGTGATAATACTCTCCAACGGCAGGTCCGCAAACTCCGTTCCAGCTACCAGTTTGTTCAGGTTATCGACATATCCCTTGTGATGCTTGCCGTAGTGGAAGCCAATGGTGTGTGCTGAGATT
>Ga0255349_1000303_pt1 | contig 22609 bp, 20 predicted proteins | sample CBST25v15metaG_FD_189947 | JGI IMG/M metagenome (GOLD analysis project Ga0255349, IMG submission 189947) | Peat soil microbial communities from Stordalen Mire, Sweden - C.B.S.T-25.v15 | ecosystem: Environmental > Terrestrial > Soil > Wetlands > Peat | place: Sweden: Norrbotten County, Stordalen...
TCTTCGGTTGATTTGTGCTGGGGTCGATCACTGTACGGCGGAAGTATCCGTACCACTTCTTGCCGCGAATCGACACCCATCCCTTCTGGTGCGATTTACCCATCGCTTCCTCGATTTCTGTGTGGGAGGAAAACGGGCTACCTCCATTTTACCGGCGTTTGCGCCGCATGTTGGAGGCTCTTTCCCGTTCTTGCAGAAATTCCTCAATGCCGCTCGCCCGGTAGCGCAGAACGCCATCGCTCATGCGGATTACAGGCAGATAGGGCAATCTCCGCGATGAATGATCCCAGACCCAGTCCGTGCTGACCTTCAGTTTCGCCGCGACTTCCTCCGCAGTCAGAAGCGGATCTCCTGTTCCCACAGATTGAATTGCAGGCAGTGAGTTCATGCAACTGCTCCTCCTTCACTCTCTCGATCCAGAGAACCCAGTAGTGCCGGCTCAGTTCATAGGTTGGTTGAGCAGCGGCGATCTGTCTAATGAATTCCACGGAGAGCGTTATTCCAAACAGGAATAATGCGTGCCATTTCGCATCCAAACATTGTTTGTGGCTTTATGGCCAGAAGGGATTTTTAGGATTGCCGTTAAATTTATTTTCGAGTCGAAGGAATATTTTGCCCGGTTACGTTATGCGCTATGCGCTTTTCAGTAAGGACTTTGCTGGTAATTCTTCTGCGTTAAAGGAACATTTTCGGCCAGAGTGGTGTCTATATCAATAAATCTGAGTCACGTTTTTCCCCAGGCACGGAAGTGACTTCCTGATTTCATCAAGACGATTTCAACGTCGATTTAAGAAACGCAGTCTAACGCAGATCCGTTACCTGTCTTTAGCTTTCGATTTGGAGGATAGGAATGGTGCTACCGGAGATTCGTTTTTTGCAAGCGGCGATCGTTCTGGCAGAGGAATTGAATTATTCCAGAGCGGCAGAACGGCTACATATCGAGCAATCGACTCTGAGCAAGCGGATTCTCGAACTGGAGGCTCAGATCGACTTGCGCCTCTTTGAGCGGAATCATCAAGCCGTGGAACTAACCGAAGCTGGGCGGCATTTTGTGGAAGATGCGCGTAGCGCTGTTTTGCACGTCGAGCGTGCTGTTCATGGCGCAAGAGCTGCATTCCGTGGAACCGATGAAGTTCTGAACATTGGCAGGTGCGTCTACGCAGACCCATATCTGGTCACGATGATTCAGTCGATCCGGCTTCCTCTGTTTCCAAGCCTGAAGATCAAACTATGGAGCCATTTCTCCCACGAACTCGCGCGCATGGTGGCCGCCGGAAAGCTGGATCTGGCCTTGGTCACAGCCATTCCTGATACACCCTCACTGACTTTCTTAACGGTAGCCGAAGCTCCCATCCATATTGCGCTTCCGAAGAGCGACGCCATCGATCACAGCACCGAACTCCGCCTTGAAGATTTGCGCGCTTACGATTGGATTCTTCCAGCATCGCACGTCAATCCTCATCTCCTTGAGATGATCCAAACGGCGGCTACCGCGAAAGGCATCGTGGCTCCCGATACGCACTACATCATGACGGCAGAAGAAGCATCGGGACTTGTGCTGGCGTACAAAGGCGCGGCGTTTCTGACGCGCGATTCCGCCTTGCGGATTTCCAACGATGAAATAGCCGTACTACCGCTTGCGGAAGAGCGTCTGAAACTCGTAACCAGATTGGCTATGCGGTCAGACGACAAGAAACGGTTGACCAGCGAGTTCGTTCGCGCCGCCGGGCGCAAGATGGTCAAGATGCAACTTCCGTAACAGGGAAACACTGCACTAGCAGATATGATGCCAGCCCCCTGAGGATAGCGATCGGTCCCAACAAGTCGGCTAGTGGCGGGTGTTGACGCGAGATGACCGCCCCCGGAACTTCTCTGGGCGGCGGCGCTGTCGCCGCTTTATCATTTCAACTCCCGGTGTGAACGGCGTTTGCCAGGACTTATCCGAAGAAGGGCAGGTGGGGTCACTAATTGAGGTGTGAACCCGCCGAAGGCAAAGTGACCCTGCTCGGAACTAGGGCTTCGATCATCCTTCCTGATCCCCCGGTTCAAGCACAAACCGCAAGAACTCGACCCCCATATTCGTAATTGCGTTAGACCCACCTTGGGGAAACGGATCGGCGGGGCCGCCCAAGTTCGTAAATCCTCGGCTTCTCAGATCGGACATGATGTACCGGACGAGGTTGTCCTGGTTTGCCAGTTCGGGATGCAGAGCGGTAATTGCCTTTCCGTAGTCTCGAATGCCATGTGGGCTCTCGGAACCCCATAGAGCCTTCTGGCTTAAATCGCCAGCCCCCTTCCAAAGAACATTCAAAATCTTTATGTGCGACGCCGAGAATACCTCGACGGCGCCAACAAACACCTGCTGAAGCTCTTCAGACGGTCCCTTTCCCAAGGCAATGTTCAGTAATGCGTTTCGCAGATATTCCAGTTTGTCCTGCTGGTGAGTAGCCATTGCTGCCCGCGTAGCCTGTACCGCTGCGGAAACGAAGACTTCGTTGTGCTCCAGGTCTTCGAAATGAAAACCTGCGACCTGTTCTTCCATTCGCTTGAGACGCTCATAGAGGCCCTCCAGCCAGGCCTCCTTTCGCCTTTCGAGTGGCGGGGCCAGCAGCAGGGAGAACAGCTCCACTGCCGGCCCGCTGGCAATCGGGATCAGGGAGAGCATCGCCTTTGCGCCGGTATGGACGTAATCGCCTGCCTGCCTCTTCGGAAGAGAATCTGAATCGTCGAGCATATAGGAAACAGCATAGCCCATTCTTCACGCATGATAAAGGACAATGTCCTGCGAGGTGTTTGTGGTCCAGATCCGACTAGCATAATGAATGGGAGCCACCAAAATCTCGCTTTTAGAACCTGGAATAACAAACCCCACAGTAACAAAATCCGCCTGGATTCCGATCTCGATCTCCGTCGAATTACTCACCGAGCCCGGTTAAAGAACGATAAGTCGCCATCGCGACTGGAATTCGAAAGCAATTGCCTGGTCCAGAATTGTCCGGTCCCTGCGGCGTTTTAGGGTAGGTATTCGTAGAACAACACACGGACACCCAATTGCAGTGGTCGCCCGATTCACCGCGCTCGCTGGGCAGGAACAGTAGACTCTCGTTACCAATCCATGTCGGCCGCCTGAGCGAAGCGGTTTTCAAGTCCCTCAACGAATTGAGCCATCGCTTCCTCGGAAGCCATCGCTCTTTGGTAGGTTCCATTGGCCGCAAACGTCAGAATCACTGGAAGGGACGATTCTTGGAGATAAAGCTTTGCCGGTGCACGGTGCCCCGCCCACAACACGGCTATGAATGCATCTACAGTATCGAGCGCTTCGCCTTCATCAAACAATTTTTCTACTAATAGTGAGAAGCGGCCTTTCCCGGCTTTTTCTGTAAGCCTTACGGGCACAGCGCCGGCTATAGAGTGGAATTCAAATGCCTCGCCTCCTTTGCCGAACGCCCCATGTGCCATGTAGTTGCGAATTTGTGTTCGAATCGAACGCAGACGGTCATACAGTTCCTTGATCGAAGGATCGTTAACGTCCATCGCTTTTTTGACTTTATCTGCCCAGTCTGCTCCTGCAAGTTGGTCCACCTCATCGCCCGTCGTGACTCTGCCGCTAAGAACGGCTATATGAATGAGGACATGTTCAGTCCAACTGAAGAAGGCGTCGATTGCGGCAACTCCGATCCATTGGGCCTCTCGCCTGATCTGAAACACTGGATAAATTGTTTCTGTGTATCGTGTAGTTCCATCTGGGTTTTTGTGTTCTTCGGTATGCTCTTCATCCTTTCGGTTAGCTGCCTCTTGGAGCTTTTTCCGGAATTCGTCTCGAAGATACTCATACCGCTCGTATAGCCAGCCGCTGTTATTAACTACATTCAAATGAGAGCCACTGACGGCAACTGAAGCGAGATGGTTGAAGAACGGCGTAGCTGCCTTTATCCCCTTTTCGATTGATTGGACAATCTGCGTAGCAATTGCCTCATTTTTGGGCAATGCTGGTCCGAGGGAGTGGCTTTGTCCGGCCTCGTGGGGTACGAAAACCCCCAGTCCAAGTTTGCGGTGTTCAATCATCGCAACGCTGCCGTCAATCTCAACGGGAATGCTCCATGCTACTTTTTCCTGCGGACCACCATGACGGAATCCAAGCAAATCGACCAGCAAAAAATAGACAAGGTAATAAGGAGGGAGTTTCTGTCCCGCGAGAGTCCTCCTCCCGTAGAAATAAGGGGCCGATTTGTCGGCAGACTGAAGGGGTGAAATCGCGACGGCAGCCCGTTTGTGTATTTCCTGGATCTCGAGTTCTGTGAGGAATTCCTTGCCAAGTGACATTCCCCGCTCCTCTGCACCTATATGTTAAGCGATTCAGCAATCTCAGACTGCATGATTGTTGACGCAGAGAAAAATTAAAGTTCTTGTCCTGCTGACCGGCACGCATTCGAGATGATGAGCCCATGTGAGGAGACGATCCGTCCTGATAAGTCGCCTAGGGGTAGTGAATCCTCGGTCAACGCCCGTTTGGGTGGGCCAAACGAGCCTGACGCGAAGTGGCAGCACTTCACAGGGCGGGAAAACGGGCGCCCGCAAAAACAGAATGGGGCCCGGCATAGCCGGACCCCGAATCTGTTTCAATGTTTCTGATTGACGTTATGCGGCCTTGGCCTTCTTCGTGGCTGTGGTGCGCGATTGACTCGGCTTGGCCTTGCCCGGTGCCTTCCCAGTGGCTTGCGCCTTCTCTTTCGCGGCGAACTCCTCTTTGACCTTGGCCGTGATTGCGGCCACGTCCACCTTGTAGAACTCAGCGGCTTCGCGCAGGGCTTTGGCGGATTCGTTGGAACTATGCGCCGTTTGCAGAACGGTGATTGCCACCAAAACGCGGCCGATTGTGCTCTCGTCGGCTTTGCGAAGAAAGGACGCGAGCAGCTTGGCCGGGGCGTCTCCGGCTCCGCTGGCCTTGCCGATGCCGTGAAGGCGAAAGATGATCGCCAGACGGCGCTCGTCCAAGGCGGCGGCAAGGTGTTCGGCGATGAAGAGCAGGTCGCGCTTCATCAGGCGGACGGGGACCGCATCGCTGGTTGCTTTCAGGACGCGAAGGCCGGTTGCCTGGGCGATGGCCTCCTCGCGGCGGCGCTTCTCCTGTTCTGCCTTGAATGCCGCATCGATCGCGGGCCGTTGCTTGCTGGCGTGGTGAATGGGGCAATCGGGATTCGCGCACACCTTATGAATGGTGCCGATGTCGCTGCCTTCGGTGATGATGGCATCGGTAGCAAACCGGCACACCTTGAACTCCGGGCGCTGGGCATCTTCCTTCTTTTGAGGCTTGTCGTCGCGGATCGCGGTGTACTTGTTGCGCGGCAGTACCGGACTACCTTCCTTCTGCCCGCCGTATGCCGTACTGATCTGCACAAGGTTGGGCTTGGCAGCGACGGTCTTCGCAACGTGTGCCGAGAGTTTTGCGTTGTAGCAGCGGGGATCGGTGCATTGGTCGCCCTGCTTGCCGAGGTCGTCGCCGAAAAGCAGCTTGTTGTGGCCGGTGCGCTTGGGGCAGTCGGCGCAACTGCCCGCCGTGGAGACAAGCTGCGCGTCGCGCTTATCGAAAAGCGCATCTTTCAGGATGAGCAGAACATTCGTTTCAATCCAGAATTGCAGATTGCGCACAGGCAGAAGAATCCGCGTCGGTGTTGCTCCCCCGCTGTTGTAGGCTTCCTTGAAGCAAGCCGCAAGGGCCTGTTCCTGCTGGTCGGCGGGCAGCTTTGCCAGTAGCAGCGCATGACCCACGCCGATTTCGTTGGCGTAGAAAGCATCGACGGCGGCGGGCACAAGGTCAGTCAGTTTCAATCGCGAAGCGATATAGACGGGGCTTTTCCCGGTACGGTCGGCCAGTTGTTCGATGGAATATTTCGGCTCGTCCAAAGCCAAAAGCCGCGCGAAGCCCTGGGCCTCTTCCATCGGATGCACATCGCGCCTCAAAAGGTTCTCGACGAGCTGCGCCTCCAAAACTTCGGCGTCGCTCATCTGCTTGATGCGCACCGGCACGGTGACGGCTTCGGCCATCTGTGCGGCGCGATAGCGCCGCGCACCGGCCACGATCTCGAAACCGTTCTCTGTGAGTGGCCGGACAAGCAGAGGCGACAAAACGCCTTGGCTGCGGATCGATGCTGCGAGTTCTTTGAGGCTGCTCTCGTCAAAGGCGCGGCGTGGATTGGTCTTCGATTCGTTGAGCAGGGCGAGCGGAAGCTCGCGGTATTCGGTTGCATTGATAACGGTCGTTTCCATGATTCATTGCTCCTTTCGAGCGGTTGAAGTGTGAAGGCGAGCGGAGCGGGAACACGTCGGGCGTGGGTCCGCTCCGCAGGGAGCGGACTAGCCGCGAATCGACTTGTCCGTAAAGGCTTCGAGAAAACCCTGATTGCGAAGATTGCGGTCCCACTGCCGCGCAAAGGTTTCATGCTGCCGGTGGAGGTCTGGGACGAAAACATAGTTCTCGCCTTCCCGATAGCGCGAATACTGCTCGACTCCGAGATAGTCATTCCGAAAATAGAAACTCGATAATGACAAACCGCAGAGTGGCGGCTTCGACAACTCGAAACACATCTCCGGGTCGCGCATCAGGTCGCCGTTCTGTTCGCCGTAGTGCGCGATGGAGATTGCGGGCAGTCCGGTCGGCCCCGGCTCCGGCGTGGCTTCGATGACAAGCGCCATGTAAGGCGGATTCTCGATCTTGAGATAGAGCGTGGGCCGGTAGCTTCCGGCCCGCTCCAGAATGCGAAGGATGGTTTTCATTACGCCACCTCCGCCATTTCGCTCTGCATCTCTGTCGTTGTGACCGATGAGGCGGACAATCTGCCGCTCGGCTCTCCGGCGATGGCGTCGAGAATGACCGCTGAGGTCCGCTGGATGACTTCAAGACTCTCGGCCAGCAATCCGGCATTTCCTGCATACATCTGGATGTAGTCCGAAGAGGCGCGGCCCATCTCAAGGCCGATAGCCTGACCCACGATGAAAGCGACGGCCTCGGCCTCGGTCTCGCGCACGGTGGCGGTGGTCTTGGTGCGCCGCTCTGTTTTGTGGAGGTATTCGTGCGCCAACTCGTGGACCAAAGTCACGACCTCTTCGGCGGGTGACTGGCCGGGAAGAATGGCGATCTTTCCGCCGTAGCTGACGCCAAGAGCGGGCGCTATATTCTCCGTGTATTCGAGGGCAATATTCTGCGAATCGAGATAGGCAATCAGCCGGTCGCGGTGTTCGCCCACTTCGCCGGTGATGTTGTGCTCGAACTCGGGCAGGTCCGCGCCTTCGGTCTGCTCCACATCGAAAACGTAGACGGCGCGGAAGCCTATCAATACAGGCGCGTGCTTGCCGCTGTCGTCCTGCGTGCGGTTGTGGTCGGCGTCGTCTCTCTTCCGGCGGTGTCCAACCATCGGGGCAAGAATCTGAATGCCTTTTTCGCCGCGCTTCACAAACCGGCCCAACTCCTTCCATGTGTGGAACCCGGCGACTCTGGTCGCTGTTGGGCGCTGCCGCGCAATGCTCATGATGTTGCCGAAAGAGTAACTATGGAAACGGGCCATTGCCGCGAGATACGCGGTCAGTGTTTCGCTCTTGCCCGCTTCAAGCTGCTCAAGCAGGTAGTCCACGGCCTGCTTGATGAGTTGCTGCGTGGGGTTATCGCGCTGCGAGGTGCGCTGCTGGTAAGGGGATTCACTGCGGAGCGCCGCATTATTGCTGTGCGGCGCGGTGGTGGTGGTGTTGCTGCTGGTTGCTGCGTAGGTCATGATTTTCGGCTCCTTCGGAGTGTGATTTGCCGTTTTTCAGCCCTGGGAGGGCTAAAAAAAGACATTCATTTCATGACTGGCGAATTGGGCGCAGAGAGGCGCTGTCAACTCCCGAAGCCCGCAAGGGGCGCGGAAGCGAGCACGGCGGTTTTTATGCCGCGCGGAGCTGCACAAGCGGAGTTGACAGAAGGAGCCGAACGGAGCCTAGAGTTCGCCGGGAAATGAATGTCGAACCGGAGGTCCAGCCGAAGGCTGCACCGCATTGCTTTTCAGGGTCGGCGTTGCGGGCAGGAGACAGGCCCGCATGGATGGGAAGCGTAGAACGCCAGTTTCACCGGCGGTCGCAGCGCGGGAAGGGCGGAGCATCCTTCCCGCAAAAGAATCATCTATTGATCGCAGAGTTTGGCACGTGCACATCGAGATGCGCTTTGAACGGAAAAGATTCGTCCCGTGCATGGCAGGATCGCGTCCTTGGCCACCCTTGTCCTCAACTTCGCGCGGGTTCGATGACGATAGTGGGTCTTTCAGAAGACAATAGTGGGGCACGTAGTGAACCTCATCCGGATTGTTATCCTGAATTGGCGCGATCAAGTGATGGGTAGAAATAAGAGCAAAGGCGATATGCGGCGTGGTGCTTCATCCTCTATCTGCGGCCCATGCGATAGTCCACATACAGGATGTGCGCTTTGATCTGGTCGCCCGCTCTGTATTGCGGAAGTTGTGCCATTTTCAGCATATGGAGAATCGCGCAGGGGTTTCCATCGCTCCACTCAACAAGAGATGGGAGAATTGCCTCCAAATTTGCGGCCCAAAGCTCAGTTCTTTCTGCTTCGCGCCGCGCGAATTCGAGAGCAATCTGTGATGGCAGGTTTTTCAACTCCAGACGCTCCGACTTGTTTGCACACAATGGGCGCAGTGCACCTATATCCTCCATATGCGGAGATCGTGATGCAAAGATCACTGGGGTGCGCCCGTAGTAGTGCAAGTCCTTGATCATCCCCGTTACAACGCGTGAGGGCGCGTCGAGATGGTCGAGAACCATCAGAAAGGGATGAGCATCCAGCGATCTGTGAATGATGCCCTTCAAGGAGGATGTGGACAGTGCAGAGATGTTTCCAGGGATCTTTATTCCGTCGTCAGAGGAACGCAATGCCTGAAGCAAAGTGAGAGCGAATTCGCGCGGTGATCGCATCTGTCCGACGTAAAGCGCAAACGGTTGATTTTCAACGAAGGAGCAAAGTAAACGTGACTTACCCACTCCCTCGGGGCCGAATACCAGCATTGATTTGCGAATCCTGGCTTGGTTCCGAAGCCTGCCCAATTCATCCTCGCGCTCAACGCAATTCAGGTACTCAACGGTTGGCTCGCGTTGGGCAGAAGATGAAGGCATTGCAGCGGAACTTCTTTCTCTGAATTCAACTGGCATCACGACGAACCAATAAGAAGGACTGCTTATCAGCCGGAAGCGCATGAATGGGGTCAGACGACTGCCGGAACATCCTGTTCTATCAGTAGACACAGTGTTCCAACTGTCATTAACGCAGCCGCTAGGGTAAAGCCGAGCGTCGGCGAAACCGCTGTCCATACAAAGCCAACTGCCGCGCTGGAAACGAGCTTCGTTGTGCCGTTGACTGTGCCCAGAGCACCGTAGCTCATAACCAATGTTTCGGGTTGAACCATCTCGGCTGTGACCGTTGGCTCCAGCGCTTCCTGAATAGCGACATACAGACCAGCGATCAAAAATATACCTGCCAATAACGGGACACTGCTGATACTCCGCCAGAATACGAGAGCTGTTAGCAACGCCGTAAGTGCGCCGAGCGCGCTGCCTGCAATTAGAACCGGCAAATGGCCGATTCGGTCGGCCAACACACCTACCGGATATGACGCGACGACTTGCACGACATTGCGCCACACGTAAAGCACTCCAGCGACCTGTGCTGCTCGGATTACGCCAAACGACGGTGTCAGTATGGTCGTAGCCGCGAGGATCAGTAGGCTGTGAGAGAAGTCACCGAGACCAAAGATACTGATCGCACCAAGATAACGTTTGAAACGAGGTGGCAGGCCGCGCAATGAACTGAACAGCTTTAGGGAAGGATTTGGCGAGACCTCTGGGTCTTTTACCAAGGTTAGAAAAGCGAGTACAGCCAATATACCTGGGATAACAGACAGCGACAATACAAGCCGGAATGGACTCGCTCCGCCATACCAATGCCCTTGTGCCCATCCGAGCAAGGCAACTCCAGACAGTGGGCCGAGCACGGCACCAACAGTGTCAGCTCCGCGGTGAAAACCAAAGGCGCGGCCACGGGTTTCTGAGGAGACAGACTGGATCACGATGGCATCACGAAGAGGTCCACGCAGTCCTTTGCCGAACCAAGATACGGTGCGACCGAGCAAAATGAATGGCCACCCGGCAGCCAGTGCAATCAGTACCTGCCCAACCGGAGTCAGGCCGTAGCCGACCAACACCAGTAGCTTGCGGTGTCCGAGCTTGTCGGCGATGTAGCCTGACAGCATCTTCGTGAAGGCTGCCACCGCATCGGCAATCCCTTCGACAGCGCCCAGCACACTGGCTGGGAGACCCAGTACGGCGAGAAAGCCGGGCAAAATGACGGTCGTCGTCTCGTAACAAAAGTCGCCCAGTGCGCTAGTAATTCCAACGCCTACAACAGTGCGGTTGAGCCAACCTTTCGGAGAAGTATCTATCTTGTTCATGTGAATAGCTCCTTAGAGGAGTGCCAAAACATCCTTCTCTAAATGGTCAAGTCGAGCAAGCGCCGACCGCACAGCGGGAGTCCCTTCTTCTTTGACCTTCCGTGCGCGGTCAAGCGCCTGTTCGGCAATGCGGCTGATTTCATGCAGCAGTTTCCGTATCTCAGCCTCCAAGCGCCCCCGGCTATCCTGAATACGATTGAGAACATCGTTTTGTACGCGCGCGCTATTCACCTCCAAAAGATGCCGCAGAAAAACTCGCGCCTCGTTCGAGATGACTTTGCGTGCGCCCACCAACGGCAAAGTGGCGTCGGCGAGCCAGCGCAGCGGGGATGGGGGTTGCGCAGTTCCGATGAAGTCTTCAAAAATGAAGCTGGAACGTACGCGCAACCCCTTCTCCGGATCGAGCGCATGGGGCATCCGCGCCAGTTCGCTGAGGCCCGCGCCGGAAAGCTTCTTCAGAAAGTTGTTTCCCATCTCTACAAATCGAGTGGCCACGGCCCGATATTGGCGCTCGCCCTCCTCCTGCTCAGGTTTGAGCCAAGGCATAACCTTGTGGCGCGAGATCTCCTGGGCAAGGTGCATCACTTGGCGCCGATAGTGTGGGCCAAAGCCGCGGGGTACGGACGGTAGATCGTTATTGAATTCCGCCTCGGATTCAGTCCATGCGGTACTGAAAAACTGCTTGTGCCTGTCACCGAAGAGGTCAGAAATACGATGCAACTCCGCCATGAAAAGGTAATCCAGTTCGCGCATAGAACGCTCAGCCTCGCTGATCGTCTCCTTCATCAACTCGATGCGCCTTTCGGATTCTTCGATTGGCCGTTGAAGAGCGTCACGGTCCTCACTGATAACAGCCAGTAGCTGTTCACTCAAACGCTGAAGGCCTCGGTCGCAAGCGGCACGAACGAGATTTGTGCCCGAGTCTTCAACCAGGTGATGCAAACTTGCCAGTAGTCTTTCCCAATCCCGCAACGGACCCCGGCCTTCCATCCGTTCGGCGGCGCTCACTTCAAAGACCTCGCCCATCGGACGATGCAGGCGTTTTTCCAGAACCTCGCGGGTAAACTTGGCCGCCGCCGCACGCTCTGGATCGCTGGTGCGGTCGGCTTTGTTGATCACCAGGATCAAATCCAGAACCTGCTTGCCGATGGATTCCACCAGCGTCAACTCCTCACCCGCAATCGGCGGATCGGCACCAACCACGACCAAAGCTGCATCGATATGAGGAATGAAGGCCTGCGTGGTTGCCGTGTTTCCAGTGAAGACCGAACCCAAACCCGGCGTATCCACAAAGCACATGCCAGAGGACAACAAGGGGCTAGGTACGAATACTTCGGCACCATCCACCGCCTTTTTGTTCTCAGGGTTGAGTTCCTCGGTTACGTATTCCTTCAAGTCAATCAGGTCAACATCTTGCCAAACCCCGTCTCGCATACGTACACGCGCGTGAAGTTCGTCGCCGAACCGAATCACGGTCGGCACAGCCGTGACAGGAACAAACCCGGTCGGAACGACTGCGTGACCGATGAGAGCGTTGAGCAGTGTGGATTTGCCGCGCTTGAACTGACCGATACAAGCAACATAAAACCGTCCTTCGGAAACCCGCGCTGCGAGTTCACATGCTTCCTCGGCAACTGGATCAGCCCCAAGTTCCTGAGCCAGATTGAAGAGTCGCAACAGACGAGATGCGCCATCCAAAGACACGGTTGTCTCAGTCGGAAACCGGCCGTAATTCTGTCGAGATTGCTCCTTCTCATCGGTCTGCACGCGCGTATCGCCGACTTTTAGATCAGCCATCATGATGCTCTTTCTGAGGGTATCTCCTGAACTTTTTCGGGAGCGCGTGAATAGCGAACGACCTCGACATTTGACATGGCAATGAGGCCCTCCTCAACCATGACATCTAGATGGGGGATCAACTTTTCGATCTGTTCCTCACGGTCGATGATGGTCAGCATGATCGGCGCATCCTTGGAGAACGTCCAATGGCTGGAATGGTGAATTCTTGTGCTGGCGCCGTACCCTTCAATCCCGCGATACACGGTGGCACCTGCCATTCCCAGTTCCACGCATTTGGCTACAATCGCTTCGTGCAAGGGTTTGCCCTGCCATTTGTCGCCTTCGCCGAAATGAATACGTAACATGCGCGCTTGGAATTGTTCTTTCATGGTCGAACCTCCACTCATACAGAAGGGTTGCCCGACACTGGCTCCGTCAGATCAACGTCCAGTGCGCGGTAAGAGTACTTGATGATGTCTACATCTGAAAGGACAACAAGCCCCTCTTCCACCATCTGATCCACAAGCGGAAGGAAGGAACGGAGCTTCTCCTCGGTATCGACGGCCGAGAGCATGATCGAGCAATCGTGCGACAGGTGCAGGGCTTTGTCCTTGTGCATCCGCCGGTGCGCGCCATAACCGAGGATGCCGCGGTAGACTGTGACGCCGGCAATGTCGTTGGCACGCATGGCCTCGACAAGCGCTTTGTAGAGTGGCTTGTCCTTCCAGTGGTCTGCCTCATCAACGTAGATGCGCATCATCTTCGCTTTGCCCTCGATTTTTACGTGAGCAGGCGGGACTGGCTTCTTTTGCTTCGAGACCTGGGCTGGTTTCGCAACGGTGGTCTCCTGAATCTCGATCATTCCCGTCCCGGCCAACTCCTCCAGCTTTCCGAGCAATTCGTTCACCATTTCGCGAGACTCGATGAACTCAATTTTTAGTGGAAGATTGTCAGAGATTTCGACAAAACTCGCGGAGTGCATATGGTGATCCGCGCCGAATCCGGCGATCCCCTTCAGAACGGTTGCCCCTGAGATGCCCCGGTAAAATAGAAAGTCGAGGATGCTCGAATACGTGGGCACGCCATGGTGTTTTGAGCCTTCGCTCAGATAGATTGAAACCTTCACTGCCTTTCCGGCATTCAACATACGTCCTCCCTCAGGAATGTAGTCCGCGTTGCGAGACAAGGAACTCGGCGGCACGCCCAAGTGCTCCCCATCCGGCTCTGTCTGGTTCTGGTTCAACACGCAACTGTTGCAGATCCTGCGCCAATTGCCGGCGATAGTTTTCGATGATGGCATTAACTCGGGCAGCAAGCACAGGCGGAACCTGCCGGTGCAGCTTTTCTCCGTGTGGGACACATAGTACAGCGGAACCTCGCAGCCAATCAGAGACGTCCGTTCGGGAAAGACAGCTCACGAATTCACGTATGCGTAGATCCTCCTCTGCGAGTACCGCCGTGCAGATGTCACATTCCGCGTTGGAGATGAGATCCGGCCCATCGACCAACTTGATGAACACCTGAGCTGCCGCAGGTGCGTCTTGAACGGCAGCCAGGCCCCAGGCGTGAAAATTGCACAGATGGTGAATACTCTCCTGTTGATGGTTCTGCAGGCGAGCTGTTTGATATTCCTTCAGGAAGCGACAGAACGGGCATCCTGATTCTTGCAGAACCTGCAAGATTGATTGGTAGAGTACCAGTTGTCTATGTGTCCGCATCAAATCATCTCCGCAATCACAGAACCACCCCACACGGCAATCAGGCCAAGAACAAGGCTGCTGACTGCATAAAGAGCGGCCATTAGGAAAGCGCCGGTTCGAATTGTGGAGAGGGTCTCCCACTCATACGTCGAAAAAGTGCTGTACGCGCCGATAAAGCCGACTGGAACTAGGAACCTCCAGGCGGGGTTCAAATCCGCTCGTTTGGCCAAAAACGAGAGCGAGAAACCAATTACGACACAAGCTGTGATATTGATGACAAAGGTCCCATAGGGAAACTTTGTTCCCATCCGGTTGGCAATCGTCGATCCAACCCAGTACCTTGCCATGGAACCGAATGCACCGCCGATTGCAATAAGAAAGTACTTCGGCAACCCTATTCCTCCTTATCTTCTTTTTCACATTCACGGAAGTTTGATTTCTGATCCAATTCCAACTCCTCACGAATACTATGGATGATGTTGTCCAGCAAAACGCGAAGTTCATCAACGACTTGATTCAAGCCGCCGATCGCGTCTTCGGGTACGGCGCCGCAACCGCGCATATGACGTGGCCTCAGTTCCTCTACTGCGATCTCCACAAAGCCAAGGTCCGTCAGCACAGATCGTGACACTGGAATCTCGGGCAGGCCGGGTTTCATGTGTTGCCAGTCCAAGGTTCTCAATAGTTGAGCGCGAAGACGGCGAATGTGATCTTCGATCAGCCGTATCTGCGCAGGAGTAACATCCACCACATAGTGCGGAAATGGCGACTCCGATTCCGGCGAATGGAGGGCGTGCTCAATATCGCAGAGCAGGCCATCGATGTATTTGCAGGTTGCACCCAGGCGCCGCCGCTGCACATCGTTGAGTTCCCCAACAAATCGAGTTCGTGCGATTTCCGATGCGGCGTCGGGCATGACTCCTCCAAGTGTTGATCATCTTCGAGGAGTCATCTGCCCAGTTGGCGGTCACAAGGTGGACTCCAACACCACAGTTGCTTGCTATGCCTTTATTGCCTTGTGCCAGCGCTCATACACGCTGGCTCCCGCGTAGCGGGCCTTTGCGCCAAGTTCGTGTTCAATCTCCAGAAAGCGGTTGTATTTCGCGATGCGCTCGCCGCGGCTGGTCGATCCTGTCTTGATCTGCCCCATACCGGCAGCCACAGCCAGGTCGGCGATGCTCGTGTCATCGGTCTCACCCGAACGGTGAGAGATGACAGCGCCGTAGCCATTATCGCGGGCTATCTGAATACATTCAAGCGTTTCCGTCAGGGTGCCGATCTGGTTCAGCTTGATCAGAATTGCGTTGGCGATTCCGTCTTTGATGCCTTGGCGAAAGATCGTGGGGTTTGTGACAAAGTTGTCGTCGCCGATCAATTGAATCCGGCCTCCAAGCGTCGTTGTCATGAGCTTCCAGCCGGCTCGGTCGTCTTCCGCAACCCCATCCTCGATGCCCCATATCTCTGGATAGCGATCAAGCACACCTTTCCAGAACTCGACCATCTGTTCCGGCGACTTCCTGCTTTTGTCTGACTTATCGAAGGCATAGACGCCGTCTTCAAAAAGCTCGCTGGTGGCTGGGTCCAGGAAGATCACTACATCCTTGCCTGGCTTGTATCCGGCCTTCTGGATCGCTTCAAGAATCAGTTCGATGGGCTCTTCGTTGGACTTCAACTGCGGTGCGAAACCGCCTTCATCTCCGACGCCCGTGTTATAGCCTTTCTTATGGAGGACAGCCTTCAGCGCGTGGAAGGTTTCAGCAGCAGACCGCAAGCCTTCGCTATAGCTGGGCGCGCCCACGGGAGAAATCATGAACTCCTGAAAGTCCACATTACTGTCCGCGTGGCTTCCACCATTGAGCACGTTGAACCACGGCGCAGGAATCAAATTGGCCTTCTCGCCTCCCAGGCTTGCATAAAGCGGCAAGTCGTGGTCAGCGGCAGACGCCCGCGCAACCGCGAGAGAAACGCCCAGAATTGCGTTGGCTCCAAGACGCGCCTTATTCGGCGTTCCATCGAGTTCGCACAGTTTCTTGTCGAGTGCCTTCTGGTCGTTGGCATCAAATCCGTGCACGGCCTTTTGAATCTCACCATTCACGTGGTTTCTCGCATTCAGCACGCCCTTGCCTCCGTACCGTGCCTTGTCGCCGTCGCGGAGTTCGACCGCTTCCCGCTTGCCGGTGGACGCTCCGGAGGGAACCTTTGCTGTTGCTTTCACACCATTTGCCAGGGTTGCTGTGACCGAAAGCGTTGGATTCCCGCGGGAATCGAGGATTTCGAGGGCTTCGAGCTTTGCAATTTCAGACATGATGGCTACCTTTTCCCGGCCTCAAGGCCGACAGTTGTGAATACGTCGGTGAGTTGCTGATGTGCGGCATGAGCGGTCCGCAATCTGACTGGTGGCACCGCGAGTCTCCGTTCTTTCGATTTGCGATCTTCATCGCTAAAGCTCCATTCAGTGGACGATCATCACCGGGCAGTGCGCGTACCTGAGAACGCGCTCCGAGTTTGAACCCAGCATCCAGCGATGAAGGATCGTGTGGCTGCGCTTGCCCATCACAATGAGACTGGCTTGGATAGTGTCTGCTTTGTGGATGATCTGTTCTGCCGGATGACCGAGAACAATATCCGTTTCGAGTTCAATCTCTTTTTGCTTGGCACGCTCGCGGAGCGGGACGAAACACTTCTCATAGCGCTCTTGCCCGTCTTCAAGCACGGCATGGAACTCCGCACTCTCAGCCGGTTCCGGTGGCCGGATTACGGCAAGGACGAAGAGCTTGGCCTTCATATCCCCCGCCATTGACAGGGCAACATCCAAAGCGTGCTCCGCATGTGGAGACGCGTCGAATGCAACCAATATCCTTTGAATTCCAACAAAAGCCGGGCTTCCCATTTGATTCACCTATCCTTCTTCTGCGGGGACTGGCCGCTGAATTGACTGTTCTGTTTTCACGTCTTTCAGTGCGTGGGGAAGAAGATGCCGGGGAAGAAAGAACGAGTTCGCAATCATGGTTGGAATCACGGCGCTGGCGATGACCGTGCCCACGATATAGGAATACTGTGCCTGCGAGATGATCTGATGATTGAGGCCAAAGAGTGCCGAGATGGTGCCGAAGGTGAGGCCGGTTGACATCATCAGTGTGTAGTAGGCTCCAGCCTTGCCGTCATACTTGTGGAACCTGACAGCCGGATACACGGCAACCGCTTTGAACAATGACTTCGCCCCGAACAGGACAAGCAGCGTTACAGGAGCGGCCATCAGTGCCGTTACGGAGACAAACGAACCAGCACGGATGAAGTAGAACGGAGTTAGAAGTCCAAACGTAAGTGTTCGGAGGCGGCGGATAAGCGAATGGTCTTTTCCGACCGTTCCCGCCAGCACCATGCCGATCATGTACGCCGGAAGAACCGCTTCACTGCCCGCCCATACGGCCAGTCCTCCCATCGCGAAGAGGAAGAAGAGAAGGTATTTGGCTTCAAGTTCGGAGACGCGCCCGCCGTATTTTCTGAAGAACCGCGGTGTGAGAAATGGCAGGACTACAAAGACAACGATGGAAACCACCACAAAGATCAGCGTCTTGATGGTGAACGGAGAAAAGATCAATCCCAGCGCAATCACGGTTCCGAGATCATTGATGAAGCAGGCGGCCAGAATGGCTTTGCCGTATTCGGTCACATTGAAGCCTAGTTCCAGCATCACTGCATAGACCACGGCGACTGAGGTCGTGGAGAGCGCGACGCCGCACAGCCAACTCGGCATGATGGCCCAGTGCAGCACGTAATGCGCTATTGCCGTGCATCCGAGAAAAGGACCGAAGAATCCTGCCAGCCCAATGATCGAAGCTTCTCGCCACTTGGTTTTGAAGATGGCCGGATCGAGTTCTGCACCGGCAAGGAAGGTCAGAACAATAGCGCCAGTCCCCGCCAGAAACGTGATCCACTGCGTATTCCCAGCCAGTCCGCCTTGCGCAAAACCGAAGAGTCCGGTAAGGAATACGCCGATGACCAGTTGCGCCACTGTGCCGACCACAATTTCAGAAAGAGCCGTCGAGATCTTGAACCAGATCGCCAACAGCGTCGCCGCCAACGCCAGACCCACCCAGAGCGCACAAAGAGCCCAAGTGTTTGCCATGAGCACGAACTCCTAAATTGTCGTTCAGGGAATTCGGCCGGGACACAACTCCGCAACAGGATTCCCTGTCAGGAGTTATCATCTGTCCGGCCTATTGGAATGGACAGCGGTTAAGGGTGAACTCCTTCACCACAACCAACGCTCCAGTAGACACCCGTTCTGTCCGGATGTCAAGGTGACTACTGAGTCTGGTTGGAGTTCTCTTCTATCTTGCTCAATAGAAGATGGTTAGTGGACTTTGAATTCTTTCGACAGCGTCGAGAGAATTCGCCAGATGCGTCTGACGTATTCCAATTCTCCAGACACCGTCTGGAGAATTGGCTAAGTCTTGTCGCCCAATTCAGATTTTGCAGATGCTGCCTGCAAAATCAGGTCAAGGCAATCTCTGGGGCTAATAGCGTACTCTGGCCGATCTTGATCGCTGAGGTCTTCGAAATGTCGGCGCTGAGCTGCGGGGCGAGTTGGGCGAGGTTGTTGGTGAAGATTTGCGCATCCTGCGAGGCGCGGGAGACGGAGACGTAGGCAAAGCGCGTGTTGATGAGTTCGGGATGGACGTTTGTGTCCATGTTGACCAGAACGCGCTCTGAAGTGAGTCCCTGAGAGCTGTGCGAAGTGATGGCGTAGCCGTGATCGAAGTGCCGCATCTCCGCTGGATTGAAGGTGACCGTCCGGTCCTTGCCACCGTCCATGCGGACGGTCATTGCACCGTTCGCGTCGATCTTCTGCACGGTTCCAAGGTCGCGGTTGGCGACGCCGAGTTCACGATTCGGGGCGGTGAATTGCAGACGGTCGCCCACGGCAAATTCGCGCTCGATCTCGCGGTAGGCGGAGATGCCGTGCAGCCGGGCAGGATCGTAGGTGACTTGCTGGCCCCCCGGCTTCTCGACGGTTAGCAGATTCGATTTCGGATCGGTCGAGACCACTCGCGCGTAGCTACGTTGCTCGATGCCGAGGGCCTTGCTGCCACGCTGGTAGTGGAGCACGTCGCCAACCTCATAGCGTGCGGCCCAGGCCCGGTCAGCGCCGGTCATGTCTGAGCGCGACGCAAGCACGCGCAGGGCGTGGTTTTCCGATTCGACGATGCCGCGTTCCTGCAACTCCGAGCGAACCGCATGATTGATCTCGCGACGCGAAGCATTGTCGGGAGAAACAATGATGGTATTGGCTGGATTGTCAGCATAGTTCCGGGCAATCGAGGCGATGCGCTTTTCAGGGTCGGCAATCTCCGTGACGCGGCCCTGTTGTTCAAGAAGCGCGACACCTTCGGCAACTTCGCCGCGCGACAAGTATTCCACGGCGCGTAGCAACTCCGGGTCTTTCTGGCGGACAATCTGATCAAGTCGCGCCGTATTCATTCCGGCATCGACCAACTGCTCGAAGGGTTTCCCGGCTTCGACGCCTTGATGCTGGCGCGTGTCGCCAATGAGGAGAACCCGGTCGCCAGGATCGAGCTTGGCGAGAAAATCGCGCACCTGTTTGGTGCTGGCAAGGCTTGATTCATCCACCATATATAGGTGGCGATCTGGAGTCGGCTGCTTATGCCGGGCGAGGAAGCCTTGAAGCGTTTCAGCATTGATGCCGGCATCGCGGAGCTGATGCGCGGCGCGGGAGGTCGGGGCAAAGCCCTCGACAGTCATCCCACGCTGTTCGGCGGCCTCGCGCACGGTTTTGAGCGCCGTGGTTTTTCCGACGCCGGCGCTTCCTTGCAAGCCGTGTATCCTGTCACGTGAGGTCAGAATCTCTTCCGCCGCCGCGCGTTGCGAGGAATTGAGAGTCGGGTAATGGGCGGTATGCGCCACGGCTTGCTGAACAGGCATAATTTGGTCGGCCCTGCCCTGTCCCTGGCGCATCTGCCGCAAGATTTCTTTCTCGGCCTGGATGGTCTCCGCCGTGGTGAATTGCCGCGCGGAACCGTGCTTCGGCGCAGTGACAAGCTGAAACTCGCCAGAGGTCAATCTCGCCTCCACGCTCGTGCGAACCTGCGCGTAGGTCGTTTCGCCCATGCCGCGCCGCAAGGCATCGCGGAAGAGGGCGCGCTCGTCGGTGACGGCTTCGCGCTCGAAGCTGCGTTCGCGGGCAAAGGTCACTGCTTCCTGGGCGGCCTTCTGCGTCTTCTCTGGAGCGCGTTCGACAGATTTCTTTTCGGCCCGCTCACGCGCCGCGGCCACAACCTGATTCGGTTGATTGCCGAACTCGGCTGCCAACTTGCGGTGCGCCGAGAGCACTTCGGCGGGCGAATGAATCTGCTTCTTGTCGCGCGTTGCATGAGCGGCGATTTCCGCAGCCTCGTAGCCGGTGAGGCCGTTTTGCTGCATGTGTGCAAGGATCTGATTCTGGCGCTGACTCGAAGCGTCAAGATACTCCTGCGAATATCCCTTGATCTCCGGCGCGCCGCTTCTACCGGGGGCGATCTCGTAGCCCAATTCGCGCAACTGGAAGGTCAACTCCGACTGGTAGACGGCAGTGGCGAACTGCTGCGACTCGAAGAGGCTCTGCGGCTGGAGCGCCCGTGCCTGCTTTCCGTTCTCGACGCCATCCGCGCGCTCGGTGACATTGAAGATGACAGCGTGCGTGTGAAGCTGCGGAGCTGCGTAGCCATCGACCGGCCGCGATGTGTCGTGCTCGAATTTTGCGACAATAAATTGGCCGGTGGACTCTGCGGGATGATTGCCCCCGAGCCGTGCCTGCGTGTACCGTTCCAATTCGCCGAGAGCGGTGGTGACCGCCATGCTGTGAGCCTCGCGGACCCGGCTGTCGCCGCCAACAAGGGCGGTCAACGAAACCGACTTCGGCGCGCTGAAGGTCGCATCCCACCCGGCGCGGTGCTCTACGGATTTGATTGTCTTGCCATTGGCATCCTGATACTCGAAGGACTGCCGATGCTGAACGAGTTGCTCGCCGGTTTGCGGATGTTCACCTTCCGAGAGTCGGTGGAATTCATCGGCGCTTACGGCTCCAGCCAGGCCGTATTTTTCGGCAAGCTTCCCTTGCCATTCGCCCTGCACGGTCTGGCCCTGGCTCCAGTAACTCTGGTCCGGCGAAGTGAATTCCTGACGGTGGTAGTTTTCGAGCTTGCCCGCAGAAAGGGCTTTCGAGATTTTCAGCATGGCTCAGTCTCCCAACGAGAATCCGCTTTGGATGGACTCGGCGCTTTCTTCGATGACCTCGTCCTCTGCCGATTTCTTCGCCAGCGTTTTTGGGTCGAAGCCGAGTTCATCGTCGTCGAGCGGACGCGGCACGAAAGCCGGTTGCGTTGCCGGGATGTCGTGGTAGGCAAATGAAAAGCAGGCGACGTAGTTGCCGAGTTTCAGGTATGCGTGCCGGTCGGGCAGGCCGGAGATTTCCGAGTCCATCACCAGTGGCTCGACCTGGCGCTCCAGCGTGAAGTTTTTCCCCGTGCGGCTGCCATCGAAATGCGTCTGCCGCAATCGTTCAATCTCCACTTTGCCGATGGCGCTCGATACCCACTCGGCGGCCTTTGGCTCGGTAGTTTTCAAAAAGATTTTCGTGGCCGGCTGCGAGAGCATGACCTCGGCCATGTGGCCGTAGATGTACTCAAGCTGCGCCTTACCCTGGAAGCCCAGCACAATCGGATTCTTGGATTTGCGGTTCTCGGTGATGGCTGTGTGGAGTTGCGGAAGACGCTGCAAGCTGGCCAACTCGTCCAGCACGAACCAGACCGGGTGCTGGCCCTCTTTCGGCTCATTCAAGAGCCGCAAAACGAGCAGGTCAATCCACAAACTGTGCAGCGGGCGCAGAGCCTCGCGCTCGCTGGGCTTCGAGGTCAAGAATATCCAGCCTCTCCGATTCTCGGACCACTCGGTTGCGCTCCAATGATTCCTGTTTTTGTCTTTGCGCGGCAGCATTCGCAGACTGTCCGCGATCAGTCCGAGCGATGCCAAGACGCCGTTGCGCTGCTGCTGTGCGCCCTTGGCAATCATCGTCGCCATCTCGGTATTCTGAACGCGGCGGTCGATCTCGTCGGGGTTGGCCATCCACTCGACAAGCTCCTCGGGTGATGGGCCGAAGGTCAGCAAATGTGCGAAGATCTTCTGCGGCGTTTCGGTAAAGAACTCGCCCTTCTTGTCCGTGGTTGGTTGATAGAGCGAGGCCGCAATCGCCTTGGCCTCGGCGCGACGGCGCAACTCTTCGGACGGTCCCCAGTAAGGGCAGCGTGCATCGAGAGGATTCAGAATGATGTCGCCATTCTTGCTGTCATAGAATCGCTGCACGAATTCGCAGGCTGGATCGTAGACGATGGCCGAGTGACCCCGTTCCTTGATCTGCATGAGAAGCTGCATGATGAGCCGGGTCTTGCCCGCGCCAGTGTCGCCCATCAGCTCGATGTGCTGCCCTTCGGCGAGCCGGGGAATGCGCATGAGATTCTTTGATTCGATGGTTCTGAAACCGACGCCATCGCCTTTGACGGCGCGATTAAACCCGGTTGGAGTGACGCGAACCGGCCCTTTGAGCAGGCGTCCGTACTTCATCTCGCGGAACCGTTCCACGTCTTT
>Ga0255349_1000305_pt1 | contig 22586 bp, 18 predicted proteins | sample CBST25v15metaG_FD_189947 | JGI IMG/M metagenome (GOLD analysis project Ga0255349, IMG submission 189947) | Peat soil microbial communities from Stordalen Mire, Sweden - C.B.S.T-25.v15 | ecosystem: Environmental > Terrestrial > Soil > Wetlands > Peat | place: Sweden: Norrbotten County, Stordalen...
AAAACAGCGCGGAAAGCTTGCTAAAAGCTACCAACAAGATTACTGCCTACGCGCCCCAGATCGAACACCAGCCCTGCAAACCGCTGAATCGGCCTCGGCAAAACGCTATGCCCGACACACACCTAGCTTCTAGCTCGTATTGCGACGGCCGACGGTGTTGGCCAATTGAGCGGGATTCCAAGACCCGGGACGCGAGCCGCTCCGATTGTGGCGAAAACAAGCTAGAAGCTAACGGCTAGAAGCTAATAGCTCGTTTTTGAGGCTGGCGCAGCAATGATCGACATTCATCATCACCTGATCTACGGAGTCGACGACGGCTCGCCGGATCTCGAAACCTCGCTCGCCATGGCGCGCGAGGCGGCATCCGAAGGCGTAACCCACATCGTCTGCACTCCGCACTCAAGCCACGACTACCGGTATCAGGAAGCGCTGATCGAAGAGCGGTACGTGGAGCTGCGCGAACGGCTCGCAGGCCAGATGGAGCTGAGCCTGGCCTGCGACTTCCACATGAGCGCCGAGAATGTCTTCGATGCGGCGGCCAACCCCCTGCGCTACTCCATCGGCGGCCGGGGCTACCTGCTGATTGAATTTTCCAGCACTTCGATTCCACCGCAGATGAGCGACGCGCTGTCGATGCTGCAAGCCGCCGGTTACACGCTGATCGTGACCCATCCGGAGCGGTATGCGGTCGTGCTGGGTCAGCCGGAGATGCTGGCGGAGTGGATGCGGATGGGCTGCCTGATCCAGGTAACAGCCGCCTCGTTGTATGGGCGCTTCGGCAGGGCGGCGGAGGCGTTTTCCAATGAGTTGCTGAAGCGCAACTGGATTCATTTTCTGGCCACCGACGCGCACAACCTGACCGGGCGGCCGCCGCATCTGAAAAAAGCCTACAACTATGTGGCCCAGCGAGCCGGCGAAGAGACGGCACGGAGGCTCTTCGCGACCAATCCGCGAGCCGCGGTTGAGGGCGCGCTGTGGCCAGCGCAACCGGAGCCCGTAGGGTTGGTCGAGCGCGTCCCGCTGAAGTTCCGCGCCAGGAAGTTTGCCGCCCAGCCCAGCAGATACGCCCGCCCAGAGCCCGGCGGCGATGCACCCCAAGCCGGCAAAAGCAGCTTCTGGAAGCGTCTTTTTGCGCGATAAAACCGATCGTCGAACGGAAGATTCCGCAGAGATTTAGAACCCCAGCCCGCCATCCACAGCCAGAATCTGGCCGGTGACAAAATGCGGCCCGGCGGCAAAAAACAGCACGGCCTGCGCTACGTCTTCCACGCTGCCATTGCGCCCCATCGGCGTTTTGGCGGCAAAGTGCCCGGCCTGGGCGGCCGTGCTCCCGGCGCTTAGCTCGCCCATCTCGATCCAGCCGGGCGCGACGCAGTTCACGCTCACCTCCGGGGCAAACGCCTTGGCCATGGCCTGCGTGAGCATGTGCAGCGCGGCCTTCGATGCGCAATAGTGCGCGTGCCCAGCCCAGGCGTGCATTCCCCCCAGCGAGCCGATGTTGATGATCCTGCCCCCCTCATCGCCCTTGCTGGCGCGCAGGTGCGGCAATGCCTCGCGCGCGACCAGAAAAGGCCCGCGCGCATTGGTCTCAAAGACCGCGTCCCACTGATCGAGGGTGAGCGAGTCGAGCGGGGCGGACTCGAAGACGGCGGCGTTGTTGACCACCAGATCAAGCCGTCCGAAGTGACGGACGACTTCAGCCACAGCCAATCGCACCGAATCCTCCGAGCGCACATCGCACTCGACGGCCAGGGTGCGGCGGCCAAGCCTCTCGATTTCGCCCGCCGTTTCAGCCGCTTCAGTCCGTGAGTCGCGAAAGGTGATGGCCACGTCCGCTCCGGCGCGCGCCAAGGCCAGGGCAATCCCGCGGCCCATGCGCCGCGCTCCGCCCGTCACCAGTGCCGATTTGCCGAGGAGAATTGGGTCGATCATCGCAAGCCGCATTCCTCCCGGAAAAAATCCGGCGTTCGCAGGCCGCTGCCGCCGGTCTGAAAACGGCCTGTCTTACTTTACCGGCGGCTGGCTCGTACCGGGCTGCGTGCCCGCTTGAGCGGCTGGCCTGGCTGGCTTGCCGGGCTTCTTTTCAGGCGCGGAAGCCGGTGCCCCGCCGGAAGCCGGTGCCGGAACGGAAGCTGGCCCCGCTCCCTTGCCTTCGTCCTGAGCCTTTTTCGCGGGATGAATCGCCGGACGGGCCGCATCCGGGCTCTTGCCGGCGCCCGCCGTCTCGGGGTGATTGTCATAGACGGAGTACTGCTGGCCGGGCCGCTTCAGACGAATCGCGATTGCCACCTCGGGCTTGTCGATCTTGTAGTCGCCACCATAGGTCTGATAGCCCTTGGCGATGATCTGCAGCCGGACCGTGTCGCCGATGGGCATGACGTCGATGACCGTCTTGCCATCCTCATCGGTCTTCAGCTCCATGTTGCCCGTGTCCTTCTCGCCCTCCATGGCGTGAAAGATGACGGCTGCATTCTCGATCGGCTTGCTATCGTCATAGCGCTCCAGGGTGACCACAATGCGCGCCGTCGGCGGAGGCGCCTTGTACTTGCGGCCGCGATTGGAGCTGTCCCGCTGTGCGACCGCGCCAAGCGACAGAAATGCCAGGCAGAACCCGGCCACAAAAACGCAAGGTCGAAAATGAGATCGCAAAGGCATGGGCCTCATTCTATCGCTTTACCCCCAATCGTATCCAAACCCGGCCTCTGACGGCTCGTCTACTCTTCTCGCGCACTTCGGCGGCCCTCCCGCTGCCCCATGGAATACCATGAAACCGGGCCATTTACCCCTGGCGCTTTCCACCGCGCCCCTTGGATCGACTTCCATGAGCGAGTTTTCCCTTGCCTTCCCGAGAAGCCGCGTACTGATTGCGATCAAAGTTTTGCACACCGTCATCTGGGCTTTTTTCGTCGCCTGCATCCTGGCCCTGCCGGTAGCGGCCGTGTTGCGCAGCTTCGACTGGGCCGTCCTGCTGACTGCCTTGATCCTGTTTGAATGCGCCCTGCTGGCGGCGAATCGCGGGCGATGCCCCTTGACCGATCTGGCGGCTCGATTCACCTCCGACAGGTCCGCGGAGTTCGACATCTACCTTCCCCGTTGGCTGGCCCGGCACAATAAGACGCTGTTTGGAGGCTTGTTCGCGGTCAATGAGCTGATCGTGCTGTGGCGATGGCTGAGCTGAGGGGACCGGCGGCGAGCGGGCATCGGGGGCAGGAGCGCGGCACGCCCTTGCCTACGGACGATACAGTGAGTTTATCTTAGCGCTTTAAGCTCATATTTCTACAATTCGCTTGACATCTCCACGCCTCTTTGCCTATCGTTAGCAATTGGAAGGCGAGAGTGCTAGCACAAGGCTGGCGGAACTGCTCATGAGAGCTTGCCGCACAGGTTTTTGGGCTGTAACCCGATCATTCCACGAAGTTTTTTAAAACAACACTCGAATCCCGCGGCGGGGCTCACCCCTGCCCGCGCGTGAAGGAGAAGCAAAGCAATGGCAGCAACATCCGTAAAGACCAGCTTTACCCCGCTCCATGACCGCATCCTCGTCCGCCGTCTGGAAGAGGGCGAAACCATCCGTGGGGGCATCATCATCCCCGACAGCGCCAAGGAGAAGCCCCAGGAAGGCGAAGTCATCGCTGTGGGCAAGGGCAAGTCCAACGACGAAGGCAAGGTCTTCCCCCTCGATGTCAAAGCGGGCGACAATATCCTCTTCGGCAAGTACTCCGGCACCGAGATCAAGCTGGACGGCGAGGAGTTCCTCATCATGCGCGAAGAAGAAGTTCTCGGAATCGTCAAGAAGTAGGCGCCTGATAGCCGCTAGCTTTTAGCTTCCAGTTAAAAGCTCGCAACATCAATTGACAACAGCATCTTTCAGCTAATAGCTAGAGGCTAGAGTAGCTAGAAGCTGACTTAGGAGAGTTTGAGAAATGGCAAAGCAGATTCTGCACGGTGAAGATTCCCGCCAGGCGATCCTGCGCGGCGTCAACACGCTGGCGGACGCGGTGAAGGCAACACTCGGCCCCAAGGGCCGGAACGTGGTCATCGAGAAGAAGTTCGGATCGCCGACCATCACCAAGGACGGCGTGACGGTGGCCAAGGAGATCGAGCTGAAGGATCCGATGGAGAACGTCGGCGCTCAGCTGGTCAAGGAAGTGGCATCCAAGACATCCGATGTGGCCGGCGACGGCACCACGACGGCGACCGTTCTGGCGCAGTCCATCTTCCGCGAGGGCGTGAAGACGGTAGCGGCGGGCGCGAACCCGACGGCTCTCAAGCGCGGCATCGACAGGGCCGTGGCGGCCATCATCGGCACCCGCGACAAGGACGGCAAGTGGATCGACGGCGGCGCTCTGGGCAAGCTCTCCAAGCCCGTCAATGAGGGTACGGTTGCCCAGGTGGGCGCGATCTCGGCCAACGGCGACCAGGAGATCGGCGACATTATCGCCGAAGCGGTCAAGGTTGTGGGCAAGGACGGCGTCATCACCATCGAAGAGTCGAAGACGATGCACACAGGCCTCGAAACGGTCGATGGAATGCAGTTTGATCGCGGTTACCTGAGTCCCTACTTCGTCACCGACGCGGAGCGGTTGGAAGTGGTTCTGGAAGAGCCTTACATCCTGATTTACGAAAAGAAGATCAGCGCGATGAAGGATCTGCTGCCCCTGCTGGAGCAGGTCGCGCGCGGCGGCAAGCCGCTCTTGATTATTGCCGAGGATGTGGAAGGTGAAGCACTCGCTACGCTCGTGGTGAACAAGCTGCGTGGCACGCTGAACGTGGCTGCCGTAAAGGCTCCCGGCTTCGGCGACCGCCGCAAGGCGATCCTGGGCGACATTGCGATCCTGACCGGCGGCAAGGCCATCACCGAGGATCTGGGCATCAAGCTGGAAGGCGTGAAGCTCGAAGACCTGGGCAAGGCCAAGCGCATCACCATCGACAAGGACAACACCACCATCGTGGACGGCGGCGGCAAGGCCTCTGAAATCGAAGGCCGCGTCAAGGAAATCCGCGCGCAGATCGAGAAGAGCACCTCGGACTACGACAAGGAGAAGCTGCAGGAACGGCTGGCCAAGCTGGTTGGCGGCGTGGCCATCATCAAGGTGGGCGCGGCGACCGAGACCGAGCTGAAGGAGAAGAAGGCGCGCGTCGAGGATGCACTGCATGCAACCCGTGCGGCTGTCGAGGAAGGTATCGTCCCGGGCGGCGGCGTGGCCCTGGTGCGCTCCATTCCCGCGGTCGATGCGCTGATCAAGACGCTCGAAGGGGACGAGAAGATCGGCGCCACGATCGTTCGCCGTTCACTCGAAGAGCCTCTGCGCCAGATCGTCGCCAATGCCGGCGAAGAGGGCGCAGTCGTAGTGGCCAAGGTGATGGAGTCGAAGGAGCCGCATTACGGTTACAACGCGGCGACCGGCGAGTATGGCGACCTGGTCAAGGCCGGCGTCATCGACCCGACCAAGGTCACGCGGACGGCGCTGCAGAATGCGGCCTCGATCGCTGGACTTCTGTTGACCACCGAAGCCCTGATCGTCGAGCTTCCCGAGCCCAAGTCTGCACCGGCCGGCGGCGGCCACGGCGGCGGCATGGACGGCATGTACTGAGGCACCTGCCTTGCGGCAGCTGCGCTTTCGGCGCAAAAACAAAGGCCTCCAGCTTCGGCTGGGGGCTTTTGTTTTGCTTGCCTGGCTGGGATCGCGGAGGCTCAAGCCCCCGCATTCTTCGCGCGCAATCGACCCAGCGGAATATTCACAAATCCGGAGATGGAACCAGCCATGACCTCATTGGGCTCGCGCACGTCCAGCAGAAATGCGTCCGTCGAGTCCAATCCATCCCATGGAGCAAGCTCCACTTGCGAATATGTACCGTAACTGCGTGAATTGGTCATTGTATGAATGGAACGCCGGCTTCCCGGCCGGCTGTAGCGCGGACGTCCTCGTCCGCGCTTGTCCACGATGAATGACCAATTCATGCGGTCTAAACACTAGTGAGCCGCCGGAGCGGGCGCAGCCGGAGTGCCGGTTGCCGGGGCTGCTTCCGGTTTCTCGGTTGGCGTGGAAGCGGGCCTGGCTAGCGGTAAAGCCGGGCTGGAAGATTGAGACGAACCGGTTCCCTGCACCGCCGGTTCGGGTTGCGGGAGCGCGGACGGCGCAGAGGCTGAGGGCTTGGAAAGCGGAACAGCAGCCGGTTCGACCGCGCCCGATGCCGGTGCGGCGAAGGCGCGCGGCAGGGCGTGTTTTGCCGCGAAGAAGGCCACCGGATTCACCACCGAAGGATCGTCGTGAAGTTTTACATAAAGCTGTCCGTCGATGGGGTGCGGAACCGCCAGAACGTAGCCTGGAAAACCCTCTGAAACGTGGACTGGATGATCGAACTGCGGATCGTTGGAGATGGAATCGACCAGAAAAAGCCTGGAACCTGTCAGTTTGCAGGGCTCGCCGGGCTGGGCGGGGCACTTCAGGCCATGAAAGACCGGCACACGCACCAGGGTGGCCAGAGGCTGCCAGTCGCCCGCAACCCCGTCTTCGACGACCCGGAACCGGATCGGTCCGAAGGCAGAGGGACCGAAGGCCTTGCCGGTATCGAGCGTTGCCAGGGCGACTTGAGCGTCCTCCAGGGTCAGGCCGCTGCTGAGGGTGATCTCGGTCGAGAAGGAATTTTGGAGGGTCGCCACCTCCACCTTTGTATCGGCTGAAAACGCCGCCGGCGCCTGAGCGCGAATGGAAAAGGTCAACTGCGCATTCAGCGGAAGCTCGTTGGGGCCGGTGAGCTGAATCTGGCCGGAAGGCGAAATGTTTCCGGATGCGCTCGAAGCGGCGGGCAGAATGCTTTTGCCGATAAGAGTGACGCTGGGGCGGGGCGACTCGACCGTGGTGTCGAGGCTGAGAGTACGGCCATCCTCGAGGGCGACCTCGGCGGCCGCGGATTCTCCCGCCTTCAGCCGGCCGGCTGCCCGGGGATCGGTGGCTGCCAGGGTAAGTTCGCCAAGGCCGACGGAGGCTGCGGGCGAAGTGGGCTTGAAAATCACTCCATCGAAGGTGAGTTGCTTCACTTCATCCAGCCGGCTTCCTTTGAGCACTCCGGAAAAATCGCCGGCATGAAAGCGGAAGCTGTCGAGATGACCGGCCGGAGCGAAGGCCAGCAACGGAACCTCATCGGCCTCCTTGCTGCCGAACTGCTTGACCAGCAGCGTCAGAGCGCCGGGTTTGGCCTTTTTGAGCGGAACCGTGACCACCACCTCGTTGGGCTGGGTCGATTTCCAGGCCGCCTTCTCCGTTTTCCCCGACGACAGGCGGACCAGGATGCTGTCCACGCAGGCCGCCTCCTGCGCCTCCAAACGCACGGTGGCGTCGAGGCCGGCCAGCAGCGGCGGCTGATCGCCCTCGTCGTAGGCCATCTGCCAGTGCTGTGGATGCGCATTCTGCAGGCGGAATTCAGGACCGTTGTAAGGCTCAAAGCCCCAGTAACCGTGGAGAGAGCCGTCCAGGGCGTCGCCGAAGTTGGTCGGACTGAGACCGGCGGTGTCGGCGATGAAGCCGCCTTTTCCCGCATCCGCCTTGACGGGCAGATCGACCATCTTGCCGTCTTTCCCCTTCAAGCGGAGAACCATGCCGTGCGCATAGGCGGTGGAAAACACCAGCGGGGCTCCCTCGGCGGGCAGCACCAGTTCCGTCCTCTCCGCGCAGTACACCTGTTTGGGATCGACGGGGTGGAGCGGCGGCATCTGCGGAGGCTCGACCGCCGGCAGCGCGGCCACCAGGACCGACTTGGGATTGTGAAACGAGGGAGGCGTGTTGAGTTCGAGAGAAAGCTGATCGCCCTGCTCGGTGGCCAGCGCGGGAATGTATTGGTATTGCGCGGAGTGAAAGGAATCCATGATGCGCGCGATGTCCATGACCGAGGCGATATAGGGGCTGTAATAGCCATAGCCCGCCTGCGGCGTGGAGCTCAACTGCAGGGCCAGATCGGAGACGGAACCCGCAGTGAGCGCCTGAACAATCGAGGCAGTGTGCCCATCGCTCAGCACCAGCCCGTCCTGAGCCTGCATCAGGCAGGCGGCCTGCAGATCGGGCATTTTCTGGAGACAGGCCGGATCGAGTTTGATGGCCAGGCTGCGCGCCAGCAGCAGCGAACCCTCTTTCAACTGGTCCGGATCGTTCCGATTGATCTTGCGGATGGCCGCCAGGTAGGTATCCAGCCGGGAGCGGTCGAGGATCGCCTGATTGAGATCCTGCGAGGCGCGCACGAAAGCTCCGGGGCGTCCGCGAACGGCTCCGACCAGCGTTTTGAAGTCTCCGCCGGTCTCTGGAGCCAGGAAAACGAGAAGTTGCTGGGCATCTTGGGGAACTGTGATCTTCAGCCCGCCACGACCCTTTCGATTCCAGGTCTCGGAGGGATAAAACCAGCTTTCCGGGGGAGGATTGGTTGCGCCGCGCAGAAACACCGCAACGAGGAGGTAATGCACCGACTGAGCGGGAGGGAGGTCCGCCCTGATCGACAGTTGGTCGCCCGCGGAGAGATTCGGCACCTCGGCAATCGGCAGGGTCTTGCCCGCGTGGGTCACTTTCACTTCGAGGCGGGGGCCGGCCAGATCGAAGGGGGCTGGATCGGCCAAGGTCAGACTCGGGGCAACGAAAAGAAGAAGGATCAGGCAAAAAAAGCGCTGAAACGAAGCCATACGCTAATTTTAGAGCAGAACCAGAGTCCCTGTGTCCTGTTCAATTCATGCGAGGTCGCCGCTCCCTGATGGTCGCGTCAACTTAAGTGAACTGCTTTCGGGATACACCAACTCTGGTTCTGCTATAGCGCCGAATACAAGAGGGCGGGGCCATTCAGGCTTTTGATTCGAATCCCGTTTGCAAGGCGGCCTTGCGCGCCGTCGGGTTTGGGCATTGCTTTAAAGAAGTTGGACTTTCAGCGTCCCGGTTTACATTTCGGATGCGCGCGGCGAAACAGCTTGCTATACTCTGTTCAGAAGTGGTGTTAAGCCGTATATTTCCCCAATTTCGACATGATCCATTCAGGCAAACTTCCCCCGCCGGTTTGGGTTTACCCAAATCTGGCAGCAGCCCCAAACAGCCGGGACGAGACTCATCCCGGGCAGCAGTGTCCGGTCCAATCCACAACGTGCTACACTGACGATCTTTCCAACACAAGATGCAGGCGGACCACTGTTTGGTCAACAGGAGAGCCTGATGAGTTTTGCCGATATTCCGAGCACACAAGTCGCGTCCGCCGGTGATTCGTGGCTCATGCGCGTCTTCCACCGCATCCCTTTTCTGAGCGGTGGGCCTACCAGCATTTTTTCTCCGCAGGCGACGCCCGCCCGCGACATTTATGGGCTGTCGGTCTTCGTGCTGCTGGTTACCCTGGTGATCTTTCTCGTCGTGGCGGGACTTCTGCTTTACGCCGTGGTGCGCTTCCGCCACCGGCCCGGCGAAACGGATATGGACCCGACCCAGCTCTATGGGAGCCGGCAGATTGAAGTCGCTTGGACGGTGGTCCCCATCCTGATCATCGTGGTGCTGTTTCTGTCCACGGCGCGCATCATCTCGCTGACGGAACGGGCGCGAAAGCCTGCCAATGCGCTGAATGTGGTGGTGATCGGGCATCAGTTCTGGTGGGAGTACCGCTACCCCAAGCTGGGCATCGTGACGGCCAACGAACTGCACGTTCCGGTGAGCGACCCGAAAGCGCCCACGCCCACGTATATGACCATGTCTTCGGCGGACGTGGATCACAGCTGGTGGGTGCCGAAGCTGGCCGGCAAAATGGATCTGATTCCCAACAAGGTGAACGTGATGTGGATCGACCCGCCCGAGCCGGGAACCTTTCTGGGTCAGTGCGCGCAGTATTGCGGCGTGGAGCACGCCAAGATGCTGATCCGCGTCTATGCGGACACGCCGGCTGAATTCGAGAAATGGGTTGCCAATCAGCAGCGGCCGGCGGTGAACGATCCCGCGGTAACAGAGGGCCGGCGGATTTTCGAGCAGACCGCCTGCGTCAACTGCCATACGATCTCAGGAACGGCCGCCCAGGGGCGTTTCGGTCCCGATCTGACCCACCTGGCCAGCCGCGATACGATCGCCTCGGGATCGGTGAAGAATACGCCCGAAAATCTGCGCAAGTGGATCGACGATCCCGATGCGATGAAGCCGGGCTGCCTGATGCCGAAGATGAATTTGAACGAGCATGAGCTGGAAGCGATTACGGCCTACATGGCCTCGCTGCGTTAGAACGGAAAGCGCGTTAGAACGGAAAGGAGGAGCGGATGACACCCACGCTGACGGCCAATGAAACCGCGACGGCAAGACCGCAAAAGCTATGGCAGGAGACGTTTTACTCATGGATTAGCACCGTGGATCACAAGCGGATCGGACTGCTGTACATCGGCTACGCGCTGCTGTTTTTGCTCATCGGCGGCTTCGAGGCGATGCTGATCCGCATTCAACTCGCCGTGCCCAACAACCACTTCATCGCCCCGGAAGTCTTCAATCGCATGTTCACCATGCACGGGACGACGATGGTCTTTTTTGTGGGCATGCCGATTCTTTTCGGTTTCGGCAATTATCTGATCCCGCTGATGATCGGTGCGCGCGACATGGCGTTTCCGCGCCTGAACGCCTTCAGCTTCTGGGTTTCGGCCTTCGGCGGTCTGCTGCTCTACTACAGCTTCATCGGCGGCGACGGACTCTACGGCGCCGGCACCGCGCCCGACGTGGGCTGGTTCGCCTACGCTCCACTGACGGCGACCCTGTTTTCGCCCGGCCACAGCACGGACTACTGGATAGTGGGCATCTTTCTGAGCGGCATCGGCAGCGTGGGCACGGCGCTCAACCTGGTGGCCACCATCGTCTGCCTGCGCTGCAAGGGGATGACCATGGGGCGGATGCCGCTGCTGGCGTGGCTTTACCTGGTCACCTCCGGGCTGGTCTTCATCGCCATCGGACCGCTGACCGCAGCGCAGATCATGCTGCTGCTGGACCGCTACCTCGGATCGCACTTTTTCGACGCGCAGGCGGGCGGATCGGCCGTGTTGTGGATGCACTTTTTCTGGATATTCGGCCATCCGGAGGTCTACATTCTGGTGCTGCCGGCCTTCGGCTTCGCCAACGAGATCATCCCCGTCTTCTCGCGCAAAGCCATCTTCGGCTACCCGGCGATGGTCGCAGCGACCGTGGGCATCGGCTTCATCAGCCTGGGCGTCTGGGCGCACCATATGTTCACCGTCGGCCTGGGACCGGCGGGCAACACCTTCTTCACGCTGGCGACGATGATTATCGCCGTGCCTACCGGCATCAAGATCTTCAACTGGCTGGCCACGCTGTGGGGCGGCCATATCCACTTCACGACGCCGATGATCTTCTCCATCGCGTTTCTCTTTCAGTTCCTCATCGCGGGGCTCACAGGCGTCATGCTCTCGGCGGCGCCCTTCGACTGGCAACTGGGAAACTCCTATTTCGTCGTGGCTCATTTCCACTATGTGCTGGTGGGCGCGATTCTGTTCATGATCTTCGCCGCCTTCTACTACTGGTTTCCCAAGATGTTTGGCCGAATGCTCAGCGAACGGCTGGGAAAGTGGCACTTCTGGCTCATGTTCATCGGATTTCATCTGACCTTCGACTTCATGCACGTTCCCGGCGTGCTGGGAATGCCGCGGCGGGTCTTCACCTATGAGGCGGATCGCGGCTGGGGCATCTGGAACATGATCGCAACCATCGGCGCCTTTATTCAGCTGGCGGCTACGCTGGTGTTTGTGTGGAATCTCATCCGCTCGTACCGCAAGGGCGAGCTGGCCGGAAACGACCCCTGGGATGCGTGGACGCTGGAGTGGACGACCTCCTCGCCGCCGCCCCACTACAACTTTGCCGAGGAGCCGGTGGTGCATAGCCGCAGGCCATTGTGGGACTTGAAACACCCGGACCAGCCGGATTCCGATTACGAGTGAACGAGACCATGAGCGCACACACAGCGATGTTGACTCCGTCCATGGATGAATGGCGGTTGCCGGACAAGGGCACGGTGGGGATGGTCTGCCTCATCGTGGCTGAATCGGCCATCTTCATCATCTTCGTCATTGCTTACATTTTCTACCTGGGCAAAAGTCTGAGCGGTCCCACGCCCGCCCAGGTGCTCAAGCTGCCGATTGTCGAGACGGTCTGCCTGTTGTCGAGCAGTCTTACGGTGCACTTGGCGGTCATCGCACTCGAAAAGGGAAATGCGCGGCTGAGCACTTTATGGCTGGCGTTCACGGTCCTTCTGGGCGCAATCTTTCTGGGCGGAACGGCTCTCGAATGGCGCGAGCTGATTTACCAGGACGGCCTGACGATCCAGACGAATCTGTTTGGGACGACCTTCTATTCGCTGGTCGGGCTCCACGCCTCGCACGTCGTCGCGGGCTTGTTGATGCTCGGGCTGATGCTGGGGTTCGGAGTGGCCGGCAAGCTGAAACAGGAGTATGCCCACCGGCTGCATATGATCTCGTATTACTGGCACTTTGTGGACGCGGTCTGGGTGGTGGTCTTCACCGTAGTCTATGTGATTGGAAGATAGGGAGGGCGCAGTGCAGGAGCCAGGAAAGGCAATCAGTCCGGTCGAACGCACAGAGGTGCTGCTGCTACCGGCGCCGACGGTTTGGCCGATGGTGCTGGCGCTAGGCATCACCCTGTGCATGGCGGGTCTTCTCACCAGCATCGTGGTCTCGGCATTGGGCCTGGTGCTGACCGTGATGGCCAGCGCCGGATGGTTCCGCAGTGTGCTGCCCCATGAGCGGCATGAAGCGGTGCCGGTGCAGGTGGCCGTGAAATCGGCGGCCGAGCGGCTCCCATCCGGGACGGCTCAAGGCCAATCGCATCGCCAGGTCAAGCCCTTCGAGAGCTACAGTTTCATCGCGGGGATCGAGGGCGGACTGGCGGGCGGAGTCGCGATGGCCATTCCGGCGACGGTTTTCAGCATGATGGAATATCACAGCCCGTGGTACGCGGTGAACCTGCTGGCGGCGGGCGGCTTCGTCGGATGGAGCGGCGCGAGCGACGCCTTCCTCAGCCAGTTCCATCTGCAAGGGCTGATCGCCGGGCTGGGCATTCACGTCCTGGTTTCCGTGCTGGTGGGGCTGCTCTACGGAGCGATGCTGCCGATGTTCCCGCGCCGGCCGATGCTGACCGGCGGAATTGTCGCGCCGCTGCTGTGGACGGCGCTGGTCTATAGCGTGATGAACAGCATCAGCCCCATTCTGAGCGGACGCGTCGACTGGCGGTGGTTCGTTCTGTCGCAGATGGCCTTCGGCGTGGTCGCGGGTTTTGTGGTCAGCCTGCGGGTGAAGATGAACTCGCCGGAGTTTCAGGCGCTGCCCTTCGCGGCGCGCGCCGGGCTGCACACGGATGAAGCGCGGCGCGGGCGCGCAGGCAAAGACCGCGGGCGCGCAGGCAAAGACGAGGACACGAAGAGATGATGAGTGCGCATCGCATCGCAATCGCCCTCGCCGGGGTGGGCTTGATGGTTTTAGCCATGGCGGGCTGCCGCGCTCCGGGCAAGCCGGGGCCGGGACCGGAGGTGATCCGGCCGGAGCAGGTGTCGGACTTCGCCACGCTCTACAAGGAAAATTGCGCCGCCTGTCACGGCGAAGACGGCCACCACGGCAATGCGGTCTCGCTGGCCAATCCGGTCTATCTGGCTCTGGCGGGCAAGGACGTGCTGTGGAACGCGACCGCCAAAGGAGGGCCGGGAGTGCTGATGCCCTCCTTTGCCAAGAGCCAGGGCGGAACGCTGACCGATCAGCAGATTGGAATCCTGCTGGATGGAATCCGGCAGCGATGGGCTCGTCCCGGTTTGCTGGCGGGAGAAAATCCGCCGCCGTATGCGGCAGCCGCCAAGGGAGACGCGGCAACCGGGCAGGCGGACTTTCAAACCTACTGCGCGCGCTGCCATGGAGCTTCGGCCGCGGCTGCGCCTGCCGGCGCCAAAGGATCGGCGATCCAGACAGGACCGACGATCCAGGCGGGGCCGGTGACCGACCCCAATTTTCTGGCTCTGATCAGCGACCAGAGCCTGCGCTCGACGATTCTGGCCGGCAGGCCGGATGAGGGGATGCCGGATTGGCGCGGATTCGCTGCTCAGCCGCTTACCGACCGCCAGGTAACCGACATCGTCGCCTGGCTGGGCTCGAAGCGGCAGAGTTTTTCCGGGCCGCCGGGCACAAAAAGCCCCTAGCGCACGCGCCCGGCGAATTCGGGTCAGAAAAAGTGCCAGCATCTGTCCAGAAACTTGGCTTTAGGCGAATGGCACAGGCTTTAGGCGAAAGGTACGGACTTTAGCCCGTACATGCAAAGCAGAAGCAGGTTGGGCTTTAGCCCCGGAGGGAGTTTTTCAGCCAGTTTTTCCTCCCTCAGCGGCTTAAGCCGAAGACCAAAATCGCTTCTGAAGGGACGGACTGAAGACCATCCCTTCAGTCCCTTTCGATTTTGTACCGATTCTCAGGAATTGTGTCCACAACGTGTCCACAGCATGTCGAGGAGAAAAGCGATGAGTGAACCGAGCGAAAAACCCGATCTGCCCGCGCCGGAAGCCGCGCCGCCTACGCCGGAAGCGCCGCAGGAGTGGCTCGGCAGCGCAAAGGAGAAGGATGCAGCGCGGCAGAGCGCCAGCGCCAGCGGATCGTCGCGCCGCGCCTTCCTGTTCAAGCTCGCGGTCGGAATCAACGGGCTCGTCGGCCTGGTGCTGGCCGCGCCGATTCTCGGCTATCTTCTGGGTCCGGCGCTGAAAAAAGCCGGCGGCTACAACTCGTGGATCAGGCTGGGAGCGGTTGACGCCTTTCCGCGTGGACAAACGCGGCTGGCCGAGTACATCAACCCGGTCACCGCCCCCTCCGACGGCGAGACGGCCAAGACCGCCTGCTGGGTGCGCCACGCCGAAGACGGCAGCTTTCAGGTCTTCGCCATCAACTGCGCGCACCTGGGCTGCCCGGTGCGCTGGTTCGAGCAGTCCAGGCTGTTCCTCTGCCCCTGCCATGGCGGAGCCTACTACGAGGACGGTTCGCGCGCCTCGGGACCGCCCCTGCAGGGCCTCTTCCAGTACCGGCATCGCATTGCCGGAGCCAATCTGATGATTTTTGCCGGACAGTTACCGACGCTTTCGACCGAGGCCTGCCTGGGTAAAAAACCGCTGGTGCAGATCGCGCCCCAGGGCAACGACACAGGGAGGTCCGCATGAAGAACCTGAAGCAGCGCGGACTGCGCCTCTTTGAGTGGTTTGACAAGCGCACCGGGTTGGGCGAGCCGCTGGCCGAAATGTCCGCTCACCCCACGCCGGCTTCCTCGGCAAGCTGGCTTTACGTCTTCGGCAGCGCGGCCATGGTACTGCTGGTGCTGCAAGTGGTGACCGGCATTCTGCTGGCCATGGTCTACTCGCCCAGCGCCAGCAACGCCTGGTATAGCCTGGAGTTCATCAACCACAACCTGACGCTGGGCTGGTATCTGCGCGCCCTGCACGGCTGGGGATCGGATTTCATGATCGCCATCGTGCTCATCCACATGGTCCAGGTCTTTCTCTTCGGAGCTTACAAATTTCCCCGCGAACTGACCTGGATCGCGGGCGTGTTTCTGCTGCTGCTGACGCTGGGCATGGCCTTCACCGGACAGGTGCTGCGCTTCGATCAGGACGCCTACTGGGGATTGGGCATCGGCGCATCGATCACCAGCCGCGTGCCGGTTGTCGGCCCGTATCTGGTTCATCTGCTGCTGGGCGGGGCAATCATCGGCGGCGGAACGCTGTCGCGCTTTTTCACGCTCCATGTCTTCATCATTCCCGGATTGCTGCTGGCTTTCGTCGGGCTGCATCTGCTGATGGTCCTCAGGCTGGGCATCAACGAGTGGCCGATGCCCGGACGGCTGGTCCGCAAAGAGGATTACGAGCGCAACTATCGCGCACTCACCAAGGCGACCGGCGTTCCCTTCGTTCCCGACGCGGCGTGGAAGGATGCGGTCTTTGCCGCGGCCATCCTCCTCTCGGTCATGGCCTGCGCCTTCTTCTTTGGCCCCTTCGGCCCCACCGGAACACCCGATCCGACCATCATCCAGACCGCGCCCAAGCCGGACTTCTTCTTCCTCTGGATCTACGCGATTCTGGCTTTTCTGCCGCCGGAGATGGAGACCCCGGCGGTGCTCATTGCGCCGGTCATTCTCATCGGGGCGCTGCTGCTGCTGCCGTTGATTGAAGGCCAGGGAGAGAAGCACTGGTCCCGCAGGCCGGTGGCCGTCCTCATGGTCACCGTGATCGCCGTCTTGCTGGGCATCTTCACGCATCTGGGCCTGCACACGCCCTGGAGCCCGGTCATGAACGCCTGGTCGAGCGACCCGGTGCCGGTGGCTTACCTGGAGCATCGAACGCCGCTCGAACGGCGCGGGGCGCTGGTCTTTCAGGAAAAGCAGTGCCGCGATTGCCATGCGCTGGGCGGCGTGGGCGGCAAGCGCGGACCGGCTCTGGACGCCATCGCGGCCGAGATGACCGAGGACCAGATCATCCGCCAGGTGCTCCAGGGCGGCGGCAATATGCCGGCCTACGGTAAGGCCCTGAGCCCGGCGGAGACAGACGCGCTCACCCGCTTCCTGATGACCCTGCGCGGGCCGGGGCTGCATCCGGCCATCGACGCTTCCAAGGGCCTTGAGCCGGAGAATGCCTCGCATCCCGTCGCTCCTGCCCAGGGAGCACCGGCCGCGCCATGAACTCGACCTCGGCCATGCAGGAGATTCTGAACGACTGGACCCTGCCGCTGCCGCTGACGCTCAGCATTGCCGCCTTCGCCCTGGTTTATCTGGTGGGGTGGCTGCGCATCCGGCGCACGAGGCCGCTCGAATTTCCCGTTTGGCGGCTCTATTGCTTTGAATTCGGCCTGCTCGTGCTCTGGGGCTCGATCGGCTCGCCGATGGACGGGCTGGCCGATGCCCTGCTCAGCGCGCACATGGTCGAGCACATGCTGCTGATGTCCGTGGTGCCGCCGCTGGTGCTGATGGGAGCCCCGGTCGTCCCGCTGTTGCGCGGCCTTCCCCGCTGGATGCTGCGCGGAGTGGCGGGCCCGCTGCTGCGTCTCGGCTGGCTGCGCGCGATGGCCAGATTCATCCTGCGCCCGGTGCCCGCATGGCTGGCCATGAACATCACGCTGCTAGCCTGGCACGTGCCCGCGGCCTACGACTTCGCCCTCGAAAACGAGCATTGGCACGACTTCGAGCACATCTGCTTTCTGGCGACCTCGCTGCTCTTCTGGGGTTGTCTGTTGCGCCCCTGGCCGGCGAAGAAGCTGCGGATCGGCTGGATGCTGCTGCCCTATCTGATCAGCGCGGATTTCGTGAATACGGGTCTCTCCGCCTTCCTGGCCTTTTGCGGCCAGCCGGTGTACAGCTACTACATCACCCATCCCAATCCCTTCGGCGTTTCTCTCGTGCAGGATCAGGTGCTCGGCGCCGTGATCATGTGGATCTTCGGGTCGATGGTTTTTCTCATCCCGGCCGTACTGATTACGATGCAACTGCTGGAGCGTCCGCCGGAAAGCGATCTGTAAGAATCTCTTTCTTCTCACCATCCAGGCAGATGTCCGGCTTTTCGCTCTCCATCCCGGGCTCCTGCACGACGACAACCTTCAACCGCCGCGAGAGTTCGGATTCGCGCCCGATTGGGCAGTTTCCAGGGGGAATTTTCAGCCCTTCCGGTTTGGTATACACTCTTCTTTGATGGAAACTACAGGTTGCGGGACAGCGATTGTAACGCCCTTCCAGGTGGACGGGGCGATCGATGAAGCGGCCTTGCGGGCGCTGGTGAACTGGCAGATCGACTCCGGCATCGACTTTCTGGTGGCCTGCGGATCGACAGGCGAAGCGGCGACGCTGGACGAGGACGAGTGGCTGATGGCGGTCCGCATTGTGGCGGATGCCGCTGCTGGCCGTGTGCCGGTGTGGGCCGGATGCACGCAAAACTCCACCCGGACGCTGCTACGCCACGCCAACCGGCTCAAGCAGATACGCGGCATCGACGCGGTGCTCTCTGCCAATCCCTACTACAACAAGCCCTCCCAGGAAGGCCAGTTCCAGCACTTTCTGGCCCTCGCCCAGGAGGTCGCTCCGCTGCCTGTGGCGCTCTACAACGTGCCTGGACGGACGGCGGTCAACCTTGAACCGGAGACCGTGGTCCGGCTGGCTGCGGCCGCCCCGAACATCGAGGCGGTCAAGGAGGCCAGCGGAAAGCTGCCCCAGATCACCCAATTGGTTCACTCCCTGCCCCGCGGCTTCAAAATCTTCTCCGGCGACGACAATCTGGCGCTGGCAGCGATCGGCATAGGCGCGCATGGGCTCATCAGCGTTGCCGCCAACGAGGCCCCGGCCGAGGTCGGCCGCATGGTCCGCGCCGCCCTGCACAACAACTGGGGCGAAGCCCGCGAGCTGGAGCGCCTCTACGGCCGCCTCTTCGAGGCCAACTTCTGGGAGTCGAATCCCGGCCCGGTGAAGACGCTGCTCGCCCTGATGGGCCGTACCACCGACTGCGTGCGTTTGCCGCTCGTTCCTCCCTCGGCTCCTGTCCGCGCCCGGCTGGAGCGGCTGGCCGGCGAACTCGGCCTGCTCCAGCACATCCCCCCGCCGGACGGCCCTTCGGAAGTGTATTGACTCAAGGGTAACCGGGAACAATCGCCAGCGGCCTGCGGCCCGCGAAAGTATGCTGCTTTTCGCCCCCTGTGGCGCTCCCTTCCGCGCCGCGGGCAGACTCGGTTTTTGCGGCACACTTGCCGCTTGTAGGCTCGTCTCGATACAGTGTCTTCCACGCGCAGTTTCTGCGGCAGCCCACCCCTTGCGCTGCCGTGAGCGGTTTCGACTTCACTTCCCCCAAAGGACGCCGCCATGTCTTCCGTGCCCGTTCCCTCCGCAATCGATCAGAATTTGGACTCCACGCTGCGTGAAGACCGCCTCTTCCCGCCCACGCCGGAGTTCAGCGCAATGGCCCACATCCAGAGCCTGGAGCAGTACGAAGCCCTCTACAAGCAGTCCATCGACAACCCCGAGGCATTCTGGGCCGGCGTCGCCGGGGATTTGCATTGGTTCAAGCCCTGGGAGAAGGTTCTGGAGTGGAATCTTCCCTCGGCCCGCTGGTTTGTGGGCGGCCAATTGAACCTCTGCTACAACTGCGTCGATCGGCACGCGCTGGGCGCCCGCCGCGAGAAAACCGCTCTGATCTGGGAGGGCGAACCGGGAGAGATTCGCCGCCTGACCTACGCCGAGTTGCAGGTCGAAGTGCAGAAATTCGCCAACGCGCTCAAGTCCCTGGGCATCAAAAAAGGCGACCGCGTGGCCGTTTACATGGGCATGACCCCGGAGCTGGCCATCGCCCTGCTGGCCTGCGCCCGCATCGGCGCCATTCACTCGGTCATCTTCGGCGGATTCGCCGCCAACGCCATCGTCGATCGCGTCAACGACTCGAGTTGCGTGGCCATCCTCACCCAGGACGGGAGCTACCGCCGCGGCAACGAGATTCCGCTCAAACGGACCGTGGACGAGGCCATGAGCGCTTGCCACACGGTGAAGCATGTGGTCGTCTATCGCCGCACCGGCTCTCCGGTGACCATGGTCGAAGGTCGCGACCACTGGTGGCACGAGCTGATGGCCCAGGCCGCCGCCGATTGCCCCGCAGAGCCCATGGATTCGGAAGATCCGCTCTACATCCTCTACACCTCCGGCACTACCGGCAAGCCCAAGGGGCTGGTCCACACCACCGGCGGCTACGCCGTGCAGACCTATATCTCCTCGAAGTACGTCTTCGACCTGCGTGAGAACGACATCTACTGGTGCACGGCCGACATCGGCTGGGTCACCGGGCATTCGTATATCGTGTACGGCCCGCTGCTCAACGGCGCCACCGTGCTGATGTACGAAGGCGCTCCCAACTGGCCCGACTTCTCCCGGTTCTGGAAGATCATCGATGACCACCGGGTGACCATCTTCTACACCGCGCCCACGGCCATCCGCGCCTTCGTCAAGTGGGGCGACCAGCACGTGGCCAAACACAAGCTCGACTCGCTGCGCCTGCTGGGCACCGTGGGAGAACCGATCAACCCCGAAGCCTGGATGTGGTACCGCGAGAAGATCGGCCACAACCGCTGCCCCATCGTCGATACCTGGTGGCAAACCGAAACCGGCGCCATCATGATCTCCCCCATCCCCGGCGCGGTGGCCACCAAGCCCGGTTCGGCCACGCGGCCGTTTTTCGGTATTCAGCCTGAAGTTGTCACCAAGGAGGGCCAGCCTGTTCCCGCCGGCCAGGGCGGCCTGCTGGTCATCCGCAAGCCCTGGCCCGCGATGGCCCGCACCATCTATGGCGATCACGAACGCTACCGGAAAACCTACTGGAGCGACGTCGAAGGTTGCTACTTTACCGGCGACGGCGCGCGCCAGGACGCCGACGGCTACTTCTGGCTGATGGGCCGCGTGGACGACGTGATCAACGTCAGCGGCCACCGCCTCGGCACCATGGAGGTCGAGTCGGCGCTGGTCGCGCACCCCAAGGTGGCCGAGGCCGCCGTCGTGGGCCGTCCCGACGAACTCAAGGGGCAAGCCATCTCCGCCTTCGTCACGCTCGAAAGCGGCAACGAACCCGGCGAAGCGCTCAAGGACGAACTGCGCAAGTGGGTTTCAAAGGAGATTGGCTCGCTGGCCCGCCCCGACGACATTCGCTTCACCGACGCCCTGCCCAAGACCCGCAGCGGCAAGATCATGCGCCGCCTGCTCAGGGAATTGGCCGCCCACGGCGAGATCAGGGGCGACACAACCACGCTCGAAGACTTCACCGTCATCGCCAAACTGCGCGAAGCCGAAGAAGGCTAGGCACCACCTGCGGTGGGGCCAAATGCTCGCTATCCGCTCGCACAAGCTTTGTTGCTTCCCACCCTTGCGCTAGAAAAAAGCGCAAGGGTGGAAAGCGCGGGATGAGCCGCTACGCGGCCTCGGATTTCACAAACAGCGCGTCGTCCGAAAGCATGAACAGGTAAATGCCGGCACCAACCAATGCGACGACTGCCGCGGCGGCCATGGGTACCGCCCAGGAACCGGTTGCCTGGAGGAGGAATCCGACGATGACCGGCGCCAGCAAGCCCCCCACATTGCCGAAGCAGTTCTCGATTGCAGCCACGACACCTCCCTGGCGGAGCGGCGAGACTTCCGCATTCGCCGCCCATACGACGCTGTTCGTGAGAAAGATGCCAAAAACCGCCAGCGAGAGATAGGCAATCGCTGCGGTCAACGAGGCCACAAAGGTCGACAGCAGACAGGACATCGCAAGTAACATACCCAATACAAGAAACACCTTCCGCGCCTTGATGATGGGCCAGCCTCGCTTGATCAGGATATCGGACCCTCGGCCACCCACGATGACGCCAAGAAGGCCGAAGAGCCACGGTATGGAACCGTAGATGCCGGTATGGAGTGTGCTGAGGTGACGCTGTTCGATCAGATATGTCGGCAGCCAGCTGAGGAGAAAGTAGAGGTTGAACAGCATCGCAGCGTGACCAAGCGAGAGGCCCAGGACATTGCGGTTGGAAAGCAGTTGTTTCCAGCTCGCCCGCTCGACTGTATCCGTGCGACTGATCTTGGCGATATTCTCGACGAGGAAGCGGCGCTCCACCTCGTTCGCCCCCGGATGATCTTCCGGATTCCGATAGTAGATGACCCAGACGATTGCCCAGAGGAGCGCCACCGAACCTGTGACGATGAAGATCGAGTGCCAGCCATAGGCCGCGAGCAGCCAACCGATGAAGGGCGAACTGATAAACACGCCGATGGGAATGCCCGCAACACCGGCAATGGACGCGGCAAGACCGCGCTCCTGGTCGGCTACCCAGATCCCCATGACTTTCGTGGTCGCTGGAAACGCCGGCCCTTCGCCGACCCCAAGCAACACGCGCCAGCCGACCAGAGAGCCAAGGCCGGTCGCGGTCGCGGTCAGCATCGTCGCCCCGCCCCATACAACGGCGGCGGCGCCATAGAGCCAGCGGACACCAAGCCGGTCAAGCGCAAGCCCCATCGGGATCTGGACAAGAAAATACGTCCAAAGAAATGCCGATAGGACAATGCCCATCCCCGCATGGCCCATATGGAACTGTTTCATGAACATCGGCGCAGCATAGGAAAGATTGACGCGATCCGTGTAATTTATAACGATCGCGACCAATAGGAGCAGGACAATTCGCATCCTGACATTCGTCACTGGCTTGTTCCTTCCCCGAGATTTTCAGTCTGCTTTCCCGCCAGCGGTAGTATATATCTATTCCCGGGGTGCCTGGCTCGGCTATCTTTTCGCATTTCGTCCAAAGGCGGATAACTCACATCGCAATCACCATTTTTTGATCAAGTGCCTCAGGTCTCGCTTCTGAGACATGGAAAAGCAAAAATCTACTTCGAGCGAAAAGCGAGCCGCTGGCCCCACCGCAGGTGGTTGGCCGCACCGCAGGTGGTTGGCCGCACCGCAGGTGCTAGGAGTGTGTCGGGCATAGATTCGTGACGGAGCCTACAGCGTGGGCAGCAGGTTCTGTTTTAAGTTCGAGCCATGGGCCAGAACTTCATTCCTGA
>Ga0255349_1000309_pt1 | contig 22533 bp, 21 predicted proteins | sample CBST25v15metaG_FD_189947 | JGI IMG/M metagenome (GOLD analysis project Ga0255349, IMG submission 189947) | Peat soil microbial communities from Stordalen Mire, Sweden - C.B.S.T-25.v15 | ecosystem: Environmental > Terrestrial > Soil > Wetlands > Peat | place: Sweden: Norrbotten County, Stordalen...
GGTGAAAATCGGGCCATACTTCGTTGTCGTCCTCGCCTAGGAATAGCCTAAGCCTTCGTCCTCCGCCTCGTCTGGCCCGATTTTCATCCGCAACGCCGTCCACCCCAGTAGTGTTAACAGGCCCTAGACTTTCGTCAGGTTGTATCTGATACTTGCCTCGTAATTCGGTCTTCGGAATCATATGGTTCTGGAGCCGATCAGTAGATGAGGCGAGACTTTTTCCGTCAGGGCCCATCTAAACAATGGACACTATCAGCCGATAGAGTGCGCTGAGGAGACCATGAGCAAGAGAGTTAAGACAGATTTTCTATTCGCCCAGCCTTCGTTCGTTTCCGGGGTTGCGCGTACGCTCGATCTCTGGGGCCAGTTCGACGAATACAACCGCAGCGAGACTCCGAATGAAGCAGATGCGCAAGCAATTGCGTCAGATTGGTTTGTCGTAGGACAAGACCTCTCCGATGCGATTGAGCAGGACGAATCGGAACTTCAGGTCGCTTGAGACTTTGTGAGCAAGAATCGGCGCACTAGCCCTCCTCCCGGCACGGACGCTATCACCACCGTTACCCAGTCGGTTTCGTTTTCTGGTCCTCTTCCCCATCCGGCACTCCTCGCCAAATACAACGAAGAATTCCCAATGGCGCAGAGCGCATCATGGCGATGGCTGAGCGCCAAGGCGCGCATCGCGAGTCCTTGGAAGCCAAGGTTGTGGCGGCAAACGTGGCCAGCCAAGCACGGGGTTCGCACTATGCTTTTATTATTTGCCTGGTCACCATCGTTGGCGGATTTGTGCTGATTGGTATGGGGAAGAGCATTATTGGGGTATCCGCGATCATTGGCAGCCTGGCGACTCTGGCCAGCGTGTTCCTCATCGCGAGAAGAGAGCAAACAAGGGAACGCGCTGAAAAGCAGAGCGCCCTCGTTTCGCGCAAAGCGCGATAGCGGCAGCCACTTGATCCCACGATATTGCATGGCCTCGCGCAAATCGGCTGGAGAGCCGGAACTCTTTCCTGCGTCTAAACGTAGGTCATTCTACATTCACGGGATTTCTCCGCCTTGAGGGCCTTCGATGGAAACCTTGAGTCAAAATCTCAAATTCGCATTGCGCCAGTTGCGCCGCAATCCCGGATTCACGCTGACTGTGGTTCTTACGCTGGCGCTCTCCATCGGCGCAAACACCGCAATCTTCTCCATCGTGAATGTGCTGATGCTCAAGAGCCTGCCTTACGCGCATCCCGAGCGCCTGGGCGTGATCTACGAGCGCGCCACCGGTCCCCATCCTGGGCAGGACATGATTGACCTCGACGGCGAGCAGTGGGAAGCTCTGCGCGACAACGTTCCCTCTTTAATCTCGGCGATTTCAAGCGGCATGGCCAGCGGCGTCAATCTTCAGGCCGGCTCGCTCCAGGCCGGCCTAGTCCAATCGGGCCCGGTCCAGTCAGGCTCCTCACCGGCTGGCGGACAGGTCCAGTATCTTCACGCGGCGCGCATCTCGGCGCACTACCTTGACGTGCTGGGTATTCAGCCGCTCGTCGGGCGCAACTTCACCGCCACGGAAGACCAGCCGCACGGCCCAAAATCCGCGATCCTCAGCTACAACCTCTGGCGCACCACCTTTGGCGCCGATCGCAATCTTCTCGGCCAGACCATTCATCTGAAAGGCGAGCCCTACACCGTGATCGGCGTTCTGCCCCAGGGCGCAGTTACGCCCTCCAACGCCGACATTTACACCGCTCTGCAGCCAAGCCGCGAGGGCGAAGGCGGAGGCACCAACTTCGATGTCATCACACGCCTGCGCGACGGAGCCACCTGGCAGCAGGCAGACGCGGAGATCAACCGCGCCTGGGCTGCGCAGGCCGCGCGTTTCGCGGGACACCTTCCCGGCGCGCAACTCACCTGGCATTCCGTGCCTCTGCAAAAGGGCCAGACGGACGATCTTCGCCCCAAGGCGCTCACCCTCATGCTGGCCGCCGGCATCATCCTGCTCATCGCCTGCGCCAACCTGGCCGGCCTCACCCTGGTCCGCATGCTGCGCCGCACGCCGGAAATCGCAATCCGCCTGGCCCTCGGCGCGTCGCACGGCCAGATTCAAAAGCAGCTTTGGGTTGAAAATCTGCTGCTGGCCCTCATGGGCGGATCGGCCGGCATCGGTGCAGGATTTGTTGCTCTGCGCGGCCTTCTTTCAATGCTCCCTGAGGGTTTTCTGCCCGTCGCCAGCGTGCCTCTCGATGGCCGCGTGCTTGCGTTTACGCTGGCTGTCGCCGTATTCACCTGCCTGCTGTTCGGCGTGCTGCCCGCCCTCGCCTCGCGCAAGGTCGACCTGCGTTCCTCCATGGCCACCCGCGCGGGAGCCGGCGGCGATCGCCTGCGGCTGAGGCAGGCGCTGATTGCCGGTGAAGTGGCTCTGACCGTCGTGCTGCTTGCTGCTTCCGGCCTGCTCATCCGCACGCTCATTCACCTGGAAACGCTGCCACCGGGTTTCAATCCAAACGGCGTGATGACCGCCAAGGCCTCGCTCGACGACGCGCGCTATCGTGACCCCGCCGCTTTCGCCCACCTGCTCGACACATCCATCGCGGCCATGCAGCAGATTCCCGGCGTGCAGACCGCAGCGGTTGGACTGACGCTTCCCTACGAGCGCGCCCTGAACGACTCGGTGAAGATCGGCGACGGACCTGAAGCTGGACTGGAGGCCGGAACCGACGTGGTCTACGTTACGCCCGGCTACTTCGATGCTCTGCAAATCTCCCTGCTGCGCGGCCGCGCCTTCACCGGCTCTGACACCGCCCACTCCCAGCCGGTGGCCATCGTGAACAAGGCCTTCGCGCGCCGTCTCTTCAACGGAGCCGATCCTCTTGGCCGTACATTTAACCAGGGCGTCACGATCGTCGGAATGGTGGCCGACGTCGCCACTGCGCCCGGCATTGACGACTCCGGCCCTATCACCAGCGAGCGCACCGTGTACATCCCCGCCCCGCAGGTCAATGAGCGGCTTCTCCCCCTCGTCCACACCTGGTTCCAGCCCAGTTGGATCGTCCGCACCGCCGCGCCCATTGACGGCCTGACCGGCCAGATGCAGCGCGCGCTTTCGAGCGCCGATCCCAGCCTGCCCTTCTCCGGCTTCTACAGCATGAGCGATCTGCTGGCCACAACCCTCGCCACGCAGCGCATTGAGGTAGCCCTGCTCAGCGCCATGGCCGGCCTCGCCCTGCTCCTGAGTGCGGTCGGCATCTTCGCTCTCGTCTCCAACATGGTGGTGCAGAGGACCCGCGAGATCGGCATTCGCATTGCCCTAGGCTCAACCATTCGCCAGGCCATGATTCACGTAAGCTCACCGGGTGTGCGCGCCTCGGTCGCCGGCTTGGTCGTGGGACTCGTCCTGTGCGCCGGTGCTCTCCGCGCCATGCGCGGCGTACTCTACGGCGTCGGCGTCTACGACGCGCCCACCATCGCGGCCGTAGTACTCACCCTTGCCGCCGTCACCCTGCTGGCCACCACCGTGCCCACTTTGCGCATTGCCCGCATTGAACCGGCCAAGACGCTGCGGGATGAGTAAATCGCTTCAGGCTGCGACTTCGCTTCCGATGGTTGTTGCATCCGCCGCGCATCCCCATTAAGATGCGTCAATTGATGCCCATGCCTCACGCAGGTGCCATCCCGGTCATCCCTCCGCCCGCCGTTCTGCGGCTGCGCCTGGGAAAGGTCTGCGTCGCCATCCAGGCCGCCTCGCCCGAGCAGATGGCGGAACGTGCCGAATCCGCTCTGAAAGACTCGAAGTTCCTGGAATTCCGCCTCGACTCCCTCACCAAACCGGCTGCCGCACTGCCCAGGCTCAAGGAATTTCTGGCCGAACACCGCGACGCGACAGCGATCGCCACCTGCCGCCGCAAGGAACATGGCGGCAGCTTCTCCGGCTCGTTGAACTCCGAGATCGACCTTCTCGTCGCTGCCGCTGAAGCCGGTTGCCAGATCCTCGACCTTGAAGTCGAGTCGGCCGAGGAAGCCCGCCCCGCTCAGTTGACCAAATTGCGCACCACCGGCGCGGCGCTGCTGATCAGCTTTCATGACTTTACGCGGACCAAGGGACTGGAACACGCCGCCTCGCGCATTGAAGCGTTCGCCCCGGACTTCGTCAAAGTGGTTTCCACCGCGCGCACCCTCGCCGACAACCTCGCCGTACTGCGCCTGATTGAAGACCGCTCGCTCTCCGCGCACGTTGTGGGCATCGCCATGGGCGAGGAGGGCCTGCTAAGCCGCGTGCTGGGCCCGCGCGCCGGCGCCGCCTTCACCTTTGCTGCTTCCTCTGAGATAGGCGCCACCGCGCCCGGCCAGGTGACTGCGCGCACCCTGCACGATCTCTATCGCATCGAGCATCTTGATCACGCCACGCGCATCTTCGGCGTTGCCGGCAACCCCATCACGCACTCGCTTTCACCGCTGATGCACAACACAGCCTTCAAGCGCGAGAGCGTCAACGGCGTGCTGCTTCCATTGAAGGTGCGCGCGCTCGACGATCTGCTCACCGTGGTGCGCGAGCTGCCCCTGAGCGGAGTGGCAGTGACCATGCCCCTCAAGCAGGAGGTGCTGCCGCATCTGGCCAACATGGATCCGCTGACCGCCCGCATCAAGGCCTGCAACACGCTGCGCACCGGCGCCGACGGCAAGCTCTACGGCTTCAATACGGATGTGGCCGGCGTGGTGAGGCCGCTCGAAAAACGGCTCCGGCTCAAGGGCGCACGCATCGCCGTGCTGGGCTCAGGCGGCGCGGCGCGCGCGGCTGTGTTTGGCCTGGTGGATCAGGGCGCGGAGGTCTTCATCGTCAACCGCACCCACGAGAAAGCCGTCGCGCTAGCCAGGGAAGCAAAAGTCAAAGCGCTCAAGCATGAACTGTTCGCCAGGCAGCATTTCGACGTGCTGCTTAATTCGACCCCCTGCGGCATGGCGGGCAGCAAGGAAGCCCTGCCGATTGCCGAGAACGAACTGAACGCCGCGATCGTCTTCGACATGGTCTACAACCCCCTTGAAACGCCGCTGCTGAAGCTGGCCAGGGCGCGCGGAATCCCCGTGGTGACCGGCCTGGAAATGTTTGTGCAGCAGGGCGCGCGCCAGTTCGAAATCTGGACCGGCAAGCCCGCTCCCGAAGCCGAGATGCTTCGCGTAGTGGAGTTGGAACTGCGTAGGCGGGGATGAGTTTGGAGACGGTTTCCTTTTCAATCCAAGCGCAAAAAGGAGTAGGATTGAATCCTACTGATGCGAGGAGGAAATCCCATGCGTTCCACACAACAATTCAGCATCACTCTTCCCCACGAGATGGCGGAGCGGGTCCGAGGCAAGGTCGAATCCGGTGAATACGCCTCGGAAAGCGAGGTCATCCGTGACGGGCTACGCGCACTCGAATTGCACGACCGGGCACTTGAGGCTTGGCTGAGGACCGAAGTCGCGGCCTCCTACGATGCCATAAAGGCCGACCCATCAACCGCGCGTACTCCAGAACAGGTGCGCGAGTCGCTCGCCGCCACATATCGCTCTCTTCAGGTAGCGAAGTAGTGCACAGGATCATCTATACGCGGCAAGCCGAGGACCAGCTTCAGGCGCTCTTCATCCAGATTGCTTCCGCCACCTCTCGGGAAACTGCAGCCCGCTACACCGCTGCCATCATGCGGCAATGCGAAAGCCTCAGCACTTTTCCCGCGAGAGGTTCTCTGCGAAACGATATCCGCCCAGGCATAAGGGTATTCGGGTTCTGACGCCGGGTCTCCATCGCATTCGATGTTGCGGAGGACGTCGTCACAATTCACGGTATCTTTTATGGGGGACAGTACTTCGAGGAAGCACTCGAAGACTAGCCCGTCCGGTTTTGACTGCCCCACAAAGCCGCGCACTTTCACGCATTCACAAAGTAAAAAACGATCCCCAGCGCAAGCTGCACCATCGGCCAATACCTGGCTGGAATCCATAGCAGCGTATCCTTATCGCGCAGTATCGAAGGCTGCGCTTCCGGCGCGTGGATCGCGCCCAGCACTTCTTCAGGCCGGCGCGGCAGCATCAGTTGGATGAGTCCCGCCGCGACCCAGAAGGCCGCCAGCTTCGGCCATCCATGCTGCGCATAGTAATTCGAATCGTGAAAATAGAGGCCCGCGAGAAAATCACCGAGCACGAGACACACAACCGCAACCACTGCGATCAGTATGCCGCGGCCGCGCGCCTGGATGAACATGAACAAAATTAGAGCACGGGACGGCGGGGCTCTCCAAAGCTAAGGTGTCCCATGCTTCGATCCTCAGGTCTACGGCGCGCTTTCGATCTGCCGTGAGATCCAGCTGCTCAGGCTTACTCCCTCAACGGCTGCGCGCAGAACGGCTTTGCGGTGCAGTTCCGGCTCGGTGCGCACCAGGATCTTTCCGTTGAACGGACGGTCGGGTTGCTGGCCAGTCTCCGCGCACAGTTCCAGGTAGCTGTCGATGCTCTCGCGGAAAGCGCGCTCCAATTCCGCCGCAGTTCTTCCCTCAAAATGAATCACATCGCGAAGCCCCGCGACGATGCCGGAAAACGTCTTGTCCTGCGGATCGAAATCGATTGGGCCGGCGGCGTATCCCTTGTATTCCATCATGGCTTCACCCCTGCATTGATAAAGAACTGGCGAACGGCATCGACCGCGCCCTTCTTTGTTTCAGGCCGAGGGTGCGGACGGTGAAAGACGGCAATCATTCCGTTCAGTTTCGCCGCCACTCGACTCCCTGCCCTGTCCGTCACCTCGCCGCCCAAAGCGCGAATGAGCGACTCAACCGCGGACCAGCGAATATCTGCTTTGGTTGGACGGGCAAATACGGCTTTCAGCGTGGCCTGTTGCGCCTTGTTCATGGTGAAGGAAACCTGGCCTTTCTGGTTCCTGAGCACCGAAAACATGATAGCATATTCCGCTATCACATATTGTAAAATCGCTGCAACGGCTGGCTAGACGCTACTTGCCCTTCTTCTTCCCCGCCTTGCCAGCCTTCGCCTTTTCCCCCTCGAGATGCCCCACCTGGATCGGTCCCATGTCCGGCCCGATGCGCTTCACCACTGTATCCAGCATCTCGTAGTGAATGGTGCGCGCCGAGGCCGGCCTGGTGATGCCCGTGGCCGGATCGGTGATGACATCGGAGCCGTTGGCCAGTTGGAAGTCGAACACCGGCACCTTGGCGCCTCCGGGCCCAGGTCCAGTCGAAACCAGCACCGGCAGAAAGCCCTGGATCGGATGCAGCCGGAAAGCCGTTTCGTAGCGGTGGTGCTTCAGGCTCCAGGTAAAGACGCGCACCTGGTCGAAGTCGAAGGGCAACCCGGATTTGGGCGGGCTGAGCACGGTCACATACTCGGGAACGGTGTGGTCGGGCGTGGTGGCCTCGTCGTCGGAGACCTTGGTCAGGATGTATGCGCCCACGATGCGCTGCCCCTCGGCATACTGCGCAATCTCGTCGGGCACATCCACATCCAGACGGCCGGCCAGCATCCAGCCGGCGCGGCCCTCGGCGTCGCGTACCAGCCACCAGTCTTCCATCGGAATCGGAGGCACGTCCGCCGCCGCAACCGGAGCCGGACGCACCACCGGCGGAAACTTCGCCTGGGCTGAGATGGGTTTCTTTACTGGCTCGCCCGGCTTGGACTCGGCGTGAGCTGGGAGCGATCCAGGCGGGGACGCCCTGGGAACCGATGCGCGCGCCAGCAACTGGATCTTGGCGTTCGCCGGCAGCAAATAAAAGCGCTCCGTCTCCCGGCCCGGCAGCAGGTGCAGATAAATGTCGTCTCGTACAGTGGCCGTGGCGACCACCGGGTCCTGCTTGTGCTTTTCTGCCAGTTGAACGAAGGAATCGTACGTCTTGCTGTCGATGACCGCGTGCTCTTCAATCCAGCCGATCTCGTTTTTCCGGGTCTTCACCTTGATAAAGCGCCGGCCGTGCTCCAGCACTTCCAGCGGCTGCCCGTTCACCACTTCGGCTACGCGGTTCGATACGGCGGCTACGCGATCGTGAATGTACATCTGCCGCGCCGAAACGTAGACGGTGTCGTGCGTCATCTGGTGAAACCGCTCGCACCCGCAAACCAGTGCAAGCGCACCGAGCAGGAGCAACGAGATTCCGGAGGCCGCGATGCGGCTGAAGTTGGGGGCGAAGGGGATTTGAGATCGCGTACGCACAGCCAGTGGCGGTCTTCTTGAGAATAGCAGAGAGGCGGGGGACAGAGATCAGTTGTAAGTTGTCGGTTTTCAGTGGTCAGTTGCCTGGACTCAACTGTAAGCCAAGAGATGGCTGTTGAAGCTGACAACTGAAACCTTACAACTGAGAACTTACAACTGGCTTTCCCTACGGCGCCGCCGCGATGGCGGTGGCCCCGACTGTGCCGGTTCCGGTGGCGGAAGTGAGCACGGAGGTGAGTGTCCCCGAGCCAATGGTGTAGGCCTCGAGGTCGGGATTTCCCGCAAAGTCGACTGCCAGCACATAACTATGGGTCGAGTCCTCTGCCAGGCCCAGTTGGCCCGTTGGCCCCGCCGCAACGGTGCCAATGGAAGTCAGCGAACTGGTCGAGACCGAGAAGCCGGCGATGCTGCCGGTCGAACTGCCACTGACCGATTGGTTGGCGACATAGACGTAATTGCCATCCGAAGTAGGCAGGATGGACGAGGATCCCGTCCCCCCCGTCGTGTACGGGGAGCCGGCTATCTCGTTCACCGCGTTGGTGGCGATCGTGAAGACGCGCAGCCCGCCGGATTGTGTGCCTGAAAGCGCATCGGACTCCCCGACATAGAGAAGCCGGTTGGTCGGGTCCACGGCTACCGCATTGTCTCCGCTGGCGGAATTGACCGGGTGAATGGTACCGGCGCTTCCGAAGGGATTGGCGCTGCTGGGGTTAAAGTGAATTGCCTCCGTTCCACCTGATCCCATTGCGACAAAGACATAGCAATCGCCGCAGGAACTGGAGTCGCCGGGAGAGATGGCCAACTGCGTCACGGTGGACGCAGGCAAACCGACCTTGAAGGGTTGCTCTACTTCGTTGGCTGCAGCAAGCTCGCCGGTGCTGGGGTTGATGGCGATGGCGAAGAGTTCGATTGTCCCGGAGATCGCTTCGACCAGCCAGGAGTTGGTGGCGTCAACCTGCATGGTACTAGCTGGATCCCCTGAGATGCGCGTACCGCCATTTCCCAGGGTCAGCGCGCCGTTCGATCCAATGGTATAGAGGTAGATGCCGTCGGGCGTGCTCACATACAGAAATTGCCCATTAGGGGCTACGGTCAAAGCGGAGGGCAGCGGGGCAGGCGCCGTATAGGCGCCGATGGTGTTTAGCGCACCCGAGGTGATATTCAAGGCAACGATCTGGTCTGTGGTCTGATTCAGCACATAGAAAACGCCGCTGGTGGTGGCCGCGGAGTTGCAACTGCTTGTCGAAGTCCCCACCGCAGCGCAAACGCTGGTGGTTTCCGAAACACTGCCCGAAGTGCCCGTAACCGTAATCTGGTAAGCTCCCGTGGTAGTCGTGGAGGTGGTGGATACATTGAGCGTGGATGCTTCCGCCGTAGTGCCGCTGATCGAAACCGAAGCAGGATTGAGGACGCACGTAGCGGGGCTGGTAGCATTCGAAGGCGCGCTCACCGCGCAGGTCAGTGCGACCGTCCCTGTAAACGAGTTCGACGGCGTCACGGTAACCGTCACGGTGTTGCCAGTGGTAGCACCGGGGCTCACGGTAATGTTGCCGCCATTTGAAAGCGAAAAGCTGGCTGTGCCGCTCGTGCCGCCGCCGCTTGGCGCCTGCCAGAAATCACCACAGCCCACCACAAAAACCACCAGGAAAGCCGCACTACCCAACAGCCGTGCCCATCTCCAGCTCTTCATCGCCATTCCTTTTCCTGCGCACCAAGGCCGTTGTGGACCAAAGCTCTCTAGACCAGCGTATTGCAATGGCCCGCTTCATGTCTGTTCACTCAGTTGAACGCAGGGATGTGCTGATCTGCCTCATCCAAGAGACGCGCCGTGCCGCAATTCGCTCAGGCCCGTTCGCTCATGCAGGGTGGTTGCGGGCCTGCCAGACCAGCCGCGCAGCGGTCAGGTCTTCAATGGCCATGCCCACTGACTTGAAGACAATGCGCCGTCCGCTGGGCGCTGCGACTCGGCCAGCCAGAATTTCTCCAATTTCGGCCTCGACCTTCATTCCCGACAGCCGCACATCGCCCGCCTCCCGTTCGGCGGCGGCGCGGCATTCCGCCACCACATAGCTGGACTGCATGGCCTCGTCGTCCAGTTCGCGCAGCCCGGCGCCGGTTGCGCCCACGGCCAGCACCAGGGCGTCTGGCCCGAGCCATTTCCCCTGGAGCACCGGCTCGGGCGAAGCGGTTACCGTGAGCACAACATCCGCGGCGGCAGCCTCTTCGATCGTTACGACGCGAGCACCGGTCTCAGTTGCTAGTTTCTCTGCGTTGGCTGCTGTCCGGCTCCAGATGCGTATGTCCTTGATTCCCGGCCGCACCAGCCGCAACGCCTCAATATGCGACCGCGCCTGCACGCCGGAGCCGAGAATGCCCAGGCTGGTGGCGTGTCTGGGCGCAAGCGCATCCATGGCAGCCGCGGAGACGGCCGCAGTGCGCATCTCGGTAATCAGGCGGCCATCCATCACCGCCAGCGGCTCGCCGGTTGCACGGCGCAGCAACTCAATCACCGCCATGTGCGTGGGCAGGCCCGCATCGGCATTGCCGGGGAAAAAAGTGACCGTCTTCACGCCCATCACGTCGCCATGAATCACCGGCATCACGGCAAACCAGCCGTTCTTGAAGCCCTCGGCATTTCCCGCGCGCAGAATGGTGCGGGCCGGCTGCTCCACCAGGCCGGCTGAATAGTCGATGAGCGCCTGGCGGATGGCGGGAATCAGCGCTTCGTAAGTAAGAACGGCGCGAATTTCGTGCTCGGGGATGTACATGGATTGATTCAGGATATACTTCCGCCATCATGATCGCGGAGTTGGTGGCCAGCCTGCGCGCCTAAGAGCTAGTGTCCTGTCCCTAAAGTCCATAACATAAAATGACCTGTCATCCTGAGCGAAAGGGGCCCCAAACGTTTTTCAGTTTCCGGGGTCCCCGCAGACAGGTCTTCGTCTGTGGGGTGGAGTTTGGGGGTGGTGAGTCGAAGGATCTGCGTTTGCACTTCGGGATTTATGCTACGAATTTCAAGGACAGGGCACTGGTAGCTAAAAGCTGCTTTTCAGTTCGGCCGGCCACCCGAATTCGTCCGCCGCCGGAAGCGCTCATCCACCGGCTGACGGCCCTGGAAGCCCGACTCCATCGTGTGCCAGTGCTCAATCGTCGTCTCGCCCATGCGCCAGCAGAGCAGCACCACCTGGTCGTCCATCCGGCAGGGAAAATCCAGCAGCCCCGCCTCAAAGTCCTTCACCTGCACGCCGATCGAGTCGATCTCGGCAATGCTCTCGCGCACCCGTTTCAGGTGCGTCTCAATCTCCGCGCGTTGCTTGGCTACCTTGGCCACGTCCACCCTCATGCCGCCGGAGAGATAGATGCGCCGCGCCAGGTCAGACAGAGCGCCCTCCACCTCTTCCGCGGCCTGTTTGCCCTCAATCGCGCGCTTGAGCAGCGATTCGAGCACCGGGAGAAGGGATTGCGCTTCGTCGAGAGTAAATGTCTTCATGAGGAAATGCCCTGTTGCTAGGATACGACAAATGCAGGGAACAGGGATCAGGGAATAGGGAACAGAAAAAGCGCCGACGACTTCACGCCGCCTCAAACTCCCAATCTTCGACGCAGAATCTCTGCATGGAGAATATGCCCTTTGACCGTCCGAACCCCAAATGCGGAGCCAAGCCGGAAGAAACCTGCAAAAACGAAAGCGGTCTGGTGATTCGCGGCGCCCACACCGAGCGCTGGCCGAAGAAACGCACTTGAGAATTCGGTAAGGTCCGCTTTCTGTTCCCTGTTCCCTGTTCCCTGTTCCCTATTCCCTGTTCCCTATTCCCCGCACTTCCAGCATCCGATCCAGCGCCACTTTCGCCCACTGTTTCACGCTTTTCCTCACCTTGATCTGATTCACCACGCGGCCTTCCACCAGGTTTTCAAGCGCCCACGCCAGGTGGTGCGGGCTGATGCGGTACATGGTGGTGCACAGGCAGCCGGTGTCGTCGAGCGTGATGATGCGCTTGCCCTCTTCGGCGAAGCGTTTTGCCAGGCGATTGACCAGATGAATCTCAGTGCCGATGGCGAACATCGATCCTGCCGGCGCGTCCTCGACAATCTTGATCAGGCGCTCGGTTGAGCCCAGCGCGTCGGCCTTCTGGCAAACCTCCCAGCGGCATTCGGGGTGCACAATCACCTGGATGCCGGGATACTTGGCGCGCACCTGGTCCACATGGCTGGGCAGAAAGCGCTGATGCACGGCGCAGTGACCCTTCCACAACACAACGCGGCTGGCCGCGAGCTTTTCTTTTGTCTGTCCGCCGTGGCCCTGCCCAATTTGAACCGCCCAAGGATCCCACACGGCCATCTCGTCCAGCGGAATTCCCATGGCGAACCCCGTGTTGCGGCCCAGGTGCTGGTCGGGCAGGAAGAGGATTCGCTTTCCCCGCGCAAACGCCCACTCAAAGGCCGCCCGCGCATTCGACGAAGTGCAGACCAGGCCTCCGTGCTCCCCGCAAAAAGCCTTGATGGCTGCGGTCGAGTTCATATACGTCAGCGGAATGGTCTCGCCGGTGAGCCCCAGCCGCTCAAGCGCTTCCCAGCAGGCTTCAACTTGAGATATTTCCGCCATATCCGCCATGGAGCAGCCGGCGTTCAGGTCGGGCAAAATCACCTGCTGGCCGTCCCGCCCAAGCACGTCCGCGCTCTCGGCCATAAAGTGTACGCCGCAAAAAACAATGTACCTGGCGTCGGTCTCCGCGGCGATTTTGGAGAGCTTGTAGCTGTCGCCGGTGAAGTCGGCGAAGCGGATCACCTCGTCGCGCTGGTAGTGGTGGCCGAGCACGATGGTAGTCGCGCCCAGCTGAGCGCGCGCCGCGGCAATCCGCGCATCCATGGTGTGGTCGGGAAGCGCAAGGTAGTTTTCGAGGCTGCAATTGCTCGCAGTCTCCGGCGAGACCGCCGTCAACTCATCAAGGATCAGGTTCACTCAATTCCGCCTTCAGTCCAGCCAATCCCAAATTGCGGGCACCGAACGGAGATGTTGAAAGCTATCCGGTCTGCAGTGGATGCGCTGATTCTTCAGGCCACTTCCGGCGCGCGCGCCGTTCGGTCAGAAGAGCCCCCATCCACGGGGATGTTGCAGCCCTTTCGTTCAATTGGATGCAGCCCGGACCCGGCAAGCGTCATTCAATGCGCACGGCAAGACCGATCCAACTGAGACTATTTTAACTGAAGGGCAGCAGGGCGCAGTGTGGGAGGCCAATTTCCCCCAGCGGTTAAAATTTCATTGTGGGCCGGGTACCGGGGAAGGAATTCATCCATGGAGAACAACACCGAGGATTTAGCTCAACAATTCGCCAGCGACAACTACTCAGGCATCTGTCCCGAGGCCTGGGCAGCCATGGCGGAAGCCAATCATGGCCACGCCACGGCCTATGGCGACGACCCGTGGACCGCGCGCGCCGCCGACGCCTTTCGCGAGCTGTTTGAGACCAACCTTGAGCTGTTCTTCGTCTTCAACGGCACGGCGGCCAACTCGCTTGCGCTGGCCTCGCTCTGCCAGTCCTATCATGGAGTCATCTGCGCCGACCAGGCCCACGTCGAGACCGACGAATGCGGCGCGCCGGAGTTTTTCTCCAACGGCTCCAAGCTGCTGGTGGCTCACTCCGCCGACGGCAAACTCACCCCCGCTTCCATTCACGAACTCGCCACCAAGCGCCAGGACATTCACTATCCCAAACCGCGCGTGGTCACCATCACGCAGTCAACGGAAACCGGCCGCGTCTACACGATTGAAGAGATCCAGGCCATCTCCGCCGCGTGCAAGGCGCACGGCCTTTTGCTGCACATGGATGGAGCGCGCTTCGCCAACGCCTGCGCGAGTCTCAACCGCACGCCCGCCGAGCTCACGTGGAAGAGCGGCGTGGACGTGCTCTGCTTCGGCGGCACCAAGAACGGTATGGCCGTCGGCGAGGCGGTGCTGTTCTTCGATCGCGCGCTGGCCACCGATTTCGATTACCGCTGCAAGCAGGCTGGGCAGCTCGCCTCCAAGATGCGCTTTCTGGCCGCGCCCTGGGTGGGCATGTTGCAGAACGGCGCATGGCTCACCAACGCGCAACACGCCAACCACTGCGCGCAGTATTTCGCGGAACGTGTCGCCGCAATTCCAAATGTGACCGTCAGTTCGCCGGTGGAGGCCAATGCGGTCTTCCTTACCACCTCGGAAAAGATCCTCGACGCATTGCACGCACGCGGCTGGAAGTTCTACACCTTCATCGGAGGCGCCGCCCGCATCATGTTCTCGTGGGACACGGACCTGGCCCGCGTGGACGCGCTCCTCGCCGACTTGAAGGAATGCGCCGCGTACGCATGAGCTGCTTTGAAGCGGTACGAATCACGCGTGAGCCGTTTTGAAAGGGCACAACTTCACATCTTGGTGAAAGACTCATTCGGGCGGTAGGCCGGGGATTTATCCCCGGCAACAGAACCGTTTGAATGAACGCGGGCTTCAGCACCTGAAGAAGCTCTCCCCACCAGAACGGATATTGGGCCAGGACGAACAGTCTTCAGGCAGAATTTCGACTCTTTAGGCCAGAACCAGATGCGCGCGGTTTGTCCAGATTGTTGCCGTTCCACCGGCGCATCGACAAGGCACCTTTCGAGCGGCCGGCCATCCACCAATTACGGACGAGAAAAGGCGTTTTTCCGGAGTGATTCTTCAATGGCTTTGCTCGAAGCCTGCGTTGGGCTGATCTGGATAGCTATGGCACATGTGGGTCGTCGCCCCAGCTTGCGTTGTGGTCGAGCCAGGAAAAGAGAGTGCGAATGCTGCCAGTTGCCGACGCCATGCAGGAGTCGCCGGCCCCGTAGTAGAGATTGATGGTATCTCCGTCGGCCCCAATGGTCTGCCCGCAAGGAAAGACGACCTCGGGGACATCTCCGTTCCGCTCGTATACGGCCTCGGGGCTGAAGATCCAGCAGTCTCCGCGTTGCAGGCACACATCCGGCTTGTTGAGGTCGAACAGAGCGAGACCGAGACGGTAAATGCTGCCGGCGGCGGTCTGGCGCACGCCGTGATAAATTGCCAGCCAGCCTTTTTCGGTCTCGATGAAGGGAGAGCAAAGCCCGATCTTGTTGGCGTCCCACCATCCGCCGCGGCGAGCTTCCAGTATCACGCGATGTCCGCCCCAGTTCCTAAGATCAGGCGAGTAGGAGATCCAGATATGAGCGCCGAGCGATGTGGTTGGCCGATGCACCAGCGCCCAGAGCCCTCCGATCCTGCGCGGCAGCAGGGCGGCGTCCTTATCTTCCGGCGTCATGATGACGCCGTAGCGCTCGAAGGTCTTGAAGTCCTTTGTCATGGCCAGCGACACGCAGGGCCCCCCTCTGGCAAAGGCGGTATAAACCACTGCATATTGCTTCAACTCCGGCACGTAGGTGATGCGCGGATCTTCGATGCCCCAGATTTCTTCTGGATAGTCGTGCGGATTCGCCTCCAGCGTCGGCTGCGAATCAATCCGCCAGCCATCGATTCCATTCGCGGATCGGGCTGCGCAGAGGTGCGACAAGCCACGCCGATCTTCGACGCGACACAGCAGCAGCGTGTCTCCGTCGTCCAGACGAACCACCCCGGCGTTGAAGACGCTGTTGACCGGATAAGGCCAGTCCTTACCGCTGAGAATCGGGTTGGAGGGATTGCGTTTGAAGAGCGAGTCCTGGCCGTGAAATCGGGTGTGTTCGGCGTCGTTCTTGGCCGGATCTGTCAACGGAGACGTCAGGGTGATTGTGTCCAAACTGATACGCTCATTTCTTGCTTCTGTTGGGTCGCGGTTTGAGTTTCCAGACTTTGCATGCCAGGCAAGGCCGCCAGCGTCCAATCCGTGCACTGGTTCTCATTGACGCGACCTGTGCGGTAGTTTCTCGTCATCGCGAGCCTGCGCTAAAGGTATGCGTTGATGTTTTTCGGCCAGCAGGACTGACAGCAACACGTCCTGTGATGAGCAATATCGACAGAGCTCGTGGATTCCCCAGCCCCAATCTCATCGAGGGGTTTTCCAGATTCTTCGTCTTGCAAGGTTCGTTCCTGCCCGTTATCGCTCCCTTGCTGGTCTCCGTTGACAATCGCATCTTGTGGATTCATGATTTCCCTTTCCCCGGTTAGGATGAGCGGCTCGTGTCGAGGCGAGTTGGGAGAGATCCCTGGTGACAGCCACGCTCAAGCTTCAACTCTTGCAGCATGTGTGACTCTGCATACGCCTTCACGGATATTGGTTGCGACCGAGAAGAATTCCTCCCTGCTGGAATCATTGCCAGTGGGAAAGGGATTCGCCCCGGTTTTCCATTGTGATGTTTCAATTCCAGCCAAGCACACAGTCTTGGAGCGTCGATCTGCGGCGGACCTTGCGGAAAAATCGGGTCCCCATCCACGCTGAATCTGCAAACAATTCATCTGCAACTCGATGACCGATATGTTCTTGGGAAAATAGCGGCGGACTTTATTTGCACCAACATTCAGTCTGGTTACAGCGGTTTCAATTCTGCTCTTTACAGAAAGGTTGAGGCCAAGTGGCATTTTTCCCAAGAAAATGCCACCTCGCATGACCTTCAAATGGAAACATTTGAATCGAAACCGCTCTAGACTACGGCCCGTGCACTGCGTGTTGATTACCATGCATGCCTGCGGCTTCTCCCAGGGTGGAACTCAACCCTGGGAGATATCTTGCCAGTGTGCCGATCACCAAAGATGGTTGCTTTTGCTCAGGCAGCAAAAAGCTTTGTCTGGATTTGTCCTTCGAGGGCACTTGGCACTCAGCCTGAATCTTGGGCAGGCGTCGGCCAACCGTAAAGGGTATTTGTACCGGAATCTCGGCTTCTCGAAGCTCTTCCGAGCACTCTGCTTCGTGCGAAGCGGAGGCCCGTCTACCCGCCGATCCCCGCTCACCATAATCAGCTCCCTGCGAGCCTCCCGCGAGCGTCTGCCCCACCGCAGGTGGCGCACCGTTTCCTGAACACCACCTTCAACTCCCGCCGCCAGTGTTCGCTCACGGCGATCAGCTCCCACTCCACTTGCGGCGAAAGATAGCGCAGCACCGGCTCGTTGGCCGGATGAATGCGCAGCGCCGGACCAATCAGCAGCAGGCGCGGCGGCCGCGGAGAAACCTCCACCCCGGCAAAATATCCCTGGCGCTCAAAGGCCGAGAGCGCCCGCCCGCCCGCATTGCCCGCCAGCGGCTGGCGATCGTCGTTCAGCGCGCGCACCCTGATCCAGTAGTCCAAAGCCTGCAGCGGCAGGTGCAGATCCTCGTCCGCTTTGAGTTCGATCACCGTGAGCCGCCCGTTCTGGTCGAGCGTCAACAGGTCCAGCAGCCCGCGATCACCGACTGAAAGCGCCGGCACCTGCGAGTACATAAGATCCTGCCGCAGACCAGGCAGCAATTCCGCGATGCCCGCGCGCAGTTCCGCTTCCAGCCAGTGCTCCGGTTGCAGCCGGAAGAGCGCGTCGGCGTGCACTCCGTCAGGACGCCGGCTTGAAAAGAGCCGCTTGAACAGGTCGCTGGCGAGGGCCTCAGTCTCCTCGGTCAGCGGAGTCTCATTGGCGCCGGCGCCAAAGCTGATCTCGTCCTGCGGCGCAAACGAGTGGGCCGCAAAGCCATGCCGCACCCGCGCAAATTCAAGCCCATGCAGCAGCAGCCCGGCTTCGGTCGGCGAACTCGCCTTCACCTCCACGCGCGCCCTGGCCAACGGCGGAACCAGTTCCATCAGCCGCGCGATTCCCGGCGCGCAGCGCTCAATGGCCGCATCGGCAGAGAACGCATGCACCAGCCGCGACTGCAGATTGCCGGTATCGCGAAAGTCCACCTGCGCAAGCTCTTCGCTGCGCTCGTCCAGCGTGTAGAGTTCAAAGTCGGCAGCCGCATGGTTCAGCCAGGCCATGCGCTCGGCCGTTGTCCGCCACGCACCGGCCGGCACAACCACCTTGAGCCCACCAAAATGCCTGCGCCCGTCGCCTTTTTGCCGGCAATGGTCCAGCCACAGAATGCCCAGCGTCAGCACGCCGTCGGCCATGGCGCCCGATTCGGCCTCACCCACCCCAATCACCGCATCGGCAGCCGTCCCGCGCAGCAAACGCCCGCGCACATACGCCGGACCAAAGCTGTGCTCCAGGTCCATCGCCGAGCGCATTCCGTCCACTTTGGCGCCGATGAAACGCCGCGTCAGCGCCCGCTCCAGAAGCCGCTGATAGCTGCGCCGCGCCGCCTCGCGGGCCGTGGGCGTGCGGCGGTCGCTGGTCGGCACCAGTTCCAGGGCCTGCGGCTTGGCCACGCCCATACGCCGCGTGGTCAGGCGCAGACACTGCGCGCGGTCCTGCGCTTCCACCACCGTGCGCATCAGGTTGCGCTCTTCGCTCCAGAATTGCAGCAGGCAGCGCCCGTGCTGCTCACTCACCGCGTAGCGTGCCGTGCGCATGTCAAACAGAACGCGGCCATCCTCAAGCAGCGCCGCTGCCGGGTGTTCCGCAAGATACTCTTCAATCATTTGAGCCAGTCGCGCCGGTGTTTGAGCTTCCTCAGCGGCCACGCGATTCCTACCAGCCCTGCCGCGTGCGCAGCCCGGTAATGTGCGCCGTGTGGTGGCGCGAGTGCCAATCGTAAAGCGCGAGCGTTGTGCCCAGCTTTTGCCGGCCCCTCTCAGGATGGACGAAGCCCTTCTGGAAATCCTCTTCCGCCATGGATTCCAGCAGCGCCACCCAGCGCCCATGCAACCCATCGATCAGCGTGAGCGAGCCGTCGATCGGTCCGCGGCTGTCAGCCAGCCGGGCCCAGGCAGCTTCATCGTACGGCTTGATGGTGGGCCAATCCTCAGTGAGCGCGAGCTTGAAGCGGATGTAGCTGTTGGCGTGGCTGTCAAAGATGTGGTGCACAAGCTGGCGCACCGTCCAGCCGCCTTCGCGATAAGGCGTGTCGATCTGCGCGTCGCTCAGGCCGTTCACAGCCGCACGCAGGCGCCCAGGCAACTGGCGCAATGCTTCAATATGTGCGGAACGAGTGCCGGCCAGGCTGGTTGCGGGCGGGATAAAGCGGCCGATCGGATAGCGGAGGTCATCCAGGGCTTGCATGAAACAAACCTAACTCGCCACAAACCTAACCTGAAGCGAACCTGACTGGACTGCCCGGCAGGGGCCTGCCGGCAGACAATGAAGTGACGCGCCGGGCGGTTCGGTCCCGGCGGTATTGCTGCCTCGGGCCGAACAGCGCCTTAGGCCTTGTGGTGGACGTGGTGACGTTGCGCCACGCGATGATGAGCGCCATGGTGGCGGTGTTGGTGCTTCGCGGCGAACGCCGGAGTTGCAAACACCATCAGAAGCAATGCAGCTGCGAAAAACTTTTTCATGGCCTGAATGTAGCACGATCGCGCCAAAAGGGGTAGACCGGCGATGGTCCCGTATCAAGAGAGACACCGGGGTGGGTTCGCGATCCAGAGCTTGACGCCAGCCTCCCGGAGAGGCCCGTTCAGCGTAAACTGAATCCACGATGACCAACCCCGCCGATTCCCCTCTCGCGAGCCAAAGTCCCAGTCATAAACGCTATTTTTTCGATAAGTTCGGCCTCACCGAGCGGCTGCTCGAACGCTGCCTCGGCGAGGCGCTCGCTGCCGGCGGAGACTACGCTGACCTTTACTTTGAATCGGTTACGGCCACCTCGCTGGGCGTCGACGAGCAGATCGTCAAATCCGCTTCGCAGGGAACCAGCGCTGGCTGCGGCATCCGTGTCCTCTCCGGCGAGCGCACCGGCTACGCCTATACTGACAACCTCAGCCCCGAGCGCCTGCTCCACGCCGCCCGCACCGCCGCGCTCATCGCCTCCGGCCCGGCCAAACAGACCGTGCAGGGATTCGTCGAAGCGCCGGTCGCCGACCTCTATCCCGTTCCGCTGGGCGGATTCTCGCTCGACCTGGCCGCGCGCCTCGAGCTGATTTTGAGGGCAGACCGAGCTGCTCGAAGTTTTGACAACCGCATCGTCCAGGTCCGCGCCGGTTATTCCGAGGAACTCCGACGCATCCTCATCGCCGCCTCCGACGGTGCATTCGCCTCCGACACCCAGCCCCTCTGCCGCCTCAACGTCTTCGTCATCGCCAAGCAAGGCGCCCTCACCACCAAGGGGTCTGCCGGCTGCGGAGGGCGCGCGGGTTTGGACCAATTTGTGAACTCGAAGAGCCCTGAGCACTTGGCAAGCGAAGCCGCCCGCGGGGCTATTCTGCAACTCGGCGCCGTTGCCGCGCCGGCCGGCGAGATGCAGGTCGTCCTCGGACCAGGCTGGCCCGGCATTCTGCTGCATGAAGCCGTGGGCCACGGCCTCGAAGCCGACTTCAACCGCAAAAAGACCTCAGCCTTCGCCGGGCTCATCGGCCAATCCGTCGCCAGTTCCAAGGTCACGGTGGTCGACAACGGGACCATTGCAGGGCGCAGAGGAAGCCTCAACGTGGACGACGAGGGCTCCGCCACGCAGGAGACCACGCTCATTGAAAACGGCATTTTGAAGGGTTACCTCACTGACAAGCTCTCCGCGCGGCTCACCGGCGCGGCCAACACCGGCTCCGGCCGCCGCGAGAGCTACCAGTCCATCCCCATGCCGCGCATGACCAACACCTACATGCTGGCCGGCGACGACGAGCCCGCCGACATCATCCGCAGCGTCAAGCGCGGCCTTTACGCCGTCAACTTCGGTGGAGGCCAGGTGGACATCACCAACGGCAAATTCGTCTTCTCGGCCTCCGAAGCCTATCTCATCGAAGACGGCAAAATCACCGCGCCCGTCCGCGACGCAACGTTAATCGGCAACGGCCCAGAAGCGCTGAAGTACGTCTCCATGGTGGGGCACGATTTGAAGCTGGATGAAGGCATCGGCACCTGCGGCAAAGACGGCCAGTCCGTCCCCGTAGGCGTAGGCATGCCCACCATCAAGCTGGATAGGATGACTGTGGGTGGAACGGGGAGGTAAAAACATGGAGCTGTATTCCAAGCGAAAGAATGCTACCGAAAACCCGCCAAGCGCATATCGCTATGACCTTCCGACGGAATTCCGCAATCAGGTTTGGCACATATGGAACGACACCATCGGATATGTGCAGCAGGTCCCACCGCGCTCAATCCTCTATCATGGCCTTGAACGGAGCGACCCAAGGAGCGACGAGATCTTCTCCGTGTATGAAAGGATGAATCAATTTCTATGCGAGGAACATGGATTGATAGGGCTGCCAGGGAACGGCCCGTGTAACAAACTCGGTGATTGGTTTTTTCGGGCCGACACGGACACCGCACTTGACATCATCGAGGTAAGCATGCAAATGATTCACATGGCACAAGACAATTACAGTTTTATGTCATGGGTTAAACCAGAGCTTAAAGCACAGGAAGCGTGCGCCAAACTCAACCAACGATTCCAAGAACATGCAATCGGCTACAGGCTTGAGCAAGGAAGAATCGTCCGCATAGATTCGGAGTTCCTTCATACAGAGGCCGTTGAGCCTGCGTTGCGGTTGATGTATACGCAAGGTTATGAAGGCGCATTCCAAGAGTTCATACTTGCGCAAAAGCACTACCGCCAGGGCCAAGATCATTACGACGATTGCCTGACAAATTGCGGGAAATCGTTGGAGAGCACACTCAAAACAATTTGCGATCGAAGGAAATGGCGATATAAAGCAAGCGATACCGCGTCAAAGCTGCTCGAAGTGGTATTCAGCAATGGGCTTGTTCCAGGCTATCTCCAAACACATTTCAGCGCCCTCCGCGCCACCCTTGAAGCCGGCGTCCCAACCATCCGCAACCGTGAAGGCGGGCACGGCAGCGGCGAGAAGCCAAACGAAGTACCGGATTACTTGGCCGCTTACCAGCTTCATCTCACCGCATCGGCGGTCCTCTTTCTGATCCGCGCGAATGAGGCATTCGATCACCGCAAGCCATAAAGCCGGGTGCCCCAGGTCCGGACTTTCGGACCTGGGATATCTCTATCTATAGCTTTTTATCAAGCCGCCTCCAAACTCACCCTCACCTTGCGCCCCAGCGCCGCCGCAATATTCACCAGCGCGTCCAGCGAAAACCGCGCAATCCGCCCGCGCAGCAAATCGTTGATGCGCGGCTGCGTCACTCCGCACCGCTTCGCCGCTTCCTTCTGCGTCCAGCCGTTCGTCTTGACGATCGCCTCGATCCCATCCATCAGATCGGAGCGCAAGGTCAGGTTCGCCGCCTCTTCCGGCGTCTCCCCAATCGCATCCCAGACATTGGCAAACCGTTTCCGCTTGAGTTCGCTCATCTCTCACCCCGCATCAGCTGCTTGAATCGCTGCTTGGCAATCTCCATATCCTGCTTTGATGTCTTCATCGTCTTCTTT
>Ga0255349_1000316_pt1 | contig 22184 bp, 25 predicted proteins | sample CBST25v15metaG_FD_189947 | JGI IMG/M metagenome (GOLD analysis project Ga0255349, IMG submission 189947) | Peat soil microbial communities from Stordalen Mire, Sweden - C.B.S.T-25.v15 | ecosystem: Environmental > Terrestrial > Soil > Wetlands > Peat | place: Sweden: Norrbotten County, Stordalen...
GCTACCTGGACGACGGCACCATGGTGGTGGTCGATCATGCGCGCAAGCTGATCGGCAAGTTGGTCGAGATTTCAGTCACCAGCGTGCTCCAAACCGCCAGCGGCAAGATGATCTTCGGCAAGATGGAAAGTAGTGTCCAAGAGACGGGAATCGCCAGCAGCCACGCGCCTGAAATCAAATTGGTCTAGTGTCCAGCGGTGGCCAAGGCGAAACACCCGCCTAAACTACCATCTGGACGAGGACACGATGTTCGAGAAATCGGGGAAGTATTACGCAGACTGGCGAGACAAAACAGGTCGGCGCAAGCGTAAGGCGTTCAAGAGTGAACGCGCAGCACTCAGACACGAGGAAGAACAAAAGGAACTAGCGCACCCAAAAGGGAAGGCGACGGGCCGACAGTGGCCGCACTCCTCGTCGCCAAGACACGCGGTAAAGATTGTGGCAGCCAAGAGTACCAAGCAGCCAAGCGAATCATTGCCCAAGCTGGCTCCAAAAAGCCGCGCCAGCTCGAACCGTCCGACGCCGCCGAAATCGACGAAACAATCCGCCGCGCGGGTTATACCCATTCATCGCTGAGTTGCAGGGCAACAGCGATCCGCGCCCTGTTGCGGTGGTTGTGGACACACCACGGCGCACCCAAACTCGACGACGAAATCAGCAAGTACCCTGGCATCCGTCCGCGTAACGTCACGGCAACGGACACCGAACGCGAACTCCTGCTCAATGCAGCCGCCGAACACATGCGCCTCTTCATCCTGTTTTGCTCAGACCTCGCGATTCGCGCGGGAACGGCGGGAACACTTCGTCCCGAAAACTACGACAAAGAAAAAGGGACACTGCGCTTTACCACAAAGAAAGGCGAAAAGGTGACCCTGCCGGTAACACAGGAAATCCGCGACCTAATCGAAAGCTGCAACCTCGAAGCAAACGAACCGTTTGTCCGGCAACTCTGGCGGCAAGAGCAGGGGCACGGAAGAAGACCGTACAGGGAAGTGAGCGTACGGGCCAGCACGCTATCGGCCAAATTCCGCAAGCTCAAAGAGCAGGTTGGAATCGAACGAAAGCTCACACCGCATGACCTGCGCCGCACAACAGCCGTCGCCATGCTCGAAGCGACTCGTGACGTACGCGACGTGCAAGCCCTACTAGGACACCGAAGCCTCCAATCAACAATCTGGTACCTCGACCATGATCTGCGCCCCGTCAAGCGCAGCCTACTCGAAATCATCAAGCGCCCAGCATGGAGAAAGGAACACACAGCATGACACTCGTCCGACTCGCATACACCATGAGGCCGTTAGCAATTGACGCCCAGGCGGACCCGCCGCGTGACCGCACCACACGCGCGGCGAAGGCCGTCGAGCTCTGCAAAGACGAATGGACACGAGCCTACAAACTCGCCAAGGAAAAAGGCCAAAGTGAAGCCCGCGCCGTTCGCATGGCGTCGGTTGCCTACAAGCTGGCAATGCCCAGGATGGACACGCTGCCAACCATCCGAGCGGCAATTACCTGCATCGCCCACGGCATAACGCTGGAGGTCTTCGACGGCAGAGACGGCTCCCAACTCCTTTACGCGGCTCAGGTTGCCCTCTCTGTCCTCAACCGGAAAGGCAAAAAAGCATGACCACCCCCCCACCCTCCAGCCGCTGCGGGCTGGCGATTGACGCGATAGTCGAGGAGCAAGGCCCGCTGGTGCGCCAGCCAGCCAACGCCGCCCGCCTCGCAACCATCCTGCACCACGCCGCAACGGAACTCTGGGACCTCTGCACGTACACAGACTCAGCCGAAATGTGGGAAGAAGCACGCGCCATCGCAAGCCGGATACTGGCCGCCTGCCCGACAAAGTAACTACCACCTGTTGTGGTGAACTTGCCAAACACCACAACAGGTAGTATCTTTCCCGCATGGCACCCACCCACCCCATAGCCAACTCAGACCGCAGCCAGGCCGGCCAAAATGCCAGCGCGGCTGCGGTCGCGGCGTGGCTCATCGATCCTGACAAACCAGAGCAACACACCACGACTTACGCGGAACAACTCACAGCGGAGCCGCGCTGGACCGGGCCGCTTGCCGGTGACGACGACTATCGAGAGGACCAATGAAAACGCAACTCCCACCAGACCAAGCCCTCGCCGTTGCCCGGCTCAAACAGTGGGCCGTGCTGCGCCTGGCCACACGCCACGGCAAAACAACCTGCTACCGAAACCAAGGATGGGCGCAACGCAACGCAGCCAACTTCGACGCGCGTCAGGTCCGCGTGCTCGACTTCGAGCGGGCGCTATCGGAACTGTCCAACGAAGAGCAGATCGCGCTGGTGCATTTTTACCGGGACCGTGAAGGCTATCCGCAGATCGCAGCAGCCGCACAATGCAGCGTGCGCAAGCTCGTTTACCTGATACCCTCCGCGAGGGTAAAACTGACCGCGATTCTCGACCGGCTTGACCTGCTATAACAACCACCCCAAACGGGCCAACCACCCCCCCACCCTCCGGAGTCAGAAATCATGAGACAGGAAGTAGCCAAACTCGTCGAAGCAATCCGCGAAGTGAAGCGCGGCAACCGTAGCCAAGATATGCCGCACATCATCGAGACAGCCAGAAAGGAACGGGAAGCCGATGCCACACCAGAGCCACGCCGAAGAAGCAACGAAGATCGCTAACGAAACAAAGTTCGCTGTCCTCGGACGAGCCATCGCAGATGCGCACGCAACCGGCACCGACACCAAACACCTCATCAGCCTGGCAATGCAAATGCGCTATATCGAGCAGCAACAGACCGACAAGGAAATAGCCTTTGCAGGACTCACGCGCCAGATCGGCGACGCCGCCCGCAACGGCAAAGACACCCGAGCCCTGCTAGAGCGAATCGTGTCGCTGCGCCGGGAAGAACTTGGCCCGTCGTAGCCACGTCGCTACGCTCGTGTTGGGACCTGCTGCGGACAGCGTGCCGGACCTGACCGCTCGGCCCTCGCCTGTCGCTCGGCTCCTCGCTGCTGCGTGCAACCGCCGACGGCGCCGCCGCCTGCCCGCTCGGCCCTCGCCTGTCGCTCGGCTCCTCGCTGCATTCTCGCAGCCCGAAGCCGGGCCGACGCCCACTTCGAACATAGTGCCGCTCGGCGCTCACTCCCGTTCGCTTTGTCGCGGGGCCGCGCACGCACATGCGCCTGTGAGGGCGCGAGACTATGCGTGCGCTGGTGCGGTGGTGGCTACCGGCTGTCTCAGCGGTAAGCGCCGGAATGATTGAGGCACTGCGGACGGTGTGTGCGGCGCGGCAACAGAGAAAGCACTCGTTAGGGGGAAGCGTCCCCCTAAAACCCCCTCGAAGCGCAACCGCAGCGTCCGTGTGCTCAGCGCGGGGGAAGAGCAGCGCACCAACGAACAGCAATTGATCGCGCTTCGTGACCCAACACGAGCGTAGCGGGAGAAAGAAGAGCAGCGGCAGCCGAAGCAAAAAGCAGTAGGTGGAAGGGTGCACCTAACCATCATTCCTCACAAAGCGAGTGTGTGGCCTGTGTCAAGGTAGAACGCGACGAAGAGAAGGCCGTGGAAAAAAGGGGTGCCGGCGCGGGGTTGGGCGGCGGGTCCAGGCGCATCTAATCGGTCAGCGGGCAGGGCCGCGGGGGTCTGGCCGGTCGGCCCGCGCGTGTCGCGCGTTGGCCTCCCTGCGTTGTGCGCCCTGGGGCGTGGCCCTGCCCGCTGCCCGAACATGCGGCTTCCCACGCCGTCACCCAATTGCGCCGGAACCCCTTATTTCCCACCGCCTTTTATCGCGTCTCCACCTTGACGCAGGCCACGGACTATCCCAAAAGTTGAGGAATGATGGTTAGGTGCACCCTACGCGGCGGTGGTGAGTGTAGCGAAATCCGCAGCATCCACGCGGGCCGCAAGAAAAAAGCGGCCCGCGAAAAACCCCGGTGTCCACCCGGACACCTGTTTACCAACTCGCCAACTTGACAGGTTACTTTCCGTGCATGTGGAATAGTAACCAAGAGCCGGACACCCACCCCCACAAGCCCCGGTGTCCAAACCGAAAACAGACACCTACAAACCCCAGCATCCGTGCGGGTCTGCGCGCCTAAATCGACTGTTCGCCAACAGTCAAGAGATGGGCTGGACACCGTTGGACACCGGAGCTTTTGCTGATAGGCGCATGGAATCAGGCCAGCTTGGCGTCCAGCACGATTTCCGTATTGTTGGCGAAGAGTTTCGAAATGGGGCAGCCGGCCTTGGCGTCGGCAGCGGCCTTGTCGAAAGCCTCCTTCGAGGCGCCGGGAACGCTGGCGGTGGTGGTGAGCTCAATGCGCGTGATGGCGAAACCGCCGTCGGCCTTGGCCAATGTGACCGCCGCATGGGTTTCGATCTTCGTCGGCGTCAGCCCAGCGCCGCCTAACTGCGCGCCCAGCGCCATGGAGAAGCAACTGGCATGAGCCGCCGCAATCAGTTCCTCGGGCGTGGTGCCAGAGCTGGCGCCCTCAAACCGCGTGGCGAACGAATAGTTCGCATCCTTGAGCACGCCCGTTGCCGTCGAGATTGTGCCCTTGCCTTCCTTCAGTGAACCTGTCCAAACCGCACTTGCCTTGCTTGCCATTGTGCCTCCTTGGGGTTAATTGAACTTGTACGAACTGCGTGGTCCGATGCGCCGCGGACGAGATAATACCCAACCGCCGCAGCAAAATGATCTCCTGAAATTTGATGCGCCGAGTGCTTCTCCGGATGCGTCATTCCCACGCCCATTTCGCAACCCAAGCCTCCGGAGCGCGAAGTGTGCGCACTGGGCGGAGAGCTGCGAAAAGGCAGGGTGCTCTCAGAGCCGTCTGATCACTGGGCGCGGCTGGCCTTGCGGGCGGCCTCAAACTCGTCGCCGGGGAGCCACTCGATGCTCTTCGGCTGCTCGCTGGCCAGCCAGCCGAGTACAAACCCAAAACGCGCCAGCTTGGCGTTGCCACGGAAGTCCCAGTCGGCGCGGTATTCGTCGGAGGGCTGGTGGTAGTGGTGCTTCACGTAGTCCGCAGCTTGATCTTTCCCCCAGGCTTCTTCGTGGCCCTCGTAGAGATCGCCCTGACTTATGGAGAAGGCGGGAATGCCGGTCCGGGCCAGCGAGAAATGATCGGAGCGATAGGCCATGCCGGCTCCGGGCCTGGGATCGGGCACCAAGGCCAGATCGAAGGCATTGGCGACCGATTGGACCGTGGGCCAGAAATCGAGGTGGTTTGCGTTGCCCACGTTCGCCGAGCGTGGAATCCCGATGGGCAGAAGCATATCGTAGTTCAGATCGAGCGCGATCTGTCCGGAGGGCACCGGCGGGTGCATTCCCAGAAATTGCGAGCCCAGCAGGCCCTGCTCCTCGGCGGTAACGGAGGCAAAGTAGACGGCATGAGGCGGACGCACCGGCGATTGCGCGAATGCCCTGGCCAATTCGAGGAGAATGCCGCAGCCTGTGCCGTTGTCGGCCGCGCCATTGAAAATGTTGTCGCCCTTGAGGTCGGGGTCGATGCCGAGATGGTCGTAATGCGCCGTGTAAAGCACCGCCTGATTTGCCGCGCTCACGCCGGGCACGCGACCCACCACATTCGAGCTGACATAGCTGCGGACGCGGCTTTCGATGTGCGCGCGAAGCCTGACCGGAAGCTCTGCAGCATGAAACGCGCCGGGCTTACCGGCGCGGTCGATGGCCTGATCCAAATCGCCGAGACCCGCCAGCGTGAACAGCCGCTGCGCCACATCGTGCTGAATCCACGCCGCTGCGCGCAGCGTGGCGCCGGGATCGTTTTGCAGATAGCTCTTCTCGACGGCCTGCGAGTTGCGCACCACCTCCCAACCGTAGGCGGCCAGATCCGTGCGGTGAATGAGCAGCACGCCCACAGCGCCACGCCGCGCGGCCTCTTCATACTTGTAAGTCCATCGGCCATAGTAGGTGAGCGCTTTGCCTTTGAAGAACTTTTCGTCGTTCGAGGGCGGCTGATTGACGATCATCAAGGCAATCTTGCCCTTCAGGTCGATTTCCTTGCCGTTTGGGCCAGCGTAGTCGTTCCATTGGTACTCGGGTGCGTCAATGCCGTAGCCCACATAGACGATCGGCGCATCGAAGTCGGCTGTCGCCTGCCCCGTCTGGTCCTTGGAGACGATTTCCGTGCCGTAGTCAAGGTTGACGGGCTGGCCGGTCGAAGGTACTAGCGAAAATTTCGTTTTGTCCTCGATAGTATGCACGGCGACCAACGGAACGCGCTGGAAGTAAGTTCCGTTGTCGCCCGCCGGCTCAACGCCATCCAGGGCAAACTGCGTGGCGATATACTCGGCCGCCAACTCGCCGCCGCGCTTGCCGGGGCCGCGGCCTTCCAGCAGATCGAGCGAGAGAAAGCGCACATGGGCACGAATTTTTTCGGGATCAATGGAGGCAGCGGCGACGCGTGCTGCTGGCGGTAGGCCGGTAACCTCGGGAATCGGATTGGAGGCGGGCTGCTGCGCGCGAACGAATGGAGCGGCCACAACGCCTGCGGCCAGAACGGCAAAAACTAGCTTGCGGTGCATGAATTCTCCCTGTCGGTATCGAGTTAAAAATCACGCATTAAACAGCGCGCTTCAATCGACCTTTCAGAGTACCCCGCCGCCCTTCCGCGAAGCAATGGCGTGCGGCGGCGCAGCAGCCAGCAGATGCAAGCGGTCGAGCACCTTGCGCGCCAGCCCGGTCAGCGCCATTCCCGCCGCCTCGCTCAGCGGAACCCAGCGCCTCTCGCCGCCGGGTGCGGCAATCGCGTCGATATCGCCTTCAGAAACCGTGCGGATGCGCACGCAGTAATTCACCTGCATGATGGCGTGCCGCACTGTCAGGCGCAAATCCTCATCCGGAACGGCAGCTTCCCGAAGCATGGGCAGCTCCCACAAGCCAGGCATTACGGTCAACGATGCCGGGCGCTGCTCCAAAAGCACTTCGCTACGCACCCGGCCGGCCTTCCTCCTGTTGCGCAGCGAGAGCGCGTGCGCCACTTCGCGACGCTGCATCGGTGGCCGTGGCGTGGTCTGGTGTTCTCCCTGGGTCTTGCAGTCGCTGGCCACCGGGCACACCAGGCACTGCGGATTGCGCGGCGTGCAAAGGGTTGCGCCCATCTCCATCAGCGCCTGGTTTGAGTCGCCCGGCCGTTCGGGACAAACCAACTCGTCAGCCAGCTTTTCGATCTTGCGCCGGAGCAGCGCGCCGCCCACGCGGCCGCCGGTCTTCCAGCCCTCCAGTCTGCACAGGACACGCTCCACGTTGCCGTCCACCACAGCCACTTGCTCCCCGTAGGCGATGCTGGCGATAGCGGCTGCCGTATAGGCGCCGATGCCGGGCAGCGTGCGCAGCTCCTCCGCCGTTTTCGGCAGGTTCCCCTTGTGACGCTCAACCACAAACTGCGCCGCCTTGTGCAGCATCCGCGCCCGCCGGTAATAGCCCAGCCCGCTCCACTGCGCCAGCACCTCCTGCTCCGGTGCCTGTACCAGCGAAGCCAGCGTAGGAAATCGCGCCATGAAAGCTAAGTAGCGCTCCACCACAACAGCCACGCGGGTTTGCTGCAACATGATTTCAGAAACCCAGATGGCGTATGGGTCACGCGTGCGCCGCCAGGGAAGGTCGCGCCGCGAACGTTCATACCACTCCAGCAACCGCCCCCGCACCCTCGCGATCTTCTCCGCGTCCCACCGCTGCCTGCCCATGCGCCCAGCTTAACAGGCTCTCGCAATTGACCTCTCGAGTCTGTGTTCCTACAATCAGGGTGCGCTCTTCATCCGGCCCGAATGGCTCTTTCCGCTCTCATCATCGACGACGAACAACTGGCTCGCGAGGAGCTTGCCTACCTGCTTGCCCAGGTGGGCGGCGTGGATGTGGTGGCTCAGGGAGCCAACGGCATCGAGGCCGTGGATCTGATCGAGGAGCACCATCCCGACATGGTTTTCCTTGATGTGCAGATGCCGGGGCTGGACGGCTTTGCGGTGATTCAGAAGCTGATGGAGCAACAATCAAAAGCGAGCGCCGATGCCGAGCCGATGCCGCAGATTGTCTTTGCCACGGCTTACGATCAATACGCCGTGCGCGCATTCGACGTGAACGCCGTCGATTACCTGCTGAAGCCCTTTGACCGCACACGCGTGGAGCAGGCCGTCGAGCGAGTTCGAGGCCGTCTGGCCGGGAACACAAACGGCTCGCTGCCTGAGTCCCAAATAGAGTCGCTGCTGCGGCTGCTCAATCGCCCGCAGGGCGCCTCGCGCACCCCTCAGCCGGCCAAGCTCATCGTCCAGGCGCAGAACCGCCTCCTGCTGATCGACCAGTCAGATATCTGCTTTGCGGCCATCGACGAGGGCGTGATTCGCGTGGCCACGCAGAGCTTCGAGGGCCTGTCCAAGTGCCGCACGCTGGAGGAGCTGCTCGACCTGCTCGACCCCGCGGTCTTCTGGCGCGCTCATCGCGGCTTTGTGGTGAACATCAACCACATCCGCGAAGTGGTGCCGTGGTTCAAATCCAGCTACCAGTTGCGCATGGACGATAAACGTCAGACGGAGATTCCCGTCAGCCGCGCGCAAACCAAGCGGCTGCGAGAGCTGTTCAATTTGTAGCGGGGCCTTCCCGCTCTTTCGGCCTAGTCGGTGGTGGTGTAGTTTCCAATGGGCGACAATCCGGCCGGAACCCACAAAAAACGGATCGCCGGGGAGATGGAAACCTGCATCGGCCTGTTATCGTCAATCGAGAACCATGCGCATTCCAGTCAGCGAACACTTGCCGGCTCTTGAGTAGTAATATTCCGAGGCGTTTCAGGAAGCGCCTTTCCGAAAGAAAGGCTTCATTTAGATGACGGCGTCAATCTGCGCAGCAATCGTGGTGGCCTTGCTGGACATCTGCGTGGGCGCTCGCTATTGCGCGAAACTGATTCGTAAGGAAACTTCTCCGCGGATCGCGACCTGGCTGATCTTTGAGATCGGCGTCGTCATGAGTCTGGCCGCATACTTCGCCTCGCACGACCACAGCATCGTGAAGGCCGCGCTTAACTTGACAGACGGCATCGTGGTTACCGCCATTCTTACGTCGCTTTTTATCGAACAACGAGGTGGGAGAATCCAATTCACCAGGAATGAACAGTTGTGTCTGGTGATTTCCTGCATCACCATGGCCGCCTGGACGATCACAAAGACTGCATGGATCGGCTTTGTGGGGTTCCAGGTGGTTATGTCGGTCGCCTACTTTCCCACGATTGAGAGCGTCTGGCAATGGAAGCTCGGTGGATCGCCAGAACCCGTCGAAACATGGAGCATCACCGCCGTGGCCGCGCTTATCGGAGTGGTCATCGACGTCACCGGTAGCCACGATTACATGGCCATGCTGTATCCTCTGCGCGCATTCATCCTCTGCATGATTATCGTGGTGCTTGTGCGACGATGGGAGCAGAAGAGTAAGGCGAACCACTCACTGGTCCAATGAATCCATTGTTATCTGTTCATTACCGGAAACTGTAATACCACCGCCTCAGTCGTATCTCTCGAACACAATCTGCTTTTTGTGCCAGCCGAAGGCAGTCAGGCTCTCGCGTACGCCGGAGACCATCTCGTTGAGGCCGCAGATGTAAGCGTAGATGTCGAATTTCAGCTCCGATTGCAGCAGACTCGGATCAACCGGGGGCAGGGGCAGCGTCTGGCCCAGCCTCGCGGCGCGCTCCTCGATGATGCGGGCCAGTGGCTCCTGAACGTGGCCGCGCAGGCCGGTCCAGCTTGCTTCGGCGCGGCTCAGCGTGGGCAGGTAGTGGAAGTTGGGCTTGCGGGCGGCAAGAGCCTCAAACTCGGCGCGGTAATAGATGTCGCTCTCGTGGCGTGTGCCATAGATGAGCCATATCTGTTTGCCGTTGCTGCGGTCTGGGCCGTCTGCCGGGAAGAGCCATTGCAGGTAGCTGCGCATGGGCGCAACGCCCGTGCCCGTAGCCACCAGAATGGAATCCGTAATGGGCTCGTGGAGAATAAAGTGCCCGTGCGGTCCATGAATCTGAATGGTGCCCCCGATGGGCAGGTCGGGCAGGTCTGCCAGGTGGTTGGAAAAGAAGCCCTCTTCGACCCGATTCACACACAGCTCAAACCGATTACCATTGGCCGCCGAGGCCAACGAATAGGCGCGCGTCTGTTGCTTGCCCCTCTCGTCCGGCGCCACGCCGGAAACAAATTGGCCGGAAACGAAGGGGAAGTTCTCCAGTTCGTCGATGACGAATTCAAAGTGATAGCACTGGGCAACTTCGCTGATGCACTCTTTGCGTGCAAGGCGAGCGGTAAGAAGTTCACGAGCCATGACGTCCTCGTTCTTGGAAGAAATGTCCGCAACCGGCGAGCTATTTTCTTTGATGCGACGGATAGGGAAAGGGACCAACTCGGTAACGGAACGGTTTGAATTTACGGCCGAAACACCGGGGGCCAAGAGGGATGTCGCAGCCTGGATCGGGCTTGGCAAGGCTTCTGCTACGCTCGTTTAGCTACCGCCAACTTGACGCCAAAGCCGACGAAGACGCAACCGGTCAGCCGGTCCATGTTTCGCACAACGCGCGGTCTTGACAGGAAGCGGCCAAGAGGGACAGTTAGAGCAATCAGGAATGAAAACCATACCAGGGTAATCAGCACGTGAATACTCGCAAGCAATAACGAAAAACCTGCAACATTCATGCCATGCGGGATGAATTGGGGAAGAAATGTCACATAAAACACACCAACTTTGGGGTTGAGAATGTTGCTCAGGAAACCGCGATAAAACGCACCATAATTTCCCCTGCTTTTGCGTGTGCTTTCGAACGATGCCCTGTCTACGGTGATCGAGGTTCGCGGCTTCATCAGGAGCTTGGTGCCAAGATATACGAGGTAAGCAGCGCCCGCCCATTTCACGATGTTGAAAGCAAGCTCGGAAGCTGCCAAAAGCGCCGTTAAGCCAAAGGCCGCGCTCATTCCCCAAGCCAACAAGCCCAGGCAAATGCCGAGAGAGGCAGCAGTCCCATCGCGCCGTCCGCAGGCGGTCGAGGTTCTCAATACCATAGCGGTATCTACGCCGGGTGCAATCGTCAGCAGAGTAGCGGCAACGATAAATAGGAGCATGAGCTGGATCATGGATGAATGCCTCCTCCATCGAGAATATCCCAGAAATGAGGCTGTGGATTCAATCGGATCTATTACCGCAGACCCGGCGAGGCGGCGTCCCCACTATAATCAACAAGGAACTGCGGGAGAGCCTGGAGGGTTTTTCGGCGGCGAATGACAGAGATTTTGAGGAAGATATGGCTGCATTGCTGGAAGCGATTACCGTAAAACGCAAAATGTACTTCGAGTATGAGAACGTTCCCTACTATTGCATGGATGCCGAGGTTTCCACGCCCACGGCGCGCGGCGGCCAAACGCTGGTTCGCCTGAAGATGCGCAACCTGCTGACGCGCGCGGTCTTCGACAAGACCTTCAAAGCCGGCGAGCGATTCAAGGAGCCGGACCTGGAGCTGGTCGAGGCCTCTTATCTCTACTCTGACGGCGAAGGCTCGCACTTCATGGATCAGGAGAGCTTTGAGACGCTGACGCTCAACAGCGACATGATGGGCAACGCGCTGGAGCTTCTGGTCGAGGGCGTGATCATCCAACTGCACAAGTTCAACGGCAACCCCATCGGCTTGCAGTTGCCGGAAAAGGTCGAGTTGGAAGTGGTATACACCGAGGGTGGCGCGCGCGGCGACACCAGCGGCAACGTGACCAAATTGGCGCGGCTCCAGACCGGCCTCGAAATCAAGGCTCCTCTTTACATTGAAGTGGGCGAAAAGGTGAAGGTCTACACCGAAACGCGGGAGTTCGCGGGGAGGGCATGACCGGGTCTTACGACTTCTTGCCCGCCTTCGCCGAACGCTTCAACTCATTCCAGTCCTTCTCGGTCTGGTCGGCGTAGGCGGAGCCGAACTTGGCCAGAGCCTCTGCGAAGCCATCGCCGGAGCCAATGTAACCAGCCAGAATGAGTGGGTCGCCGGAGCGAGCGTGGCCGCGGGCCAGCAGCTCGCCGCAGACCTCTGCATAAGCCTCCAGGCCGCCTCCTGCCAGGTCTTCTAAATCGATGGAACCTTTGTGGTCGTTTAGCTGGCGGACCAGGTAGTCGCGCCCGCCAAAATGCGTCCATCCGAGGAACGGGTCGGACTGCACCTGCATCGCCTTTTGGCCCTCGGCGGTGCGCTGGCCGTTGTGGCGGGGTGGATCGGCGTCGGGCAAATAGGGCGCGTAGGCGGAGGCCGGCTCCTCCTTGATCTGCAAAAACAAGGGGTCGTCGGGGCCGTTGCCTTCAAAGTAAATGCAGTAATCGCGCAGGCCCACCGAGCCGGTTCCGACAACCTTGAAAGCCACCTCCACCGGTCGATAGAACGACAAGAGGTGCTGGCGCTGCGGCTCGAGCGTTTGGCGATAAGGGCCGAGCGAGGCCAAGACGGCAGCAGCCTGCCGGCCGGTGACGCGAGTGAGTATGGGCTTGATTTCCTTGAAACGACGAGGCGAATCGCTGGGCACCGTATCCCTTCGTCTTTTTTCTGGCGAAAGGGTGGGACGCATCGATCCTTTTCCTGCCCTCTTCTCAGGAAGCGCAGGTTCGGTCAACAGTTCCAGCGTGTGCATTGGCGTGGATCTTTCGGCCTTGAGGAGGGCATCGAGGACAGGCTCGACCTGGTCCAGGCGATGAACTTGAAATCGGCCCACTTCGAGCGAAGGCATCTGGGCAAAGGCACGCATTTGCGCGGCGTAGCGGTTAACGAATCTTTCCACGGCCTGGCGCGCCGCAGCGTCCTTGTGCCCCGATTCGCGCCCGGCCACAACCAGGGATGCGGCCATGCGTTTCAGGTCCCACTCGAACGGGCCGCGGATGGTCTCGTCGAAGTCGTTGATGTCGAAGACCAGCCGGCCATCGGGCGCGGCATAGGCGCCCAGATTGCGCAGGTGGGCATCTCCGCAAAGCTGACAGACAATGCCGGTTGAGGGCAGCACAGCAAGGTCGGCGGCCATCACAGGCACTGCGCCCCGCAGGTAGCCGAAGGGCGACTCGGCCATCAGCTTGTACTTGAGCTGGATGAGCGCGGGAACGCGGCCGTGCATCGAGCGGGCTATGAGTTCCAGTGCGGGAGTCTTCCGCGCTTTCGGTTTGAATTCACTATGTTCCTGGCGGCCTACCTGCTTGCGCCGCGCCTGACCCAGGTTGCGCCGTTCTTTGGGAGTTGCCCATTGCATGACCCGGAAGATACAACGCCCGGGCTACGCGGCGCAAGGCGCAATGCAGATGAAATCAGGTACAGTTTCACAGATTCACAGTTTGCGAATTTCTGTGATCTCTTACTGCATTCGGTAAATGCTCGCGTGAAACGCCCTCGTATCGAACAGGCCAGGTGCGTTGCTGACTTGCGAAACTTGGTATCGCCTGGAAGTATTATTTCTCTGCAACCGCAGCTTCCTTCTCCGCCCCGACGCCGCTGGGGCGAAGCGTGACCCAGTCGGTCTGCACGCGGTCCCATCCCTGAATCAGGAAGCCGTAAGACTCGAAAAGATGACGGATCTGAGGCCGATGCCAGCCGGCAATTTCTTCCAAAATCGGCACCAGCGTGGGCAGGGCATTGTCGCTGAGCACTGTCCGCTTGGCGATCTGCGCCACCAGCTTTGATTCCGAGACGGCAATGGTGAAACCGTCGCGCCGGTTCACATGAAGCATCACGTGAATATCGGAGCTGCCGTCACCCACATAAACCACATGGTCGGCGGGCAGCCCGAGCTCTTCTATCAGTTGCTCAAGACGCGCGACTTTTCCGTAGCCGGCCGTGGCGCGCACCAGGCTTTCAATCTCGCCAGAGGCCTTGTACTTGAACTCTGTGCCGAAGATGTGGTCCTGAGGCACGATCCCTTCGAGCGCCGACTGAATCACTTCCACCGGCGCGGCGGAGAGCACATAAAAATCGAAGTGGAAGCCGTCGATCCGCCGATCGAGGATATCGTAGACCTGCTTGATGTTTTCCTTGAGACGGATGCGCTTGCCCGCGTCATACAAATGCTCGCGCCGCACTTGCGAATGGAAGGCCGGATCGTGCAGGAGCAGGTAGGAAAGCTCGGCGCCCTGCTGGACCAGATTAAGGTTCGCCATGCCCCTGGCTTTGCGCTCAAACTCCGCCACGGAGATGCCCAGCATCTCGCTCAACACGTAGCCCGTGTCGTTGAACGTCAATGTCTTGTCGAAATCGCTGGCAAAAAGGAAATGTTTCCGATGTTCGTTAGCCATGTTTCATTTTAAGGCATTTTTGGAAATTATGCCGCCCATGTTGATTCCTGGCGCAATTGATGCCGCCCTAAATCCGCATGGCTGATGATTGTTACAGTGAAGTTAAGCGCGGCTATTTTTTCTGATCGTGCGAGGCCGCATCAGCCCAGAATTGCCAAAACTTCATGACGATATCTATTCCGCGCGCATAGTCGGAGTCTGACTCGACCAATACCGGAATCGAAAACATGCGCAGTTGATCCTGCATAAAAACTCCTTGAGTCGAGCCAACACTGACAGACAGCGCAAGTACGTTCGGATCTTTGGGCAAAGCATCCGCGCCAATTTCTATAATGGTGCTGCCTTTAAGTTGCGGATAGTTTTTTGGATCAGCGAAGACATCCCGATTGGTCACAATGCAAACTTCCGCGGACAGGCGCTGAGCAAGCAGCTCCCTGAATTTAGTATCAGCGGCCACCAGCCGTTTCGACAGCTCAACCGCCTGCGGAGAAGCAGTGGGATCGCCCGTGATTAGCTTGTTCTGAATCAACATGCCAACCCTTGCTGCGCTCGGGTTCGCGCATGCATCGCTCTGCGCGAACGCGAAATTTCCCCAAATTGCGATCCCGACGAAAACAACAACGCGCATAAGTTGTTTCATGACTCTTCCATCTCCGAAACTTACTTTGAGTCTATATTCGCATAACCTGTTGACTTTGATGCATCGAAATACAGCGGTGGTTTAAACTGCGGTGGGACGGCATTGCACCCCTACGAGGGGCGCTTCGGCACCTTGCCGTGCTCCGCTCCCGGAGGAATTCATTTTGACCCGTAAAACTGCCCTTTTGCTCTGCGGCCTGGTTGCTCTTTCGCTTGCGGGTCTTCAGCTCTCCGGCCAATTGCCGGCCAAACCACTTACCGTGGAGGCGATTTACGGGCATGGGCGGCTGATTGGGCATCCGCCCGACGAGTTCTCCTGGTCGCCTGACGGCAAGCGCGTGACCTATCTGAACGACGGCGAGCTGATGGAAGTGGATTTTGCGACGGGCAAGACGGATGTGCTGGCAAGCCGTGAAAAACTGGCCTCGCTCGCAGGGGCCAAGGCGTCAGAGACGGACCGCGACCATCGCGAACGCTATAAGATGGCCGGCCACCTTTGGGCGCCGGATGCGGCGCATCTGCTCTTTGACGCGAATGGCCACCTGTGGCTCTATGACCTGAACAAAGGCACGGGCGTGGAGGTTGGCTTTGCCGGCGAGGCTTCGGGCGACGACCCCAAGTTTTCGCCCGATGGCAAATCGATCTCGTTTATTCGCAACCACGAACTAGCTGTGGCGCGGCTGAAGAAGGCGGGTATGCCGATGACGGTGGTGGCTCCAGCGCCAAGCAAGACAACGCTCAACGGCGAGGTGGATTGGGTCTACGAGGAGGAGTTGGAGACGCGCAGCAATTATTCCTGGTCGCCGGATTCCCTACATCTTGCCTATTTGCAGATGGACGAATCTGCCGTGCCTGAGTATCCCATCGCCGACTGGATTCCAACGCACGCAACGGTCGAGATGCAGCGCTATCCGCAACCCGGCGACCCCAACCCATCAGTTCGCGTGGGCGTGGTGAGTGCTGACGGCGGCAAGACAATATGGATCAGCCTGCCGATTCGCGCCGGGCAGGATTACATTCCGCGCTTCGGCTGGGTGGATGCGAAGACGCTGTGGATTGAGACGCTGACACGCGACCAGAAGCATCGCGACATTTATTTTGCCGATGCGTCTACGGGGCAATCGCACGCGGCGCTCGAACTCACCGACAAGAAGTTCTTCAACGATAAGTACGATGTTTTTGTGGGCGACGGCAGCATCGTGCTGACTCATTGGGGCGACGGGCACAATCATCTTTATCTCTACAGCTATGACGCGGCTGACCCAATTCATTCGACAGCCCAACTCGCAAAGCAATTAACGACGGGCGATTTTGAGGTGGGCGACGTCTACCGCCTGGATGCTGCGGACAAACTTGTTGACTACGCATCGAATGAAGGCGGCCAGCTCGATCAGCAGTTGTGGCAGGTGAATTTTGCAGGCGAGAAAAAGCAGTTGACTGCGGGCGCGGGCACGCATGAAGGCAACTTCGCTCCCAAAGGCGGCGCGTTTGTGGACAAGCAATCGGCGAGCATGGAGCCGACCACGCTCAAGCTGTGCGCGGAAGCGGCGAAGTGCAGCGTCTTCTGGTCGACGAAGGCGGAGGAAACCTATCATCTGCGCGCGCCACAGCAGATGACGGTGAAGGCCCACGACGGGACGATGTTGTATGCCACGCTTCTACTGCCCGAGGGCGCGGCAGACGCGGCGAGCGTCCCGCTGATTGTGAATCCCTATGGCGGGCCGGGCGCGGCGACGGTTGTGAACAGTTGGCACGACGGCCTGCTCTTCGACGAGCTGCTGGCCCAGCACGGATTTGCGGTGCTGCACGCCGACAATCGCGGCATGGGCGGACGCGGGGGCGCCTTTGCGCAGGCCGCTTATCATAACTTCGGCCCGGTGCAGTTGGAGGATCAACTGACCGTGGTGGATGCGGCGCTGGCACAGTATCCGCAACTGGACCCCAAGCGCCTGGGCTGGTGGGGATGGAGCTGGGGCGGCACGTTCACGGTCTACGCCATGTCGCACTCGGACCGCTTTCGCGCCGGAGTTGCAGTGGCGCCGGTGACCGACTGGCGCAACTACGATTCGATTTATACCGAGCGCTACATGAGCGAGCCGGCGGATTTTGCCTCGGGTTACAAGGAATTTTCGGTGGTGAATTCCGCAGCCAACTTGAAGGGGCGGCTAATGCTGGCGCATGGAACCGGCGACGACAATGTGCACATCGAGAACACGGTGCAATATGTGCAGAAGCTGATCGAGGCCGAGATCTCCTATGACCTGCAAATTTATCCGCGCAAGACACACTCGATTGCCGGCCCTGATGTGCGCACACATCTTTTCAATCGCATTCTGGCGCAGTTTGAGACGTATCTGAAACCGCCGGTTTCCTCGGGAACCGGGCAATGAAAGAACCCGTGCATGAGCCAAAGCCACGCTCGCAATGAGTCCTTACCCCGTGATCTGAGTGAGGACTCGCTCGCGACGCACCTGCACAGCCGCGAACTGGCCTTGCTCGATCCGGCCGTGCGACGCGACCGCGCGCAGGTATCCGCCCTGCTGGCTGAAGACTTTCAGGAGTTCGGCGCCTCGGGAAGAGTGTGGACGCGCGCACAGATTCTAAATCTGCTTGCAACCGAAACCTGCCAGCCGCCATTGATGGAAGACTTCGAGTGCCACCGAATTGCGGAAGGGGTTGCGCTGGTCACTTATCAAAGCGTCCACACAGACTCGCAGACGGGCGGGTGCTCTGCTGCCATGCGGAGTTCTCTATGGAAAAAGGAATCCGGAGAGTGGCGTATGCGCTTCCACCAGGGAACGCGGAAAACCTAGAGCGAGTGGCGGCGGAAAACGTCGTCCTTTTCGCGGCTGGGACACTCCGAACACTCCAGACAGCAGACAACGACCAAGGCCACAGCCACTGTGACGATAATGGCGATGACGTTTTCGTAGGTCACGAACCATTGAATCAGGCTATGCATCGAAGACACCCACAATCAACATACTCTATGCAACCAGCCTCCGGCTGGACACTACGGCTCACCTGCTTAGACGCATTGTAGGGGACGCCGGCCTGTTAGGCCGACTGTTTTTTAGAAAAAATTTCAAATATTCCTTGTCTTATAGGGAAGAAAAAGCGAAAATAGGCTTGCCATGAAATCCGGTCCCAATCCCGCGCCAGCCCCCGACTCCAAAGAGTCGCAGGAAGAGCTTCAGACACTGGAGCTTAAGACTGCGCGCGCTGCGCAAGAGCCGGAAGATGACCCCGCCAGCGGTCCCAATCTGAACTGGCTGTTCGTCGATATGAACTCCTATTTTGCCTCGGTGGAGCAGGACGCGCGCCCGGAGTTGCGTGGCCGACCGGTGGGCATTGTGCCCATGATGGCCGACACGACCTGCTGCCTTGCCGCCAGTTACGAAGCCAAGGCCTGCGGAGTTAAGACCGGAACCGTCGTGGCCGATGCCAAGCGGCTGTGCCCCGATCTGGTGCTCGTGGAGGCGCGACACGAAATTTATGTTCAGTACCATCACCGCATTGTCGAGGCCGTGGAAAGCTGCCTGCCGGTCACGGCGGTGCTGTCCATCGACGAGATGGCCTGCCGGCTGATGGGCCGGGAACGGCCGCTGCTGGCCGCTATGGCGCTGGGCCGCCAGGTGAAGACGCGCATTTTGGAGCGGGTCGGCCCCATGATTCGCAGTTCGGTTGGCTTGGCAACTAACCGCTATCTGGCCAAAGTTGCCAGCGACATGGAGAAGCCCGATGGGCTGGTGGCGCTTCCGCTGGACATATTGCCCGAAGCCCTGCATCAGCTCACGCTGCGCGCCTTGCCGGGCATTGGCGCGCGCACCGAAAAGCGGCTGAACGACAAGGGCATTCGCACCATGGACGATCTGCTGGCGCTCAACTGCGAACAGGCCGGCGAGTTGTGGGGATCGGTGTGGGGCGAGCGGCTCTGGCACTGGCTTCAGGGCGAAGACTTCGATATGTCGGAGACGGAGCACCTGAAGTCGATGAGCCACCAGCACGTGCTGGCGCCGGAGATGCGCACGCCGGAAAAGGCCTGGGCGGTGGCGCACAAGCTGCTACACAAGGCGGCGATGCGGCTGCGCTCGGAGGGGTTGTGGGCCGGCAGCATTGGGCTGGCCATCGGCTTTGCCGTGCCGCGCGGCGAGAAGATGCCAGTGAGTCGCTTTGGCGCGCCCACGCGGGGATGGAAGAGCGAGCTGCGCCTGAGCGAGTGCCAAGACAACCAGACGCTCATTGCGGCGCTGCGTCGCTTATGGGAATCCCGCCCGCCGGGCGAAGAATTCGAGCACCCGTATTTTGTCAGCGTGCATTTGAACGGCCTGGTGCCGGACCGGCTGCACACGCTGAACCTCTTTGAAGGAACGGAAGACGAGCAGAGCCGCGCGCGCCTTGTGGCGGCCATGGACGCGCTGAACAACAAGTACGGCATGAGTACGCTTGCGCCGGCCACCATGCTGACCGCCTTCAAGGCTGCGCCCACGCGCATTGCCTTCCACACCATTCCGGATAGGTTCTAACGGGAGTGTAGGTACAAATATTGTCGGGCCGGAGCTGCGGCGACGTTGCACAAATTTTCACACTGGCGTCGACTTGGCCTGAATGTAAACTGAGCGTGTGCGCCAGGCAAGCCCGTTTGAGAGCGCTCAATCTGCCGGCTACTCAACGCTGACAGACTCTAGGGGGAAGGCATGGCTTTCAATAGGACGATTAAGTTTTGTTGCACTGTTCTAGCGACAGCGTTTTTCTCGTTTGGTCTTGCTCAAGGGCAACCGCCGCAAGCCACGCCTACGAATGCGCCGCCCGTGAAAGCGGAGCGTGATGGCTCACATGACTTTGACTTCGTGATTGGAAACTGGAAGGCACACGTTCGGCGGCTTCCTGACCGGCTCAACGGTTCGAACGCATGGATCGAATATGACGGCATATCAAACCACCACAAGATTCTCGATAGCAATTCCAACTTTGAAGAGTTTGAGGTAAACAATCCCGAAAAGCGCCTTCACATCAAGGCGCAAACGCTAAGACTTTACAATCCGGAATCGCACCAGTGGAGCATCTATTTGGTAGATGTCGACAAAGGTATGCTGAGCCTTCCGCCAATGGTGGGTCAGTTCGACGGGAATCGGGGAGAGTTTTATGACCAGGAAGACTATAAGGGGCGAGCGATTCTGGTTCGCTACGTCTGGCTGAACATTTCGCCGCGATCGGCGCGGATGGAGCAGTCGTTCTCGCCCGACGGCGGCAAGAGCTGGGAAGTGAACTGGATCTGCGAGCTTTCGCGAGATTAGACGAGGCTCCTGATTCCCGCGTCCCAGACCGCTCGGAGGTTACCCGCACAACCCGCTATGTGAGCACACAATCGCCTTGACCTTGACTGCAGCCAGCAGCCAAAAGAGGCAGACAGATATTGCGCTCCGTCTTGTCCTCTGCCCTCATTACAACCAGGTCGAAATCCACTCGCTCCGCGTGCTCAAGAACTTTTTTCGCTCAAACGCGTAACTCTCTGCATCCGCGCGCGGCAATTTCTGCGGATAAGAGAGTAGAAGCGAAGCCCATGGCCCACGACTGGCAGCCGGATTTTGAACAACTCGTGGACGAACACCAGTCGATGGTCTTCTCGCTGGCGTGGCGCATGACCGGCGACCGTGGGCTGGCCGAAGAAATTGCGCAGGATGTCTTTCTCGAATTGGACAGGCACCTGGGCAAGATTGAGTCGGCGGCGCACGCCTGCTTCTGGCTGCGCCGCGTGGCGATGAGCCGCTCGGCGGACGCGTTGCGCCGACGCGTGGTGCGTGGCCTGGACCTGTGGGTGGAGATGGAAGAGCATCACGGCATAAGCGTTGTGGAGCGAGCATCACCGTTGGGGGCGCGGCTCGAGCAACTGCTGGCCACCTTGCCGGAATCGCAGCGCGCGGTGCTGGTTCTTCGCTATCAGGAGGATCTGACGCCGGAAGAGATTGCAGCGACTCTTCAAGCGCCTGTGGCCACGGTGAAGAGCAATTTGCAGCGGGGATTGAAGCTGCTGAGGGTAAAGGCGGCTGACCATTTGAAAGAGTACATCCGCCAAAAGGAGTACGTGCGTGGAGTTTGAGCCAATGGAGGAGTTTGAGCAGGAGTTGCGGCAGGCGTTCGAGCGGCGGCCTGCGCCGTCCAGCCTGAAGCATAGGCTGATGGAGCGGAGGCACGCGCGGCAGCCGGGCAACTCTGTCTTTCATTGGCAACGGCTTGCCGCTGCCACTCTTCTCACAGCCGCGCTGGGCGGCGGAGTCGTCTTGCATCAGCGAGAAGAGCAACGCGAGGGCGAGGCAGCTCGGCAACAGGTGCTGACCGCGCTGCGCATTACCAGCCACGCACTCAACCATATGAATACACAACTCGCGGCTCACGGGCGCGCGCAAAGGTGAGGAGATTCGACGATGAAAAGCAGAATCATAACATTCATGTTGGGTGCGGTTGCGCTGACCGCGACTGCTCTCGCGCAGAGTATGCCGCTGCCCTTGCCGCCGGCGGTTGAAAAGGAGCTGGCTTCGCGCGCATCTGACGTAACCGAGGTCACGCTGGGCAAAAACATGCTGGCCTTTGCGGCCAAATTCATGAACGGCAAAGACAAGGACGACGCGGCAACAAAACAACTGATTGAAGGGCTCGACGGCATTTACGTTCGCAGTTACGAGTTCGACAAAGAAGGCCAGTACTCGATGGACGAGGTCGAGCAACTGCGCAAGTATTTCGAGACCAGCGAGTGGTCGCCGATGGTGCGCGAGCGCGAGCGCAAGAGCGGCGAAACCACCGACGTGATGGTGAAGCTGGTGAACGGCGAGGCCCACGGCTTGTTCGTTCTCACGGCAGAACCCAAGGAGCTGACCATCGTCCTGATCCTGGGGCCGGTGCGCATGGAAGACCTGGGCAAACTGAAAAGCCTTGGCGGACTGAGCGTGCTGGGCGATGTGGAGAAGGACGCGAAGGTCAAAGAGAAGATGGAGAAGGATAAGAAAGGCGGCAAACCATGAAGCATTTCTGGGTTGTTCCTGTTGTGTTTGTTGCCCTGCTGGTTCCGGTTGCTGTGCTGGCCGGCGGCGCGGGCGGCTTTGACGGCGTGGTGAGCTCAATCGAGAACCGCTATCACGTGCGCGCCACGCGAATCCCCTTCATGGGACTCGTCAGCATGATCGCTCGCAGGGCCACGCATGACGGCGTTGACGGCGTGCATGTGGCGGAGATTGAAAACTTCACCGCACCGGTGGATGGCGACGAGCTGAACAGCATGG
>Ga0255349_1000319_pt1 | contig 22119 bp, 20 predicted proteins | sample CBST25v15metaG_FD_189947 | JGI IMG/M metagenome (GOLD analysis project Ga0255349, IMG submission 189947) | Peat soil microbial communities from Stordalen Mire, Sweden - C.B.S.T-25.v15 | ecosystem: Environmental > Terrestrial > Soil > Wetlands > Peat | place: Sweden: Norrbotten County, Stordalen...
GAACTCCGCACTTAAGTTGTTGGTGGAGACGCGGAATTCTTGCACCGCGTCCTGGGTAAGAACAAGAGTGTTTACGTTGTTTTCAGCGATATTTGACCCGGCGCCGTCAATGAAGAACAGGCTCTGCCCGCTGAATGCCCCGCCAATCTGATAGTTTCCGTAGGCAATCGCCTGAGTCTGTTCCCCGGCTTTGAAGTTGCCGCTTCCGCCGTTGGCCATGGTGCTGCCCTGGGTTCCGCCGCCTGGGACCACGCCGGGGAGAAAATCGAGCAGGTTGTTCACGTTGCGGCCATTCAGCGGCGCTTCGACGACCTGAAGACCTTCGATGACTCCGTCCAACGTGGCACTGTCGGTATGCAAATCGCCAGCCGCGCTGGTAACCGTCATGGTCTGTGTCACATCGCCAACGCGGAGGGTGACGTCGACCCGGGTGAAACCGCCAATCTGTACGTCGACCTTGCTGCGCCCTGAGGATTGGAAACCTTGCTGCGAAACGGTGAGGGTGTAGGAGCCTGGGTTTAGATTAATGAAGCTGTAGGTTCCGCCTTCGCCTGTTGTCGCCTTCAAGACAGCATCCGTGCCATCGCTCTTCAAAGTGATCGATGCACCAGACACATTTGCGCCGGTTGAATCTGTGACGGTTCCGACCAAGGTGCCATAGCTTGTTTGTCCAGCGAGTCTGGAACAGTCGGCAACACTCAATAAGAAGCACACTACAAGCAATGCGAATACAGCGGATCTTCTTACCGGATGCAATGTCCACCGTCCGGAGAACCCAAAAGGTTGACCCTTCGGCCCCGCAAGAAGTGGTCTGATTGTCATCTCAGCTCCGAATTGCTAGTCCAAATCGCCCAGATGAATCTGTGGCGAATAGGTTCGCCCGGTGACGAGGTCAGCCGCCGAGGACGACCCCAAGGCTAGAACATTTCGAGAAAACTTGTCAATAAGAACCATTACAGGCTCTAATATTACGTGGTACAGTCTGGAAAGATTTGGACCAGCAATTGAGAAAGGACAAATGTCGCAGAACGAAGAAACAGATTCCGCGAGCAAAGGGCCAAAGTACAAGCGCGTCTACGTCGAACTCCGCGGAGCCCTGACCAACGGCACTCATCGGGAAGGCGACAAGCTGCCAAGTGAGAACGAGTTGGTGGAGCGATTCTGCGTTAGCCGGCCGACGGTGCGGAGGGCTCTGGCACAATTGGTGACGGATGGCCTCATCGAGCGACGCATGGGTGCGGCGACTGTGGTTTCGAATCGAAGCGAGCACGAGACCCTGGTCTTCGGTCTGCTGATCCCGGAACTCGGATCGACCGAGATCTTTGAACCAATTTGCCAGGGCATCTCTCAGGCCCAGAGCCGCGGCCGCCACGAGCTCCTGTGGGGCCCATCCTTCCTGGCGGGAGCCAGCAAAGAGGTGCAGGCCGAAAAGTTGTGCCGGTACTACATTGAACGCCAGGTTTCCGGGGTTTTCTTTGCCCCGATGGAGCATTTCGAGGGCAGGGACGAGGTGAATCTCTCGATTGCAAGAGCTCTCGATGAAGCGAACATCCCAACTGTATTATTGGACCGCGACATCGTGATATTCCCGGAGCGAAGCAAATACGACCTGGTGGGCATTGACAACCACCGCGCCGGCTATGTTCTGGCGGAATACCTTCTTCGCACCGGTTCGCGGCGGGTAGCGTTCCTTGCCTCGCCATTTTCAGCGCATACTGTCGATGCTCGAATCGGCGGCTATAAGGAAGCGCTCCATGCCGACCTGGGATCTGCGGTGCAACCCTTGGTCAAGTGGATCAACCCCAACGATGTGCCGGCCATTCAGGAATTTCTTGATGAAGGGCAACCCGATGCGATTATCTGCGCGAATGACTTTACCGCGGCGCATCTATTGAAGACCTTGAGCAGCATCGGGGTCCACGTCCCCGGGCAGATTCGCATTGCCGGGATTGACGATGTGAAATATGCTCAACTGCTGCAGACGCCGCTAACCACCATTCGACAACCCTGTCTGGAGATTGGCTCGACGGCGCTACTGGCCATGCAGGATCGAATTGCTCACCCAGCCGCATCGGCGCGGGAGTTTATCGTGGATTTTCAGCTGATCATCAGGAAGTCCACTGAGGTGGAAGGGCAGGAACGATCCGAGTCAGGAAACAACCGATACAGCGGAAATGGGAAAGCGGTTTAGATGCTGCAAGCGAAGGATAACTCCGCATCTTTCTTGCGACCAGTCGAATCCCCGCCTGCAGAAAGGGACGGATTCCGATGCGAACGCTAAGCGCAAGGTCTGTCGGCCGCTACCCTGTTTCATTGAGAAAAGGCCTTCCAATCGCAATGCTCATTGCGGTTCTTCTTTCCGCATCGCCTCCCATCGCCAGCCAGACCGGCGACTACGCAGCGGCCGAGGTCATGGTGCGGAACCATCAATGGGACGAGGGTCTGGCACTTGTGGAGCAGCTTCTGAAGAAGGATCCAAACAACACCAAAGAGCTGAACCTGGCGGGCCTTGCACTCATCGGCAAGGGAGACATTGAACAGGCGAACGAATACTTCAGAAAGGTTCTCCTTGTGAGTCCAGGTTTTGTTCCAGCGCTGAAGAATCTGGGCATCGACGAGTTCAACCAAAAACAGTACGATGCCGCCCAGAAGCACCTGCTCAGAGCGCGGAAGGAGGCGCCGCAGGATCCGATCGTCAATTTGTATGTTGGCGAAATCGCCTACCGGGCTCACAAGTATCAGCAAGCGGCTGACGCGTTCGTGGATGCCCGCGATTTTGTCTTTCGGAATCCAAACGCCGCTGCGCACCTGGCAGTGAGCTATCTTCAGATTGACCAGCAGCAAAAGGCCCTCGACATCCTCGATCGCGTGACCCTGGACCAGATCGAGCCACAAACCCAGTTTGCGCTGGGCCTTTCGCTCGTGCAACTCGGGCTTGTCGAGCGCGCCATTCCATACCTTGAAGCGGTCGAGCGTCGGTACCCGGATTCCTACGACATAGGATTCGACCTGACCCTGGTTTACATTTCCGCAAGGGCGTTTCCAAAGGCGATCGACAAGGCAAAGGACCTGATCGGCCACGGTCACGAAACTTCAGAGCTGAACAACGTGCTTGCCGAGGCGTACGAAGGCAATAACGAGATTCAGCACGCGGTGGACGCGTTACGCAGAGCCATCGCTCTCGACCCGGCAGACGAGGATAATTACCTGGACTTCGCTTCCCTATGCATGAATCAGCGCTCCCTCCAGGCGGGTATGAAGGTGATCCAGGTGGCCCTCGAGTCTCATCCAAAATCCGATCGACTCATCTTCATGCGCGGCGTTCTCTATGCGATGCAGGACGAATTCGAGAGGGCGGAAGCAGACTTTAAGCTTTCGGCGGATCTCGCACCGCAGACCAATCTTGGTTATGTGGGCCTCGGCGTTTCTTACCTGGAGACTGGCCACGATGCGCAAGCGATTGAAATTCTCCACCAACGGCTGCGCGCAAAGCCGAATGATGCAAGCCTCCTTTATCTGCTGGGTGAGGCACTGCTTCGGACCGGCGCTGCTCCCGGTACGCCCGCCTATATTGAAGCTCAAACATCGCTTGAAAGCTCGGTACGCATCAATCCGAATCTGTGTCTTCCGCACGTCTCCCTGGGGACCATCTACCTGGATGAAGACCGGCCTGCGGACGCCGCCGGCCAGTTTGAAAAGGCGCGCGCCATCGATCCCAAAGAGCGGTCCGCCTACTCCCATCTCGCCGTCGCCTACCGTCGCCTCGGCCAAGTCGACAAGTCAAAAGACGTATTGAACGCCTTAAAGGAAGTCATCGATGCAGAACGCCAAAACACGAGGGAGAAGATGAAGACCGCGGCTGGCGAGCCCGCGAACGAACCGACAACGGATAAGACCCCATAGGCATTCTCGTTGGAAACGAAGGAGCAGGCGCGAATATGGAGACACTGGTCGCGTCCCGCGTTATGCAAGAACGGTAGAGGAGTAGTGATGAAGCTTGGAGTCAGCGCCTTCGCATGGACAGCGAAGTTCGATCGGTCTCATCTCAGGTTGGTTCCGCTGGTCAAGAGGATGGGATTCCGCGGCCTCGAAATCGCCATGTTCGACCCCGCGAATCTCCCTGTTAAGGAGATTCGCCACGCGTTTGAGGCTAATGAATTGGAGTGCACCGTGTGTGCGATTCTGCCCACGGGAATCAACCCAATCAGTCCGGATACGGCAACACGAAGGAATTCGGTACAGCACTTGATTCGCTGTATTGAAGCATCCGCCGCCCTCGGTGCGAGTCTCCTTGGCGGACCGTTGTATGCACCGATCGGCTACCTTCCGGAGCACCGGCCGAGCCATGACGAATGGTCTTGGGCTGTCGAGGCATTTCAGTCAATCGGCGACACGTTAGATGCCTGCAAAGTGACCCTTTCGGTCGAACCCGTGAATCGTTCCGAGACGTTCTTCTTGAGAACGGCAAAGGAAGCGAAATCTCTCTGCGAAGCGGTTGGCCATCCACGCATCGGCGTCACCATCGACACATTTCACGCCAACATTGAAGAGCGCAACATCGCAGAAGCCGTGACATCGCTCGGTCCTTATCTCAAGCATATTCATGCCAGCGAAAACGATCGCGGACTCCTTGGCAAAGGACATGTGGATTTCAAAGCGATCCATGCGGCCCTCAGAGAAGGCGACTATCACGGGTACCTGATGATCGAAGGATTTGGTTATTCCCCACAAGAAGAGAACGCACCTGGGACCCTCTGGGCAGATCGATCGGTGTCCCCCGAAGAGATTGCCTCGAGTGGAGCACAATACTTGAGCAATATTCTGAAAGTTCAAGATCGTGTGCACAGATAGGAAGGCCGTGTAAGAATAATTCGCCGCGGCTGCAGATGGAGGCTCTTGCATTTCGGTGTGTTGCTCGTTGCTTCGGCTGCGGCGATTGACGCAAAGCAGCTACTGTCGATTGAAGATGCCGGGAAATTGGGCGCCGAGGTTTTCGAAAGGACTATCCCGACGGACATGGTAATGGTGGTGGAGCGCAAGCTCAAGACGGCAGTCAGCCGATGTCCTTACACTACGGCAATGGGATTGCCCTCTTGAGGAGATAAATCGTGCTTAAATACGCGGTATTCATTGCACTTCTTGGGCTGGCTGGCGCGGCATGCGCTCAATCGCCGAGCGCTCCGCCTCCAGGCAATGGGCTGGTTAAACATGATTTCATGTATGCCGGCGAGTCGCACAATCGCCGCATCTACATTGTGCACCCTGAGTTCCGGGAACTCGGGGTGCTCCTGATTGGCCTGGTAAAACACCTGACTGCCTACAGCTGAGCGCTTGATCAGTCCTGCGTCGGCGAGTAATGCAAGTTCGCGCTGAACAGTCCCCACGCTCGTCTCGACCTGGCGGGCAATTTGGCGAACGAAGAAAGTTTCGTCGGGCGCACCATACAGAAGCGCCAGAACTCTACCTCTGGTCTGGCCAAAGAGCAGATCCCCGACGGATGCGAGAGGCGTTCTCATTTCGAGAACATCTGTACTCAAAATGAGTACAGATTGGCTAGCGAAGAGCAATCATTTCAACAAGACCGCCGGTGCGCAGGGAGAACTTTGATCATGTTTCAGATCCCAATTTCCTGGTCGTGGGCCGCCTGCCCAGCAAGCGCAGCGCGGCGTTCAGCCTGGAACCTCGATTCCCGCGCGATCGCCTTGGGCTGCATCACGGCTTGGATTTCATCAAAATGCCACGGGCGAAACTCGTATGTATCAACGCCAGCATCAAGATAGAGTGCCAGAGGCTCGTTCGGTAGGTTACCGTGCGAGTGTCCGTAGAGGTGCCATGCACCTTGAGCGTGGTGTGGCCACACTCTCATCGCATAATGGCAAAGCACGATTCTTTGCTTCGCTACGTGGACTTCGGACAGCAAATTCCAGGATGAAAAGAGATGCTGAAGCTTTCGCGCAGTCTTGTCGTGGTTGCCTTCGATAAAGTGGATTGTTCGGCAGGCCAGCCGCTTTCGATAGGCAATTACGCGTTCCGGTCCTCCCAGGCAGAAATCCCCGAGAAAATAAAGGGCATCGCTTGGCTTGGCGCAAGCGTTAACACGCTCGCAGATCACATCGTCCATCTCCTGCGAATTCGCAAACGGGCGATCGCATTACCGAATGATGTTGAAGTGGCCGAAATGAAAATCGGCCGTGAACCAGACATCGCGCATGGATTCCTTCTCGTTGATCTCGGGGCTCAGCGTCATCGCCTTTAAGAAAGCAATCGCATCACGACTCACGGAGCAGTTCGCGCACGATTACGGACCTATGCGATACTACAAACGCACTTCAGAATGCTTTTTTCGCCAAAGGAGCCGTCTGAAGGTGGAGTTTGGGAGTTGTAGGAATTCTGGGAAATCACCGTACAGTGACCGTACAGTAGATTTGGCAATCTTGGAAGTCATGCCAATTCAGGCATTCCCAGAATCAATAAGTTGAGCGTTTTCAACACTGTTGTCCGGTTCGACTCCCGCCGCCTCCACCATTCACCTTCACCCTCTTCCTTAGGCATGGAAATCTTCACCAGCCCGCATCCATCCTGCGGCTTGGTTCTTCTAGCGCACCACCAGCGTGCTGATGGGATAGACATAGGCGAGCATGTAGACCACCGCGCCGGCCAGGCAGGCCAGTCCAAGGCTGTGCCAGAACACAAAGCGCAGAATCGATCCTTCCTGTCCGTATTGCTGGGTAGCTGTTGAAGCCACCACGATGCTCGGCGCGGCAATCATCTTGCCCATCACGCCGCCGGCTGTGTTGGCTGACGCCATCAGCACCGGAGATACACCGAGCTGCTGAGCAGTCAACTTTTGCAGACTTCCGAACAGCACATTTGACGAGGTGTCGGAGCCCGTTGTTGCGGTTCCCAGCCAGCCAATCAGCGTGCCGAAAAACGGATAGAGCGCACCGGTACGCGCAAGCGCCAGCCCCATGGTTGCGTCCAGCCCGCAATAGCGGGTAACGAAGCCCAGCGCCAGCATGGCTGAAATCGTGAGCACCGTAAATCGAATGTTGAAGATAGTCTTGAAAAACGTCCGCGCCAACGAGAGCGGCCCGAGTCCCATCAGGAAGCCGGACAGCACCGCGGCGATCAGGGTGCCCGTGCCGGTTGCCACCGCCCAATTCAACTCGTAGACCGCAGCCTCTGCCGTTGGCTTTGCCACCACTGGCGGAGTCCGCTGCACAACCTTGTCCAGGCCGGTCACGGGAAGGTAAACCGTGGTTGCCTTGTCCATCGGTTTTGATATCTGCGGAATTCCCCAGGCAAACACGACCGCGCTCAGGACCAGCCATGGCAACCACGCTTTAAAAGTGTGGGCGCCGCTATGGTCAAACCGCTTTCGCGCCTGGTGCGTAATATCCTCGCCCTGCGCATTGAGAACGTGCTTCGGCTTCCAGAAGCGCAGAAAGGCAATCAGCGCCACAATGGTTGAAAGTGCGGCCACAATGGCCACCAGCGAAGGCCCGAAGTTGGCGGCCATGAAGTACTGCGCGCCGGAAAACGTGACGGCAGCTACCAGGATCGCCGGCCAGATTTCGATCATCCTCCTGAAGCCGGCGTATACCCAGATGAGCCAGAAAGGCACCAGCAGGCAGAACGGCATCAGAATCATAGCTGTCATCGTGGTCAGTTGAAGCACATCGATTCCCGTCACCGCCGAGAGCGTCACAATGGGGAGGCCCAATGAACCAAAGGCCACTGGAGCCGTATTGGCAATCAGCGACAGCCCCGCCGCCTGGATCGGCTTGAAGCCGAGACTGATTAGAATGGCTCCGCAAACCGCAACCGGAGTGCCGAATCCCGATGCACCTTCAAAAAAGGCGCCCAGCGCGAAGGCGATGAGCAGCAATTGCAGCCTGCCGTCTTCAGTAATGTTGGTCAGGCTCTCCTGCAGCGCGGTGAACCGCCCCGTTTTTACCGTCAACTGATAGAGGAAGATGACCGGCAAAATGATCCAGCAGATGGGGAATAGGCCGTAACCGGCGCCATAGACGGTCGTGGTCAAAGCCAGGCGCACCGGCATGCGATACACAATGATCGCGATGGTTAGCGCGGTGACTAATCCGATGACCGCCGCGACGTGTGCCTTGAGCCGGAAGACTGCCATCGCGCCAAGCAGCGCGACAACGGGCAGCGAGGCAACCAGAGTGGAGAGCCACCAGATACCGGTGGGATCGTAGCTTTGGAGCCAGGTGCCGGAATGAGCGTTCGTCCCGATCAGCGAAATCGCACACGCGACAAGAGCTGCCAAGCCCGCGATGGTCAGCGAGAGACGCAGGATGGAGAACGAGTTCGCGTGACCGGCAGACGCAGAACCGTCCTTTTGTGGTGGAGTTGAAACCATCGTCATCGAAACCTCGCGAAGGAATTGACGCCCCGTCTTCATCGCAATGGTTTGGCAGAAGCGGCTTGTCGCTCTTGACCCGGCGTTTGGCGTTGATCAGACAAAGGTGTCTGTGATCATCCACGCAATCATCTGCGTTTGCACCAGATCATCACAATCACCGCCAAATGTCTCAGTGCAATCAGAATGACCGATTACCGACTTATCTGACAACTCGCCGCTCCCGATCGATTCGATCCTGGTCCATATTCCTTCAGAAGAGGAACCTGGCATCCGCGAGCAATCTGGCCAACCCGACCGGGAACTCATCCCATTTCGGTTCGCGCATCGCCCCGAGAGAAACGACGAATCGCTAAAGCGGACGCGATCCATCCCGATAAGAAGAGAAATGAGCGGTCCAATGAAACTCAAGCGCAATACTATCGCAGCCGCAATCCTGACTGCCAGTTTGATTGCCTCGTACGCCTATGCCAGCGATGCAACACCGTCGGCGAAGAAACATCCAGTAACCAAAAAGGCCAAGGCGCCCGCGAAGCCCTCGGTTGAAGACCAGCTTCAGACACTGCGCCAGGCATTGGAATCGCAGGGGGCCCAGATCAATGGGCTCAAAAGCGATCTCGCCGACAAGGATGCGCGCTTGAAGAAGGCCGAGCAGGCTGCGTCCGATGCGGAAGTTACCGCGGCCAAAGCGCAAGCCGCCGCCGCAAACCAGAACAAGGCGGTTGAAGACAACACCGCCGCTGTCACCACACTCGAGAGCGCTGTCACAGGCCTCAAAGCCAATCAGACCTCTCTCGCTATTACCTTCTCGGACGAGACATCGAAGATCAAAAAGGCAATCGAGAGCCCCACAGTTCTTCATTTCAAGGGAATCGCGCTCGTGCCTTACGGCTTCTTCAATGGTGAATCTGCCTACCGCACCCACGCCACGGGCGGCGAAGAAGCGACGCCGTGGAGTTCAATCCCTTACGAACATGCCGACTCCTACTCCATGAGCGAGACCATGCTATCGGGCCGCCAGTCACGCATTGGACTGAACATGGAAGGCAAAGTCGGATGGGGCACTGTTCGCGCCTATCTTGAAGGCGACTTCCTCGGCGCCGGCGCCACCTCGAACGACAACCAGTCGACCAGTTATATCTTCCGCCAGCGCATTGCATCGGCCGAAGTAGAAACCAACAACCACTGGACATTCTCAGGCGGACAGGGATGGACCCTCGCCACCGAAGACAAAGTAGGCATCACCACCGCGGCGGCCAACCAGGCACTGCCGATGATGATCGATCCCAACTACGTGGCCGGCCTTGTCTGGGCGCGCATGGGCTACTTCCGCTTGACCAGGAGCTTTGGCAAAGCCGCCTTCGCTATCTCGGCTGAAAATCCGCAACTCCTCTACACCGCTACGCTGGCCGGCAACACGCCGTATGCCGTGGTGGGCAGCGCCGGTCTCAGCGCCAGTTTCCTCAACCAGACCATCAGTGCCTGCTCGCCTTCCACCTCGATCGTCAACTACACCAACCAGAAGCAGACTGACTCGGCCGGCAACACTGTCAACATCGCCGTTCCTGTCTACAAGACGGTCAACTCCTGCGCCAACCTGGCCAACATCTCCTTCAACGAAGCTCCCGACATGCTGGTCAAGGCTGCATTCGATCCCGGCTTCGGTCACTATGAGGTCTTCGGAATCTCCCGCTTCTTCCATCAGACCGTCTATCCCGGCGAAACCACCAACAGCAACCTCTATGGCGGCCTGAAGGACATCGTCAGCGGTGCAACCGTCGCTCCCGCACTCACGACAGCTGGAGCCTACTCCAACAGCATCACTCTCGGCGGCGTTGGCGGCAGCATGCGCCTTCCCATCGTCGCCAACAAGTTCACCTTCGGCGCCAAAGGCCTGTTCGGACCTGGTGTGGGCCACTTCGGAGCCTCCACGCTCTCTGACGCCACATCCAACTTCAGCGGCGAACTCGTTGCCATCCACAACCTCTCTGGCCTCATGACCGCGGAGATCACACCGAATCCGCGCCTGCAGCTCTACTTCTACTACGGCGGTGACTATGCCGGCCGTGAAGACGAATCCAACCCCGGCGCCAGCACACTGGGCGCTCCCTCGGCCGCGCAGAACGCTGCCGGCGCATGGGGCGGCACATGGAAGGCGCCCTCGCTCGCTGCAGTCGGCTACGGATCGCGCCTGTTGAGTAACTCGGCCTGCAACTCCAACACCGCCCCCGGATACAACGGCAGCTCCACCGGCTACTACACCGGCGCATCGTGCGGCGCGCAAACCCGCGATGCGCAGGAGGCCACCGGCGGCTACTGGTATGACATCTACAAGGGCGATCGCGGCCGCCTGCGCCAGGGCATCCAATACAGCTAGGCAGTGCGCGAGGGCTGGTCGGGTGCGAACGGCATTGGCGCAAAGGGTGTAGACAGCATGGTCTTCACCAGCCTGCGCTACTTCCTGCCGTAAGCTATCCATCCCAGCGTAAAGCAGCACGAAGGGCAGCACGAAAATCGGGCTGCCCTTTGCCGCGCATGGGGAACGCCAGAACGCGCAAAAGAACTTCTTAAAATACTCTGGGAGAATCTCTCCTTGACAATCTAGGAGAGAGCGGATATTTTCTTTCCTAGAGCGGCTAGGAAAGCGCGCGGGAGTTGCAAATGGGGAATGACAAGGTTGGCGGCCCGATGGATCTGCTGCAGGGAACGCTGGATCTGCTGATCCTGAAAGCAGTTTCTCTTGGGCCATTGCACGGCTATGGAGTGCTGTTGCGCATTCAGCAAATCTCCGGCGAAGAGCTGGTGATTCAGCAGGGCTCGCTTTATCCGGCGCTGTACCGGCTTGAGCGCCAGGGCGTGATCTCGAGCGAGTGGGGTGAGAGCGATAACAACCGCAAGGCCAAGTACTACAAGCTCACGCGCACCGGCCGCGAACGGCTCGGCGAAGAGACCAAGAAATGGAATCGCATGGCCGGCATCATCGGCACGATCCTCGGCGCAACTGCGGAATGAGCGAAGCAATCAATAAGGATCGGCGCATATGAGTCTGCAATCGATTTTTGCCCGCGTGGGGTCAGCAACGCGGTCGTGGCTGCGCGCCGTAGTGCGCCGCAAGCGGCTTGAGTCGGAGATGGATGCCGAGCTCGCTGTTCATCTTGAAAACCTCACCGCCGATCTAAAGCGCGCCGGGCATTCGGCTGCTGAGGCGGCGCGCCGTGCGCGGATCGCCCTCGGCCCAGCGTTGGTTCATAAGGAAGAAATGCGCGCCGCGCTTGGCCTGCGCTGGTGGGACGCTTTGTGCGCCGATGTGCGCTATGGCGCGCGCATGCTGCGCAAGAGTCCGGGGTTCACGATCGTCGCGGCACTCTCGCTGGCGTTGGCCATTGGCGCCAATACAACCATTTTCTCGCTCGCCAAGCAGGTTTTATATGAGCGGCTTTCCGTGCCGCGCGCGGCGGAACTGCGTCTCCTCACCTGGACCGGCACGCAAGACCACAGCGTGGTTCATCATCTGCATGGCAACGACGATCCGCTCCCGGGCGGCATGATGACGAGTGCTTCCTTTTCCTATCCGGTCTATCAACAACTGCGCGCACAAAATCATGTGCTCGGCGATCTGATCGCGTTCAAACTGACAGGCATGAACGCGACCGTTGGTGCAGACGCACTGCGCGCTCAGACAGAGATGGTTTCCGGCAATTATTACACGGTATTGGAAGTGCGGCCGCAGTTGGGCAGAGCGATTGGACCGTCGGACGATGTGCCCGGCCAGGCTGCCGTGGCTCTGATCAGCGATGGCCTGTGGGAGCGCGAATTTGGCCGATCGCCTGCAGTGCTCGGCCAGTGGATCAAGCTGAACGATACGCCGGTGATGATTGTGGGAGTGAACCCGCGAGGCTTTACCGGGGCCAGAAATGTGCAGCAATCGCCGGACCTGTTTGTGCCGGTGAGCATGCAGCCGCAACTGATGCCGCCTTCCAAAGGAGCGCCGTGGCTGACGGATCCAGCGCAGTGGTGGGTGAATATTTCCGGACGTGCGCGGCCGGACGTCAGCCAGGCCGCGGCGCAAGCGGAGCTGGATGGGCGATTGAGCGCAATTGTGCGCGCCACCATGCGCATTCGAGCCGGCGAAGACGTGCCGCGACTCGTGGTACGCGACGGGAGCCGCGGCCTGTTCACGCAGGAAAAAGTATTTGCCAAGCCGATGGCGGTATTGATGACGCTGGTGGGATTCGTGCTTCTGCTGGCGTGCGCTAATATCGCCAACCTGATGCTGGCGCGCGGTGCGCAACGCCAGCGCGAGATGAGCGTGCGGCTGGCCCTGGGCGCGGGGCGAGCGCGCGTTCTGCGGCAAATGCTGGTGGAGAGTCTGTTGCTGGCTGCACTGGGTGGCGCGGGCGGTTTGCTAGCCGGATACCTGGGAAGCACTGCGATTCCCAAGATGACCGAAAATGCATGGGAACACTCGGACTTTCAAATTCACTTCGACTGGAGAGTGTTTGGATTTACCGCGGGAATCACGATGCTCACGGGGCTTCTATTCGGGCTGGCGCCGGCGCTTTCCGCTGCGCGCGCCGAGGTGACGCATGGGCTGAAGGAGACGGCGAAGACTACCACGCGGCGGCGCAAGGGATTGGGCGGCAAGGCGCTGGTGGGCTTTCAGATTGCGCTCTCGACGCTCCTGGTCATTGGCGCCGGATTGTTTCTGCGCACGCTTGCCAGTTTGAGCACTGTCAACCTGGGCTTCAGCTCGGACCATCTGTTGCTCGCGGAAATCAACCCGCCAGAGAAGCGGTATCCAGCCGGCACCGACATTCAACTGCACCAGCAACTGGAGCGGGCCATCGCCGCTGTGCCAGGCGTGGACTCCGTAGCTCCGGCCATGGAGGCGTATGTCTCCGACGATTTGTCATCCACTAATTTTCTGCCGGACGGCGAGACTTACGATCCGAACAAGCATCAGGAAGAGGATTACAACGTAGTCGGCAATCGGTTCTTTCAAACGCTGCACATTCCCATCATTTCCGGACGCGCGTTCGGAGATCAGGATACGGCGACCTCGCCGAGGGTAGGAATCATCAACCAGAGCATGGCGCGAACCAGATTCCCCGGCCAGAATCCTGTCGGTAAGCGGTTTGTGACCGACGCGCATGATTCCGACGGGCACGAGAGCATTCTGGCGAAGGATTCGATTGAGATTGTCGGCATCTGCGGGGATACGCGCTATATGAATCTGCGCACCGAACCGCCGCCGCAATTCATTTTGCCCTACGTACAGCAGTCTGAAGTGGGCGGGATGGTCTACGAGATCCACACCCGCATGAAGCCGGAGACGATCTTGCCCGCGCTGCGCCAGGTGGTGCGCCAGGTCGATCCAGACCTGCCGGTGGTGAATGTGCGCTCTCAAAATCAGCAGATCGATGCCGACCTCCAGCAGGAGCGGCTGTTTGTCACCATGACCTCCGGCTTTGGTTTGCTGGCATTGGCGCTGGCTTCCGTGGGCATCTACGGCATCATGGCGTACTCGGTCTCTCAGCGCACCAACGAAATAGGAATACGGCTCGCCCTGGGCGCGCAGCCGGGCCAGGTGCGGGCCATGATTCTGCGCGAGAGCACAGGCCTTGCCGTGTTGGGGATTGTTGCCGGTGTGTCCGCGACCCTGGTGCTCACGCGCGCAGTGCAGTCCATGCTCTACGGCATTCAGGCGTGGGATCCTGCGACGATGGCCGGCGGTGTGTTGATCCTGCTTGTCGTCGCGCTGGCCGCAAGCTGGATTCCCGCGCGGCGGGCAGCCCGCGTGCAGCCGATGACGGCGCTCAGGCACGAATGAGGCAGCCTTTAGCTTCTAGCCTCTAGCTTTTAGCTGAGGCATCTGTGCGCGAGGCTTCTTGATTGCGCGCGCGTGCTCGGCCACATCGAACGCGGGGCGTCAGCTACACCTAACAGTTTCGGGATGGCTATGCGCTGATTGCCAGGAAGTCAAAGCTGAAAGCTAGAGGCTAGAAGCTGAAAGCTGCTTTTATGCGAGCACTGGCAGCGTCGGCATGGCGCCTTGGTCCTTGGCTTCGGCTACCACCACGTCCAGATGCTCCAGCACTTCCGGTACGGTCATGGTGTAGATCTCGCGGCGGGAGTCGTAGCCCTCTTCAACCAACTGCTTGAGGTAGCGGCCGGCGATCTGCGCGGCTAGCTGGTCGGTGATGACCTTGCCCGTGCGCTGCTTCTGTTCCTTCCACGCGGTGCAGGGCAGCGCGATCCACATCGGGCGTCCGTTCACATCGAAGCGGACATCGACGGCGTCGGCGTGGCGCGTGGCGATGGCCACAATGGTGCCCTTCCAGCGGCAGTGCAGGTCTTCGCCGGTCCAGCGATCGGCAACATGGAAGTCTTCATACATGGAATGATCGTACCTTTCAGCCCAACCCGCGGGCAAGGGCGCAGGACACATAAGATGCTGCTGCGTTCGCAAAAATGCGGGTGTCGACACAGGACGAGCACCAACGTCACTCCAGGAAAAGCCGCAGGTTGGATTGAGCCCTGTTGAATTGCCTCCGGCCGCCGATGAAGGCGGCAGGGGAACCGCTCACCATGCAGATTACAGTTACCGTTTCTGACGCAATTGTCCGCGAAGCCGGAAATCGCGGTCTTCCGGTCATCGATTTTGTTGAATCCCTTATTGACAAGGGAATGAGCACGGCGACGGAGCGCCCTGTGCTGACGAGCGCCATCGAGCGCATCAGAGCCCTGCGCTCCGCGCCGGTTGGACCCAAACACTAGGGCGGCGCACCTGGGGGTGACATGAGATCCTGGACCAGATCTTGGACCAACCGGGGGGCAGCCCGGTAGGAGTGATCCAGCGCACCTGTCCTTTACGGCCGCCCCCCACTCCCCCTATACTTTTTGGGTAAATGACTTGTTTTCATGGAGATAGCAAGGGCTATCCGCCCGATCTTATTGATTCCGGGTGGGTTATTGTCGAAGTCCTTACAATCAACGACTTGCAAGCGCCCAAGAGGGCCACGGCGGCCCTGCGGGCTGCAGGGGGGCGTGGTAGGTCCGCATAGGCGACCCGCTCCCCCTGTTTATGAATTCTGAAACGATTATGCAACGTGCCCGCGCTCCGAGGGTATGCGGCGATGAACTGGAGAACCAGGACGACCGGCTGGCTTTCCGCGCGACCGCATTTTTCGGTCCGTCTCCTAAACCAAAAGGGAGATCCTCCGGCTCTGCCGGGGTGGCAGTAGAACTTTGAGAATTCCGGGAGTATGTTCTCCCTCGAATTGCCTGTGCTGCGGCAGTGAAGACAGCACTACAATTCTTTTGCTTTTGTTCTTGCTTTTGCTTCGGACGGTTGCGAAAAGGCCCCTTTGAGGGGCCAGCAACCGTAAAGCCACCGGCTCTGCCGGTGGATTCTTACATCCTGCTGAATGTGGTGGTTAGAGCGTCCATACTGGCATACTGGGGCTGTATGGCGCTGTTTCTTCTGCTTGCAAGTCGTTTAATTCGTGCTGGTTACGGTGGTTCTTGGCGGAAAAGTAAAAGATCTCTTTTGTTCCGCTCCGGTTTGGGTTGTTGGAGAGGGCGATGTTTTTCATGGGTGGTCCTCCCCATGCGGGTTCTCTATTAAGAATTGTGCGCCAAAGGGGGGAATTAATCGGCAAAACGCCTGAAACATTTGTCGGGTCTTCTTTTGAAGAATGGGAGCGAATGGCCCGTGGCTAAAGCCATTGCATTGGAGGATGTCATTCAGGGGCCTCGAAGGCCCCTGCTCCCTCCGTCGTGCGCAGTGGAGTGCATGTACTTTCCCAGGTCCCCACGTGCGAGGGACCTGGGGCATCCGGGTCATCCGGCCAGTCTTTTGTGGCTGGTGGACGCTCGTGTTGGCGCGCTGATAGACTGATAGGGTTGCAGTGGCAGTGCCTCCACCCGTACGGACCCGCCTGCAAGTCAGCTCAAGAAGGACAAGAAAACACTCCATGGACACTCAAACCCGTCACGCCCTGAAAAAGGACAAGTTCGCCCAAGCCACTGCCAGCAGCGTAAGCTGGGTCAGCGGCCACCGCTCCGGCGTTGTGCGTTGGGTCATTGCCGGCGTCGTTGTACTGGCGCTGATTGTGGGCGCATTTATCTTCTGGGACATGAAATCCGCCGCCGCCGACACCTCCCTGGGCGCGGCGTTGGACATCTACGATGCGCCGCTCTCCATTCCCGGCGCTCCCGCTGAGAACGGCGTGTACTCGTCCACCGCCGACCGCTCCAAGGCTGCCAACAAGCTGTTTGCCGCCGTCGCCGCGCAGTATGGCTGGCTGCCCCAGGGCGCCAAGGCCCACTATTTCGTCGGCATCACCGACCAGGAAACAGGCCAGACCGCAGCAGCAGAGAACGAGCTGAAGACTGCGGGCGCCTCCTGGGACCGCAACCTGGCCAACCTGGCAAAGCTGGCGCTGGCAAGCATTTATCACCAGACGGGCCGCGACTCCCAGGCCATCGGCATCTACAACGCCCTGATCGCGAAGCCGTCTGAGACGGTTTCCGCCGGCGTAGCTCAGCTTGACCTGGCCGACCTCTACGCAGCGGCCGGCAACAAGGATCAGGCGCGCAAGATTTGGGCCCAGGTGAAGGACGCCGACAAGGATGGCGCCGCCGGTTCCATCGCGGCACAGAAGCTGGCCGGCAAGTAGCAGCGATCCTGATTTGAGCGTGGGCAGGCTTCTGGCCGGCTTGGCGCTCATAGCCGATCTGGCTTCTGATAAGAAACAGAATGGAAGGCGGGAAGACCCGATGGCCGATGGTTGGCCTTTGTGATCTCCCATCCATCGAGCAAAAGGCGCTCGATGGATGGGGCACCCGCCCTCAGGACAGCCGATCGGGAGATCGGCGCTACGACTTTCTTCGCTCGCGAGAAACGCGGGTTAGCGCTTCTCTGGCCTTTGAGCATTTTCCTGTGCGGATGCGTCTGGTGGTTTATGAGTGCCAGCCAGGCAGTTTTCGCAGGTTGGATGGAGATTCCAAACAGCGCTGTGAGCGATGAAGCCCGCACCCAGGCGGAACAGACTCGGGCCGAGGAAGCAACTCTTGCGGCCCTGGTGAGCCAGTACGCCGGAACCCTCTATCGCGTAGCCTTCTCCGTCCTCCGTAATGCAGCCGATGCCGAAGATGCTGTGCAGGAAGCGTTTATGCGCGTCCTGCGGCATCGCGACACGCTCGGCGAAGTGCGCGACCAGCGCGTGTGGCTCATCCGCATTGTCTGGAACATCGTGCTCGACCGCAAGCGCCGCGCAAAAACCAGGCCGGAGACGGACGACGTCTCCGAGTTGGCCCGCGTTTTGCCCTGCACTGGACTTTCCGCCGAAGAGATTGCCTCCGCCGCGCAGCACCATGCGCACGTTCTGGCCTGCGTGGAGAAGCTGCCCGCCAACGAGCGCCAGGTGCTGATGCTCTCAGCCTTCGAGGAGCTTTCCAGCGTCGAGATCGCTACGGTACTGGGCATTACCGAGTCCAGCGTCCGTTCCCGGCTGTTTCGCGCGCGCAACCTGATGGCCGGCCTGCTGAATCATGCAAGGAGCCTGCGATGAAGGACAGTGAACAGTGGACAGTGCACAGTGAACAGCCCGTGAGGCTTCTTTGGAGTTTGAAATGAATCATTCAATACAAAACGAGTTTTCGAATGGCGACCATGCCGGAATGAGTGAAGCGGAACAGACGCTGCGGCTGATTGCCGGCCTGTCTGCTCCCGAAGGCCTTGAAGATCGCGTGCAGACCGGACTGCGTGGCAGGCAGATTGACGCTCCGCGCAGCGCGAGGATTTTGGCGTGGCCGGCGTTGCGGCCGGCGAGCAGCTGGATGCGTACCGCGGCCGCGGCTGCGATCGTGCTTGTGGTGGCCGGAGGCGGATGGGGCGTTTACTCCCATGTGCTGCCGCCCCAGTCGGCCAAGGTGATTGTGATGCCGCCGCGCGTGGTATCGCCGGGTGGCTTCTCGAACGCCGGAGCGATGCACGTGCCCAACACGCTCAACGGACCCATGATCGCGAACCCCGCGGCGGTGAATGCGGCACCGCCCAAAGTGGTTGCGCCGGGCGGTAAGAAGGTGGTTCGGCGCGCCCACGCGATGACTGCAAATCATGCCGCTCCCCAGACGGCTGCGGCGGCACGGAAGTAGGGCGTCTCCTGTGCCTGGTATCGAGCGCAGGGTGTTGACGGACTGCGGAAAAGGGCGCGCAATTAAGCGAAACTCGAAAGGAAATGGGCAGGGGCTGAAGCCCACGTTTATTTGGTTGGCTTTATGCCGGGGATGAATCCCCGGCCTACCGTCCGAGTGAGTTTTTCCGCAGCCTGCTATACCCTCTTTGACCCGGCTTGCACAGCGATACCCACGAGCGCCAGCGCCACCGCGCCCCACAGTGCCGGGATCCATCCGGTTACATGGAAGCCGGTTACGATGTGCGACGCCAGCAGAATCATCGCCGCGTTAATCACCAGCAGAAACAGGCCCAGGGTGATGATGGTAATGGGGAAGGTGATGACCTTCAGCAACAGGCCCAGCGTCGCGTTGAGCAGGCCGATGACCAGCGCCGCGATCAGCGCCGGCTTCAGACCCATGACATGGAAGCCGGACAGGAAGTGGGAGATCAACATCAAGGTGAGCGCACTCAAGATCCAGTGAATCAAAAGCTTGATCATTCCGTATTTCTCCTTGTATGGGCGGGCGGAGCCTGCTGATTCTGTTGAGCTGCCGTGGGTGCTGCATCACTGCTTGGACGCGCCCTTCGTGTCCCCGGCAACCTGGTCTGAGACGATAATGGAATCTTCGGACCAGTTCAAGATGTTCAAAAGGGCACAACCTTTCGCCGGTGGCGGGGTCCAACTTTGAAGAACCCTGCGCGGCCCATTCCTTCGCGCGCTGCCTTCTGAAGGAAAATCAATTCATGCGCACTCTGCTTTTCTTTTGCCTCACCGGTTTTGTTGCGGCGCCGGTCGCTCTGTCCCAACAGGCGGCCAACCCGCCGCTGCCGGAGATTCCGCAGCTCATGCACGAGGTCCAGGAGCACCAGAAGCAGCTTGAAAAGGTGCGCGAAAACTACACCTACACGTCGCTGCAGACCACGCAGGACATCGACTCCAATGGGCAGGTGAAGAAGACCGAGACCGTAGAAGGCGAGGACTTCTTCGTCAACGGCCACGTGATTGAGCGCGCCGTGAAGAAGAACGGCCAGCCACTCAGCGATCACGACCAGCAGAAAGAGACCGAGCGCGTGACCAAGCTGGTGGAGAAGGCGCAGAAGACGCCGTCGGATCAGCCGCTCGAAGGGCCGACCATCAGCGTCAGCCGCGTTCTGGAAATCATGGATGTGCGCAACGCGCGGCGCGAGACTCTTCGCGGGCGGGCGGCCATCGTGTTTGACTTCATTGGGCGCAAGGACGCGAAGACCCACGGCCTGGCCGAGGACGCCTCAAAGAAGCTCGAAGGCACGATGTGGGTGGACGAGGCCGACCGCGAGGTGGCCCATCTTGAAGTCCGGTTTATCGACAATTTTCGCGTCGCAGGCGGGCTGGTGGCCAGCATCGACAAGGGCTCCAGCTTTCGCTTCGACCAGTCGCTGGTGAACGGCGAAATCTGGCTGCCTACCGCTGCCGAAGCCAGCCTTCAGGCCCGCGTGCTGCTGTTCAAAGGTTACCGCCAGCACTTTACTGAGAGCGACTACGATTTCAAGCGCTTCCACGTGGAGGCCGAACAGATGAAGGACGCCAAGCCGGTGGCGGAGAAGCCGCAGTAGCACAGAGGTTTCCGGTTGAAGCGGCCCCAGGTCTCGGAGGCGAGACCTGGGGAACACGAGGTTTTACGCGCCTGACGGGGGAGGAGGTGGGCCGTCTCCGCCCGGTCCGCGGCGGTGCTCCATGCGTTCTTTTTCCCAAGCCGCGTACTTCGTTTTCTGGTCGTCGTTCAGGAGCGCGTTGATCTTGGCGTCGGTGTCCTTGCGGACGCCTTCCATCTGCACCCGGCTTGGCCGTTCGCCACCCGAGCGCAGAGCTTCAACCTTCTCGCGCCGCTCTTTCAGGAGCGCCTTTACCTGCGTCTGCTGATCGGGCGTGAGCGCCAGCGCCTCAGTCAACTGGGCAATCTCCCGTTCCGGGTTGGGTCCGCGCTGCCGCATCTGGTCTTGCGGAGGGGCGCCCTCGGGCGGCGCGGCCTGCGCCCAAAGTCCGCACGAACCTGCAGCCAGAATTGTTGCCAGCAGCAGCGTCCGGCGTGAAGCCAAAAATCCCTGTTCAATCTTCATCATGCAATGCTCCTCCCCGTTGGGGACAATCTGAAGGCAATCCCCGCAGCGCCCTTGAGCGACCGCACAGGATCCTCCGCCTGTGAGCACCTTCGCCGGCGAAGGCGCTCATATAGCTAGACGCGCTTTGGCCTGCCGCGTTGACCACTGCGTGGGGCGGAAGCTCGCGGGAGGCTCGCTCTGGCGCATCGCTTCCCACAATTCCTACAATCGCGCTCGAAAGAAGCGCGGGCTCGGGATCCCAAGGTAAAGTGGAAGCATGTTTGTGCGGCGGCTCTCGATCCAGCGCGTTGATTCCGCAGGCGAGCGGCACGTGTGCCCGATCGGCTGGATCGACAACTTTGCCATGCGCAACTTCACCAATGACGCGGTCTTTGACGACACGCTGCCGGTCGCGGATGGGCTGATGGAAGCCGGAACCCGGGTTCCGCTCGATCGGCTGCAGCCGGCGATGGAAGACTGGTTTCGCCGCAAGGGTTACCTCAAGCGCGTGGAGCGCCTTGAGGTTGTGGAACTCGACGGATTGAAGCCGTGAATCGCGCCCTGATACCTAGTTTGTTGATGGTCGTAAGTCCTTTTTTTTGAAAATCGCCGAAAATGAAAAACACGTAACTTGTTTAGATTGATAGGGCGTGGAGGGTCGTTGTTGATGTAACATATTTGTTTTCATTGAGATGCGGAAAAACGCGAAAATATATATTTTAAACCCCATTGCATACGAAGAAAGTCTTCCGTAGTTCGCGTCTCACGTTGGCCTTATGCCGCTGTTTGCCAGCCAGAATCGGCGCTGTGCCAGAGCAGGAATTCGGCTTCGCGGCGGGCTTTCAGGCCGGCATTTTCACTGGCGCCCGCGTGGTCCCAGCGCAGCAACTGGTCGGCTGCCGCGCCATAGCGGCCTGTGTTCAGCTCACGAAGCAAAGTGGACGCCTCCAGCCTGCGCGCGCCCAGGTTGTAGACGAAATCCACCAGCGCATCGAACTGGCCTTGCATCAGCTCCACCTTCACCAGCCGCTTGACGGCGTCTTCCGCCTGGAGGACGTCATGCGTCAGCAGCGCGGCGGCCTGCGCCTCGGGGATTCCATCCCGAAAGGTTTCGCCGGGAAGAATCCGGTGGCCGTAGCCAATGGTTGGAATCCCCGCCACGTCCAGATAGGAGTGGCCGCGAAAGCCCTCCGACTTTTTCAATAACGCCAGCCCTTTTGCGCTCAGTTGCATCCGTCCCCCCGATCAAGCCAATTGCAGCCCGATTTCCACGCTAGCAGGATCGGTGAATTAATCGGCAAAACGGGGGGGTGGGCGGCTGAATTATTTTTCAGACCGGTCAGGCGGCATCAGGGTCTATTGAACGAGGCTGCCGAAGGAGGCTCAAGCAGGCGACAATCCTGCAAATCCGCGGCATGGAGCTAAAGCCCCATTTCTCTCATTTGAAGCAGCTTGAGGCACGACTGAAGTCGTG
>Ga0255349_1000334_pt1 | contig 21747 bp, 19 predicted proteins | sample CBST25v15metaG_FD_189947 | JGI IMG/M metagenome (GOLD analysis project Ga0255349, IMG submission 189947) | Peat soil microbial communities from Stordalen Mire, Sweden - C.B.S.T-25.v15 | ecosystem: Environmental > Terrestrial > Soil > Wetlands > Peat | place: Sweden: Norrbotten County, Stordalen...
CCGCATCGTACTGCTGGTAGAAGATCGCCTCCGGGTTGGGATACGGTTGACTGCTCATGCCGGTTCTCCTTGCTCTGCATTCAGGATACGCAGTCAGCCGTCCGACGGTTCCGCCGGCAGAGAAAATTTCGCCGGCCAAAACCGCCGGCCGTGGCCCCTCGGCCTGGTTCCGGGCCGTGAGGAGAGGTGCTGCCCCCGTGGGCTTCTTTTGCTGGAAGAGGAAAGAATCGAAATTCTAGCCGCAACGGCCCGCCCCTGGCGCGCATCCAATTGCCATGAACGCACACACCCCTTCCGCAGCCGCCAGCGGCACGTTTCTCATCGGCGGCGACTTGCCCGTCCATCGCCTCGGCTACGGAACCATGCGCCTGGTGGGCGAAGGCGCATGGGGCGAGCCGGCCGACCCCGCTGAAGCCCACCGCGTCCTGCGTCGCGCCGTCGAACTGGGCGTCACGCTGATCGACACCGCCGACGCCTACGGTCCGGAGATTGCCGAGCGGCTGATTGCCGAGGCTCTTTATCCCTATCCTGCGGGCCTGCTCATCACCACCAAGGGCGGAAACACTCGCCCGGGCCCGGCACGCGCCGAGCCCGTGGGCCGCGCCTGCTATTTGATTCAATGTGTGGAAATGAGCCTGCGCCGCCTCAAACTGGAGCGCATCGACCTCTACCAGCTTCACCGCATTGACCCGCGCACCCCGCTCGAAGAATCGCTGGGCGCGCTGAAGCGGATGCAGGAGCAGGGAAAGATTGGCCACATCGGCTTGAGCGAGGTCACCGTGGCGGAGATCGAAGAGGCGCGCAAGATCGTTCCCATCGTCACTGTCCAGAATCGATACAGTCTGGCCGACCGCCGCCATGAAGAGACGCTGGCTTGGTGCGAGCAGCAGGGGATCGGCTTCCTGCCCTGGTACCCGATTGCCGCCGGCAAGCTGCTGAAGGCGGACCAGCCCGCAGGGCAGGCGCTTGCACAGGTTGCAGCTCACTCTTCAGCCACCGCGGCCCAACTCTCCCTCGCCTGGCTGCTGCATCGCTCGCCGGTGCTGCTGCCCATCCCCGGAACCTCGCAGGTCGCGCACATCGAAGAAAACATTGCCGCAGCCGAACTGAAGCTCAGCGCGGAGGAATGGGCCGAGGTGGATCGCAGCTTCAGCGCATGAGCGGCGCAACCCTGTTGGAAGAAGCCAACTCGCCAGGAGTTTGACCGCGGTCTCGTTTGCCTTGGAGCCTGTGATGAGCTTTTCCGCGAGCGCGAGAGTTCATCGCAAGCTCTGGGCTCTCAAGATGCGTCCTGCTCTGCGCTCTGCCTGAGTCGGCCGATGAGCCAATCCAATGCGGCCTCCTCGTCCTCGATTTCGACGCGCAGGCGGGCCGTTATCAACGGCATGGACGGGGCAAAGATGGCCGCAAGTTCTCCCATCCGGGCCAGATCCTTGCCGGTGGTGAGGATCGCCTCTGCCTTCTGCGCGCGGGCCTCGGCCAACAGCTCTTCCAGCACGCGGCGGGTGTAGGCGAAGTGGTCGGGAAATGCGCGCCGGAGAGCAATTTGGAGCCCGGCGGCTTCCAGGCCGCGAAAAAACTGCTCCGGGCGTGCGATGCCGCAGAAGGCCGCCACGGGGCCGCGAACGGCGGGGATTTCCATGGTGCGTTTGAGTTTCCAGAGGGGGGCAGTGGAGCGCGGATGCTCAGTTCCTCTGTCAAATGGAATGATCTCGCGGAGAGATTGCTCGATCTCCGGCTCGTCGGCGGGGACGGCCAGAACCGCGGCCCGCGCCAACGCGCGCAGGGGTTCCCGCAGGTTGCCGGCCGGCAGCAGGCGGTCGCTCATGTCCTGGCGATTCAGCAGCAGAATATCAACATCGCGATGAAGCTGGCGGTGCTGGAATCCGTCGTCGAGAAGATGCACGGCGGCTCCTGCCGAAGCGGGGCGCGCCGCCTCGGCAAGCAGACCCGCCTCATAGCGTTGCGGCGCCACGTAGACCGGAAGATCGGTCTCGCGGGCAATTAGCAGCGGCTCGTCGCCAAACTCTTCCGCCGCGCCATCCGAGCGGACGCGGGCGGCCAATTTGCTCGTGCGTCCGTACCCGCGGCTGAGAACGTCTACCTGCAGGCCGCGCGCGGAGAGCGCCCTGGCCAGCGCGATGGTCAGCGGCGTCTTGCCCGAGCCGCCGGTGGAGAGATTGCCGACGCTCACCACCGGCCAGCGAAGGCGGCGCACCGGCTCGACTCCATGCTCGATGCGCCAATTGCGCACGGCCACTCCCGCGGCATAGAGCGGCGTCAACGGGGCCAGCCAGTGGCGGCTCAATTCGTCCGTCCTCCTTCGCGGAGCAAGGCCTCTAACGCCTCGACGCATCTGCCTGTCGCTCCGGCCTGCTGATCGAAGACCTGCCGGGCACGCGCACCCATCGCCGTGGCTGCAGCGGAGTCTTCGAGCAGGCCAATTAACGCCGCTGCCAGTTCTTCCCTTGCGGCGATGCGGACAGCCTGATGGGCCAATAAATCCTCCGTGATGGCGCGGAAGTTGGCGAAATACGGGCCCATGACGATGGGAACGCCGAACTGCGCCGGCTCCAGCGGATTATGCCCCCCGGCTGGAATCAGGCTGCCGCCCACAAAGGCTGCCGAGGCCAGCGAGTAGACCGAGGCCAGCTCGCCGATCGTGTCCAGCAGGACGATCTGGCCGGGATTCAGCGGCCTCAGCGATTCGTCACTGTGCCACGCCGAGCGCCTGACCCAGGCGACCCCGGAGCGCTCCAGCAGGGCCGCGACCGCGCCGAAGCGTTCCGGATGGCGCGGGGCCAGCACCATCGCCAGTTGTGGATCGGCTTCAAGCAGCCGCGGCCAGGCTGCGAGCAGCGCGGCTTCCTCGTCTTCGAGCGTGCTGCCGGCCACCACCAGCCGCAAATCGCCGGCCAACTCCCGCAGCCAGCGGGTCGCCTCCACTTCTCCAGCGGCGCGCACGTCGAATTTGAGGTTGCCGGCCACCGTCACCTGCTCCGGGCGGCAGCCCAGGGCCTTCAAGCGCTCCGCGTCCACTTCGCTCTGCGCCAGCACCCGGCTCAGGCGGCTCAGGAATGGCTTCCACAGCAGGCGCAGGCGCCGGTAGCGCGGCCACGAGCGGTCCGAGATGCGGGCATTCACAACGGCCACCGGAATCTCGCGCCGGAAGCAGCCACTGAGCAGATTAGGCCAGAACTCGGTCTCGGCCAGCACCAGCAGGCGCGGCTGAAGGGCGTTCAGGATTGCCCCCACCGCCCAGGGCAGGTCCAGCGGGCAATAGAACACCCGTGCAGCGCCGAATCGCTCGCGGGCCAGCGCCTGGCCGGTGCGCGTGGTGGTGGAGACGGCAATGCGGCAATCGGGCAACGCCGCGTCCAGCTCCTTGACAAGGCGGCTGACGGCCAGCACCTCGCCGACCGAGACGGCATGAAGCCAGATGACCGGGCGCTCCTGGACCCCTCCAGCCGGACTGTCTGGAGACGTCTTCGAGAGCCTGGGCGGAACCAGTCCGAGCCTCTCCAGCAGCCCCTCGCGGTACTTCTGCGTCGTGGCCATGCGCCACAGCCACCACGGCGCGCCAACCACCAGCGCCGCCAGCAAGGCCAGATTGTAGAAGAACAGAATCATGCGCAGCCGCTGCGGCCCGCCCCCCCGAATCCACCCCTCAAATGATACAGGCGGGGTTTCAGAGATATTGTCCCGCGCAATGAGAACGATGCGGCGCGTCCGCTGTTGTTGCGCTGACGGGTGACTCCGGCCGGGATGCGGGACTCCGCGACCGTCTGTCCTGTCCGGTTGGGCCCGTCTGTCCGGCTGGCGCGGAATCTGGTGCGCGGAATTTTCTGGAAGAGGCTTTAAGATGGGAGGATGCTGCGAGTGAAATTGCTGGAAGCGGGAGCCCGTGCGCCCGTGGTGGCCCATCAGGGCGAGGATCTGGGCTATGACCTGTTTGCGCTGGAGACTGTGGCGCTTGGTCCGCGGACGACGGTCAAGGTGCGTACCGGAATCGCGGTCGAGGCCCGTCATCCGCTGACCGGCGCTCCGCTGGGCCTGCTGGTGCGGGACCGCTCCTCGGTGGCGGCAAAAGGGATTGCCACCACCGCCGGGGTGATCGATGCCGGCTACCGCGGCGAGATACTGGTGCTGATGACCAACCTGGGCGATGCCCCTTTCGAGTTGAAGGCCGGCGAGAAGATCGCCCAGATGATTCCGCTGCCGGTGCTGACTGGAGTTGTGGAAACCGTGGAGAGCCTGGAAGATTCGGCCCGCGCGGAGATGGGGTTTGGCAGCTCCGGACGGTGAGGGCTTGCGCGCGATGCGCACTTCCGCTGTCCCCGCGATGGGCGGCTCGCGCCATCCAGTTTCAGCCATTGAGTTTCAGCTTGCCGCGCCTGATCTTGACGTGCGCTGGAAGCGGCATTCGCGTCGATTCGAGTCCGGCGCGGGGTATAAGCTGGATGGGCCGCGGATGAGGATCGTGCGCAGCGCGGAGTTCGAGCCATCGCGAAGTTCCAGCAATGGACAAGGCTCGGGGACGGCGCGCAAAATCGCATGGCGGGAGTTTTCGCAAGACAAGGAAACGAAAAAATGACGGTGAATGGCAATGCATGCGGCGACGAGAGCCAGATTCGCTCGGTCGCGCGGGAGATTTTTCAGCACGCTCTCGAGGAGAGCAGCATCGAGCGCGGCTTCAGCCGCAATCTCCGCTGCGAACAGGGCGTTCTGAAGGCAGGCGACGGCCTCTACGATCTAGCCAGCTTCTCGAAAACTTTCGTCGTCTCATTCGGCAAGGGAGCCCACAGCAGCCTGGAGGCGCTGATTTCGCGGCTCGGCCCCGGATTCAAGGCCTCCGGGATTGTGTGCGCGCCCACCCCGCCGGTCGCGCCGGTTGCCGGCTTCCGCTACTTCGAGGGCGGCCACCCCATGCCCAATCACGAATCCGTGCGGGCAGCCGAGGCCATTCTTTCCGCTCTCGATTCGCTCGATGAGCGCTCACTCGTCATTTACCTGCTCAGCGGCGGGGGGTCGGCCATCGTCGAAAAGCCCATCGGCACGGAGATTTCCTTCGCCGACCTGGTCGAGACCTACCGCGCGCTGGTGCACTCGGGCGCGCCCATTGCCCAGATCAACGCGGTGCGCAAGCACCTTTCCGCCGTGAAGGGCGGACGGATGGCCCGAGCCGCCGCGCCGGCCCGCCAGCTTTCCATCCTGATCTCCGACGTGCCGGACAACGCGCTGGACTCGCTGGCCAGCGGCCCGACCATGCCCGACAGCAGCACGACCGGCCAATGCTACGACATTGTGCAGCGCTTCAACCTGCTGCCGCAACTGCCGGAAAGCGTGCGCAAGCTGTTCGCGATGCGTACGCTCGAAGAGACGCCCAAGGCGGGCGATCCGCTGTTTGAGCGGGCGCAATGGTATCCCGTGCTCTCCAATCTTTCCGCGCGCGAGGCCGCTGTCGAGCGCGCCTCGGCCAATGGCTTTGCCCCTCGGATCGATAACTCCTGCGATGACTGGGATTACCGCAAAGCCGCCGATTATCTGCTTGAGCGTGTACGCGAGCTGCGCAAGCAAGCCCCGCGCGTCTGCCTGATCTCGGGCGGCGAGGTGACTGTGACCGTGGACGGAAAGCCGGGAGCAGGCGGGCGCAACCAGCAATTTGCCCTCTACTGCGCCGAACGCATCCAGGGCGAGAAGATCTGCGTGCTCAGCGCCGGAACCGACGGCATCGACGGCAACAGTCCGGCGGCGGGCTCGGTGGCGGATGGAACGACCATCGCGCGAGCGATGGAAAAGGGATTGAGTGCCGGGGCTGCGCTCCAGGGCTTTGACGCCTACCCATTCTTCGATGCGCTGGGCGACACACTCATGACCGGATACACAGGAACCAACGTGCGCGATGTGCGCCTCCTGCTGGCGTGGTAGCCAGCAGGACGCAAAGCGGAAATCGCGGGTGAGAGCGGCGGCCTGTTCCACCCATTCACTTCCGTGCATCGCAAGCTCGAAGAGGTTTCAAGCGCGTGCTGGCGCAGTTTTCGTCCGGGGAAGAATGCCTCAGTGGGCCGTATGCTTCACGCCCATCGCGCTGAGTTGGGCGCGCGCCTGCTCGGCCTCGGGGGTTTGCGGATGGCGCTGGATGAGCAGGCGCAGCTGGCGAATGCCCGCTTCCTTCTTGCCCAGTTTCATCAGCGAAATTCCCTTGTGCAGTTGCGCGGCCGGGGCTTTGGAGTTACCAGGAAAGCCTTCCAGTACGGCGCTGTAGGACTTCACCGCGTCCTCGTACTTATGCTGCCGGTAGGCGATTTCGCCCAGATAATACTGGGCGGAACCGGCCAGTTCATCCAGCGGATAGGATTGGATCACGTCCTGAAACTCGCCCGTGGCCACGCCGTACCGGGCGGCGTCGTAGTCGCGCACAGCGGACTGGAAGGTGTCTTCGAGCGGCGGCTTCTGGCCGGCGGCGGTGCCTGCGGGCGTCGGATTGGGCGACGGAGCGTCGGAGCCGGGCGCGCCGGTGGGCACTTCTCCCGGTGTTTCCCCCGTGGCTGCGGCCGGAGCTTCCGCCGTCGGCATGGCTTCGGCCGCAGGAGTCTCGGCCGAAGGCGGAGCCTGGGCGTTCTGCAACTGCGACTGCAAATCCTGGATGGATTTATCGAGTTTGGCGATGCGCGTCTTCAGTTCGTCCACGGAGTCGTTCAAGGACTGAATCTGGCCGGAGTTCGCATCCAGTTTCCCGTTGACCGAATCGTTCTGTGCCGCGATGCCTTTTTGCAAAGCACCCACCGCCGCAGTCACCTGGTTGGCGTTGTCCGCGGTTTGCTGCGCCAGGCTCTGCATCACCGCGAAGCCCTTGTCCACAGTAGATTGGAGCCGTTGAACATTGTCCAGCAGTTGCTGTATCTGCGCCTGCATCTCGATAATTTCCCTCGACGCGGCGTGCGCGGGCAGGGGCGAAGCGGCCAGCAGCAGGCCACCGGCCGCCACCGCCAGAAAACGATTGCGAAAACTGCGTATTCCTTGCATGATCCACCTATGAGGCAGAATTTGGTGAACAGTGGTCAGCAAAAGTTGTCCGGCGCAGTGCGAACTTTGCCGTTCCCTTTGCCCTCATCCGAATCGATTCCAGTCTCGAACAGAGAGCCGGGAAACCATACCGAACTGACCGCTGTTCACCGTTCACTCTCATTCTACTGGTCCAGCGCGAAGCCTGCGCGACGGTTCAACTGCCAGCACGCCTCGGTCGAATCGGTGCAGAACGGCTTTTCCTTCCCGTAGCTGATGATACGAATGCGGTCTACCGCAACGCCGGCCGTCACCAGTGCATCCTTGGCCGCGTTCGCGCGATTCTGACCCAGCGCAAGGTTGTACTCATCGGAACCGCGCTCGTCGCAGTAGCCGCCGATCACGATCTTGATGCTCGGATGGCTGACCAGGTAGCTGGCGTCCTTGGACAGTGCGTCCTGAGCGTCGGCGCGAATGGTGTAGACGTCGTAATCGAAGAAGATGGGCTGCACATCAGCCTGAAACTCCTCCTCCGCAGTCATGGTGTTGCTGGACACCTCAACGGCCGGCGGCGCAGTGACCGTCACCCTCGCGCTGGCCTCGGCCGTGCCGCCGTCACCTTTCGCTTCCAGGGTGTAGGTGGTCGATACCGTCGGAGTTACGGTCTTGACGCCCGCGGTGGGCACATCGCCGATGCTATCGATGGACGCGGAGGTGGCATTGGTCGTTTGCCAGCTCAATTGAACCTGGTCGCCGGCTGAAACCGCGGTGGGCGTGGCTGTGAGCTGCGCGGTCGGCGCGGGTCCGTTAGCAGCCGCGGGAGCCGTCTCTGCTGACGTCAGCGACTGTTTCTTCTTGCATCCCGCGACCGCGAGCAAGGCAACGACAAGAACCAGGGGAATGAGAATGCGATTCTGTTTCATCAATGGATTACTCCTTCTGTGAAACCAAGCGTGTCTCCCGAAAGAATTGGCCCTTCATCTCTCTGCGATTCCAGCCGTTTTCTCCCAGCCTTCCGCATGACCGCTGGCCACAAGCGAAAAGCAATGGAATTTAGCCGGGATGCAAAGGCTCTGGTCTCTTGTCCTTCTGAAAACACTGTGATTGAGGCCGACTCCGCAACGCGAATCGTGAGCGAATGCAGCGCCGCCGTGCCGATTCAGCTTAACCCTTCCAAGCGAGTTGCCCAGAGGGTGGCAACAACAACAGGATAGTGCAAAAAATCAGATGGTCCAAGTGACGGCTCATACGGACGCCGTTTCAAATCCGCACGTCACTGAAAGCTCCAATTGGGCATGAAGTTATTGCCCGTGTGGGTCAGTTGCTGCTGGTGCGTGCCGTCGGCCAACATCGACCATATCTGGCTGTGCCCGCCGATGGCGCGTTCAAAGACGATGTGCCGGCCGTCCGGCGCCCAGGAGGGAAAATCGTTGCTGCCGGCCTCGTGGGTCAGTTGCAGCCAGCGCATGCTGGCAATATCCATCACGTAGATGTCTTGCCCGCCGGGCGCGCCGGGTCCGTATTTGCGATTCCAACTGAAGGTCAGGAACTGGCCGTTGGGCGACCATGAGGGCGAGATGGCGTAGCCGCCGTCGGTCATCCGGCGGACATTCGAGCCGTCCTGGTCCATGATGTAAATCTGTGGCAGGCCGGTGCGTCCGCTCACCCAGGCAATTTGAGCATTGGTGCGCGGATTCCAGGCTGGCGAGACGTCGGGCCCGCGGAAGTAAGTAACCCGGCGCAGGTCGCTGCCGTCGGCGTTGACCACCCAGATCTCCGGATCGCCGGAGCGCGATGAGGAGAAGGCAATCTTCGTTCCATCGGCCGACCATGCGGGAGACTGGTTGCTTCCCCCGGCCGTGCCCGCCGGAAAGCTCACCGCGCGTCCCAGTTCCAGCGAGTACATCCGGACATCCCATCCGTTGTGGCTCAGGGAGGCAAAGGCGATGCGCGCGTTATCGGGCGAGATGCGCGGCGACAGGGAGATGGTGCCCAGGTGGGTGATCTGATGCTGATTCTGCCCGTCGTAGTCCATGCCCCAGATTTCCTTGGTGCCGCTGCGCGAGCTGACAAAGTAGATTTTGGTTCCGGCGATGCCGTTGATGCCGCCGCCGAGGCGCAGGATGATCGCGTCGGCGAAGCGATGCGCGATGGTCCGCGCCATCTCCTCGCTGGCCGCCTCGTTGTACTGCTGGGCTAGCACCTGGGGGTTGGCGGGGTTGCTGGTGTCGAAGAGCCAGCCGTAGACCACCAGCCGCCCATTGGTGGCCGAGAGCGCTCCAAAGGCCACCATGGCCGCATTCGAGGGCGCGGCCGACCACTGCGTCAGGTTCATCTCCTGCGGCGCGCCGGGCATGGCCTGCGGAATCATGCTCTTCGAGACCATGTCGAAGATGCCGGCGTTTTGAAGATCGGAGAAGAGCGTAGTGTCGAAGACCGCCTTCAACGCCGGGGTTTGGGGATCGCCGCCGACCGGTTTGAAGTCCGCCGCGGCCAGCCGAATGCGGTTATTGCCCAGGTTGGAGCCGGTATGAATCCAATCCTGCGCTTGCGCGCCTGCGACGGCCAGAAACGCCAAAACAATCAGCCAAAAAGGTGAAATCCGGGAATGAGACTTCATGCAATGCGCAATCCTTCCTCGATCAAGGTGCGAATTTTCCTGGGAAACTCCAGAGTTCGGAGCCGTTCTTTCGCAGACCCACGCAGCTTACAGCTCTCAAGTGGTGTCCCTGCTGCCCAGTAACCCATTTTATTCCGAGCCTGTACATTCATTCCGTACTCAAATGAACAGTATTCAACAATTCCGGCTTAATACTCGCAATAATAAGACGTCATCACCGTGCTTTGGTTATATTGCGCAGGAAGCGGGCCGAATGTATCCACGCGCTGGGCGGCGCGCAGGCAGGAGTTATCCAGCGTCGGACTCCCGCTGCTCTGCTCGATCTGCACATTGCTCACGCTGCCGTCGCGGTGAATGGCGAACTGGATGTACGCCTTGGTTCCTCGCGGTGTGTGCGGATCCACCTCGAACCGGTTCCAGTTGGAGGCCATCTTGCGATTGACCTGCTCCACGTACCAGGCAAACAGAGAGCCGAAGCTGCTGTCCTGGACCGTTGTCTGTCCGCTCGTGAAGCCCTGCGCCTGGATCGCCCGCGGCATCGACGAGCCCGCCTGCTCGCCATAGCGGGCGCGGTTGTCCGGCTTCGGCGGGGGCTGATGCTGCTGCATTTGGCGCTCTGTCTGCTGCTGGGGCTTGTTCTGCTTGCCGAGGACGGGAATCGCGGTCTCGTCCACTGCGTGGCTGGTCTTGGGTGCGGGCTCGGCCGGGGCCTGGCTGGGCGTTTCGGTGGAGAGCACATTCTGGTTGGGCGGCTGATCGGAGGGCAGGGGAAGGGCACTGGTCATGGTCACCTGAATCGCCCCGCCGGCGCCTATATCGCCCCACTGCTGGTGATGAAAGAGACCGTTCAGCATACCCCAGGTCAGCAGAACCGCGGCCAGTGCGCCGTGCAGCAACAGCGATCCCGCCGCTGGAGCAGCGATCGGCTCCGGCGTCAGTTCCTGTTCCAGTTGCTCACTGCCTTCGAGCAGGGTGTCCATGGGTTTGCCTTGAGAGTTGTACGCTTAGAACCCGCCCGCCGCCTTGGATTCGATCGGGCGGGTGACGATGGAAATGTTGGTGATTCCCGCCAGCTTCACGGCGTCCATGACGCTGGCAAAAGCTCCGAAAGGAACCCGCTCGTCGGCCCGCAGATAGATCACCTGATGCGCTGGGTCGGTCCCCGCCTGGTGCAGTTTCTGCGGCAAGGCGTTCAGGTTCACCGGCTGATCGTTCAAAAACACCTGTTGATCGCGGTTGATGGTCACCACCATCCGCTGCTGGGTGATCTCCTTGACCGTCCGCGTCTTGGGAACGGATACGTCGATCCCCGACTGCAGCACCGGCACGGAAATCATGAAGATCACCAGCAGCACCAGCACCACGTCCACCAGCGGCGTGATGTTGATATCCGCCAGCGAACTGCGCGTTTGACCGCTGCTACTTGTAAAAGCCACGCTCTACCTCCCGGCCCCCATCGCTGGCCGGTTCACGAACCGCTTCCGCGATTGTCGTCCGCTGAGGCCCCGCCGTGCGCACTGGAATCTCTTCGAGCGAGTTCAACAGTTCGCGGCAAAAGTCGTCGATGGCCGCGGCAAAGACCCGGATGCGCGCGCTGAACTGGTTGTAGGCCACCAGCGCCGGAATCGCCACGAACAAACCGGCGGCGGTGGTAATCAGCGCCTCGCTGATGCCTGGCGCCACGGCGCGCAGTGTCGCCGCTCCCTCGGTCCCCAGCCCGTGGAAAGCGTCCACAATGCCCATCACCGTGCCGAACAGGCCCACGAACGGGCTAACCGAGGCAATGGTCGCCAGCCAGGTCATGCGCCGCTCCAGACCGGTGACCGCCTCGCTTGCGGCAGTCTGCGCCGAGCGCTCCAGCGGAACCAGGTTGCGCGGCGGGCCGGAGCCGCCCGTCTGCCGCTTGTAGGTTTCGTACACGTCCTCGAAGACTTGCGCCAGCGGGCTCGCCTTGCACTCGGAGGCCAGCGCGGAAATTTCCTGCAGGCGATTGGCCTTGCGGAAGCCGCGAATAAACCGGCGGCTTTCGCTGGTCGCCTTGCGAAAGGATGCAATCTTGCCTAGAATCGCGGTCCACGAGTAAAGGCTGGCGAACAGCAGCAGCGCCAGCACGGCCATGGCGACCGGGCCGCTTTTGGTGAACATCTCGACCAGCTCGCTTGGACCCTGCGCCGCCGGCAGCGCTCCTTGAGCCGCGTCGCCGGCCGAAGGCAGTTGGAAAACAAAGGCTGCAATCAAAATCGGCTTCACCTCATCTTCAACGGTATCAGACGGGGAACCCGGCTCCAAGTTATCGCGTCTGGTTCCCCCGAGCGCATTCCAGCTCCGCCTCCAAACCACGGTCGCCGCCGTTCATGCTATGCTGCGCTCGGATTATCCGGGTGAAAGCATTACCCTGTCATTATCCCGTTATCGGAACGGTTGCATGAGGTTAGCTCTGAATGCTCATCGAACTGCGCGCTGAAAATTACGCCGTCATCGATCACGCTATTGCCGTCTTCGGTCCGGGGCTCAACCTGCTCACCGGCGAAACCGGCGTGGGAAAATCCATTCTGGTGGACGCGCTGGCCCTGCTGATGGGCGGAAAGTCCTCGGTGGAGATCGTTCGCCATGGCACCGACAAGGCGGTCGTCTCCTGCGTCTTCGAGTCCACGGCCAACGCCGAGAGCATCCTCGAAGAGAACGGCCTCGACCCATCGGGCGGCGACATCATCCTGCGCCGCGAAATCCTGGCCACGGGCAAGGGCCGCGTCTTCGTCAACAACCAGCCGGCCACCGTGGCCGTGCTCCGGCAACTCGCTCCCGAACTGGCGCTGGTGCACGCCCAGAGCGAGAGCCTGTCGAGCTTTGACCAGGCGCAGCAGCGCATTCTTCTGGACCGCTTCGGCGGCATTTCGACCGACGCGGCCGCCGAGGCCCACGCCCGCTGGAAAGACGCCTCCACCAAACTCGACGAGCTGCTCCATGGCGAACAGGACCGCCTGCGTATGGTCGATCTGTGGAGCTACCAGAGCAGGGAGATCGAGGCCGCGCATCTCGAAGCCGGTGAAGACCTGGCCCTGGAGACCGAAAAGCACGTCCTGGCCAATGCGGAAAAGCTTTACGCGGCCGCCATGGGAGCCTTCGATGAGCTTTACGAGGGCGGCGCATCGGCTGAGGCCGCCCTGCGCTCGGCCCTGCGCAACGTCGAGGAACTGGCTCGCTACGACGCGCGCTTCACCGAGACGGCGCAGTTGCTTGCCTCGGCCCGCGCCACTATCGGCGACCTGGCGACGAGCCTGCGCGATTACGCCGAGGGCATCAACGCCTCGCCCGAGCGGCTGGCGGAGATTGAAGACCGCCTGGCCCTGCTGGACCGCCTCAAGCGCAAATACGGCAAGAGTATCGCCGAGGTGATCGCTTTCGGCGAAGAGGTTGCCCGCAAGCTGGCCGAGGTCGAGGACCGCGACGAAATCCTCAAGACACTTCGCGCGGATCTCGATGAAGCGGCAAAGGCCTATCGGACTGCCGCTCAGGCCCTCAGCGTCGAGCGCAGGGAAGCCGCATCCCGGCTGGCCAAACTGGCTGAAAGCCAGATCAACTCGCTGGCCATGAAGGTCCGCTTCGAGGTCGCCCTCCACTCCGCCGGCGCGAGCGCGCAATCGGCCGAGGAGCCGGCAAAATCAGCCAGCACACCAGCAAAATCCGTCGAGGAGCGCATGGCCTTGAAGGCGCATGGCGTGAACCGTGCCGCCAGCAGCGCAAAAGCGGATGGAATTTCAACCGCCGGGGAAATTTCTTTCGGCAATGTTCACTGGACCGCCAGCGGCTGGGATCAGGTCGAGTACCGCATTGCGACCAATCCTGGCGAACCGCTCAAGCCGCTCGATGAGATCGCCTCCGGCGGCGAGATGAGCCGCGTCATGCTGGCCCTCAAGGTCAGCGTGGAAGAGAGCGCCGCGAAGCCCAAAAAGAAGATGCCCGCGCCCCGCACCCTGGTCTTCGACGAAATCGACATCGGCATTGGCGGACGCGCCGCTGAAGCCGTTGGCCAGAAGCTCAAATCCCTCAGCCGTGGGCAGCAGGTTTTGTGCGTGACGCATCTGCCACAGATTGCGGCCTTCGCCGACCATCACTTTGCCGTTGAAAAGCGCGAATCCGGCGGCCGCACCAGGACGCAAATCCTGCTCCTCGACGACCGCGCCCGCACTCATGAAGTCGCTCGCATGTTGAGCGGAGCAACGGTCACCGACGCCAGCCTCCAGCATGCCACCCAGATGATCGCCGGAAGCCGTTAAAGAGTCCGCAAAGGAAGCGCGTTGCCGGGCCGCAAAGGAAAACGCCGGTATTGTGACCGAAGCTCGAATGGTTGATAGCAAATGGGACTTCAGCGCGGTTCCTCAAGTTTCAATTGACAGCCGAATCCGGGCGAACCTATAGTTCAGCCTCGGCACACGCCGCGAAAAGAGGTCACTATGAAGGCAAATCAGCCGATTTCCGGCAAGGCGCAAGGAAAAACCATGGACGAGATCCGCCTGTATATGTTCTCGACCGGTACGCTTCGATGCAAGGTCGCCAACATCAAGATGAACCAGGGCCTGGAGCCGTATGAGATTCCGGTTCCGTGGTTTCTGATTACGCATCCGAAAGGCAACGTAGTGATCGATGGCGGCGTTGCCGTCGAGTGCGCCACCGACCCGCGCGCTCACTGGGGAGGGATCGTCGATGTCTACCAGCCAGTGATGCAGGAGCAGGAGGGCTGCCTGAACCAGTTGCGCAGATTCAAAATCGCGCCAGAAAGTGTGCGTTTTGTGCTGCAGTCACACCTGCACCTCGACCACACAGGAGCAACTGGCCGGTTACCCGCCGCGACCCACGTGGTGCAGAGGTCCGAGTACGAATACGCCTTTACGCCCGACTGGTTTGCCGCCGGAGGATACATCCGCAAGGACTTTGACCGTCCCGATCTCAAGTGGCAGTTTCTGGAAGGCGAGCGTTCGGACTATTACGATCTGTACGGCGACGGCGCGATCATCCTGGTATACACGCCGGGGCATTCCCCAGGGCATCAGTCGTTCTTGATCACCTTGCCCCACACCGGCCGGGTGCTGCTGACGGTCGACGCCGCTTATACGATGGACCACTGGAACGAAAAGGCCCTGCCAGGCTTCCTCGCTTCCGCTGTCGATTCTGTCCGTTCGGTGCGAAAGCTCCGGGCTCTGGCCGAGAAAACCGATGCGCTGGTGGTCACCGGCCACGACCCGGATGCCTGGCCGCGATTCCGGCATGCGCCCGCTTTCTATGACTGAAATTCAACCCGGAAAGGGACTCCTGACTGTGCCTGCCGACGGTGGCGGCAGGCGCAAAACTCTGGCGTGAAAGATCTCAGACGGCACAAACATGCTTTCAAGAAGGCGTCTGACTTAGGGCGGTCTCAAGGCCCAACCGCAACGAAGACAGTCCGGATTGGATCAGGCTGCTTTCCGGAGTTATTCATTGAACGGCAGTGCGGATGGAGCAGCGAGAAGAGCGCTTCGGAGGAGAACGCACAGGAGGCTTTCCACTTTTTCATTCCCCGACTGCTCCGATCGGTTGTTTTCGCCCAAGAGTTTCTCTTTGCGTTTGTTGGGATTGGGCCTTGAGCGCGCCTTTTCGATTGACAGTCGAATACGGCCGCACTATAGTTCGTTTCCTGTTGCGAGGCGTCGCTCCCCGGCGCGATAAGAGTTGTGCTTCTTCGAGCCCGCCCCATTCATCGGGTAGAAATCACCGCAGAGAGGTTCTGTTCATGGCAACGCATATAACCGAAAGCCGCGACGAAAAAGCTACAACTGAAGATTTGAAGGCGGCGTTGAAGGACGCCGGATTGTTCCGCGAGCAATGTTACATCAACGGCGAATGGCTCGATGCCGATAGCAAGGTCAGTATTCCCGTGACCAATCCGGCGACTGGCGCTGTTCTAGGGCACGTCCCCAGGATGGGCGCCGCTGAGACGCGCCGCGCCATTGAAGCCGCCGACGCGGCCTGGCCCGCCTGGCGTGCGCAAACCGCCCGCGAACGTGGAGCGATTCTGCGCCGCTGGTTCGAGCTGCTGATGGCCCATCAGGAAGACCTGGCGAAGCTGATGACCGCCGAGCAAGGCAAGCCACTGGCCGAGTCCAAAGGGGAAGTGGCCTACGGAGCTTCCTTCGTGGAATGGTTCTCGGAGGAAGGCAAGCGCGTTTACGGCGACACGATTCCGCACCCGCAGCGGGACAAGCGCATCGTGGTTCTGAAGGAGCCGATCGGCGTGTGCGCGGCCATTACGCCGTGGAATTTTCCCATCGCCATGATTACCCGGAAGGTGGCTCCGGCGCTGGCGGCTGGCTGCGTGGTGGTCGTCAAGCCGGCCGGCCTGACTCCCTTCTGCGCGCTGGCGCTGGCGGAGTTAGCCCAGCGAGCCGGCGTTCCAAAGGGAGTGATGAATGTTGTTACCGGAGATACAAAGGCCATCGGCGCCGAACTTACCTCCAATCCATTGGTGCGCAAGCTGACGTTTACCGGTTCGACCGCGGTCGGCTCGCTGCTGATGAAGCAGTGCTCTGGCACCATCAAGAAAATGTCGCTGGAACTGGGAGGCAATGCGCCTTTCATCGTCTTCAATGACGCGGATCTGGACGCCGCGGTCGAAGGCGCAATCGCATCCAAGTATCGCAATACCGGCCAGACCTGCGTCTGCAGCAATCGCTTTCTGGTGCAGGACGAAGTGTACGAAGCCTTCTCCGCCAAGCTGGTCGAGAAGGTGCTGGAATTGAAGGTCGGCAATGGGATGGACGCCGGCGTGACGCAGGGCCCGCTGATTGAAGAGAGCGCGGTTCAAAAGGTGGAGGAACACATTGCCGACGCAGTGGCCAAAGGGGCTCGGGTGCTGACCGGCGGAAAGCGCCACAGCATGGGCGGAACTTTTTTCGAGCCCACGGTTCTGGCCGGCGTGACGCCGCAGATGGCGGTGGCGCGGGAAGAAACATTCGGACCGGTGGCCCCGTTATTCCGCTTCAGAACCGAACAGGATGCCCTGCGCATGGCCAACGATACCGAGTTCGGTCTGGCCGCATATTTCTACTCGCGCGACATCGGGCGGGTATGGCGTGTGGCCGAGGCGCTCGAATACGGCATGGTGGGGATCAACACTGGGCTCATCTCGAACGAAGTCGCGCCCTTCGGCGGCGTGAAGCAGTCCGGCATTGGACGCGAAGGTTCCAAGTACGGCATCGAGGAGTTTCTGGTCGTCAAATATCTGTGCATGGCTGGAATGTAGCCTGGCTCAAACCTTGATAGGACAGGATATCTTATGAAAATCAGAGCTGCGGTCTTGAACCAGACGGGAGCCAAGCGACCCTTTGCCGCTTCCATGCCACTGTCCATCGAAGTGCTTGATCTTGATCCTCCTGGTTACGGGGAGGTTCTGGTCAAAATCGGCGCCGCCGGACTTTGTCACTCGGATTTGTCGACGATCAACGGTGTGCGGCCTCGCCCAACTCCCATGGCCATGGGGCATGAAGCGGCAGGAACTGTGGAAGAAGTTGGGCCCGGTGTGGACGATCTGAAGCTTGGCGACCACGTCGTGCTGACCTTCGTCCCAAGTTGCGGCCACTGTCTTCCCTGCGCCGGGGGGCGTCCGGCGCTTTGTGAGCCCGGCGCGGCCGCCAACGGGGCAGGCACACTTCTGTCCGGACACCGCAGGCTGCATCGCAACGGAGCTGAGATTCATCACCACCTCGGCTGCTCTGCCTTCGCGGAGTACGCCACGGTCTCGCGCCGCTCTCTGGTCAAGGTCGATCCAGCGCTTTCCTTCGAGGAAGCCGCACTGTTCGGCTGCGCAGTGCTGACCGGCGTGGGCGCGGTGCTCAACACGGCCCGGGTGACTCCAGGCTCGACCGTCGCCGTAGTGGGACTGGGCGGCGTCGGTTTATGTTCCATTCTCGGGGCGGTTGTGGCCGGAGCGCGCCAGATTGTCGCGGTTGATCTTTTGGAGGACAAACTTACCCTGGCCAAAAGCCTGGGCGCCACGCACGCTTTCAACGCCTCCGATCCGGACTGTATTCAGAAGGTTCGCGAGGCGACCCAGGGCGGTGTGGAGTTTGCCTTTGAATTGGCAGGATCGGTCAGGGCCATGGAGCTTGCGTACAAGATCACCGGGCGCGGCGGCACGACCGTCACGGCTGGTTTGCCCCCGGCAGCCGATACCATCCCCATACCCCAGGTCAACCTGGTAGCGGAAGAACGCACGATCAAAGGAAGCTACATTGGCACCTGCGTGCCGGTGCGCGACCTGCCACGATACGTCGCACTCTACCAGCAGGGACGCCTGCCGGTAGACAAGCTGGTATCCGGCCGGATCAAGCTGGATGAGATCAATGCGGCATTCGATCTGTTGAGCGAAGGCAAAGCGGTCCGGCAGGTGATTGTGTTCTGACTTGCTCTTCCAGGCGGGGCTCCATTCTGGACCTGCTTGCGGCGGGCCTCTGCGGCTTCTTTGGAGCGCCCTGCTCCGCGGCAGAGGTGCGGCCTGATTCTGGCTCAATTGCGTTTTCCGGATTCAGCAGGGGATAGGCTTCAAAAGGATTCGGCTTCCAATCCGTGCCGCTAGTACTTTGACCGCGTAATTTCGTCGTTTCCCAGGTCTCAAAAGCGAGACCTGGGGCACCCGAACGCTTGTGGTTAAATTACGAATTCACCAAGTCAAGGTACTAGATGTATATTACAACTAGCAGGAATCAAACCGGAGGAAGAATGAAAATTGCCGTTGCAACCATCGACGGGATCTCCCTGTCGCAACATTTTGGCCAGAGCAAGGGATTTGTGGTTTTCGATACCGAGGGAACCGCGGTGCGAGGCCGGGAATTCCGCACCACCAGCGACACGCCGCACAATCAGGGCGTCTGCCATCACGAAGGCGGAAATTCGCAGGGGGCGCACGGCCCCGCGGGCATTTTCGATCTTTTGAGCGGCTGCGAAGTGATGTTGTGCGGGGGCATGGGCGCGGGCGCGGCCCAATCCATGCAGGCCAACGGAATCAAGCCGGTCATCCTGCCGGGAGCCTGCTCGGCGGACGATGCCGTGGCAGCCTACATCAGCGGAAATCTTCCGGTCGCAAGAGCAGGCTTCTGCAATTGCCAGCATTGATGGCTATTTGCGCGCATTTCTTCCTCCCGCTCGCGCCGCGGCGGGAAAGCGGAAAAGACCCAGCGGCTGATCCGGGTCGGGCGCCAGGGCCGGGCCGGAATCGAGACTCTTTCTTTCAGCTCATTTGAAGGGCAGTGCGGCCTCAGCCCCGGGAGGCCAGCGCCGTACTGCCCAGCGCCAGCAGCGCGCCGGTAACCCGTCCGGCGGCGTGGCGAACGACGCTCTCTTCGCTGGCGAAGTTGCCGGGAATGGCCTTCACGCCCAGCGCCTCGATGCGCTCGATATCGGCAACGATCGGCGAGGCGCCCTCGGCCGCATAGCGGGCCAGTGTCTCCGGTGAAAAGGCCGTGGTGTTCACCAGGGCATAGTCGAAGATGGGCGCGCGGGTGTGGTCATAAATCCGCTCAATGTGCTGCGACGCGGTCAGATTCAGGCTTTCGTTGGCCTGGGTCATCAGGTTGCAGACGTAGACGCGCACGCCGCGAGCCCGCGCCAGCGCCGAAGGAATGCCCTGCACCAGCAGGTTGGTGATCAGCGAGGTGTAGAGCGAGCCCGGCCCCACGGTAATCAGGTCGGCGCGCTCGATGGCCTCCAGCGTCTCCGGCAGCGGGACGGCGTCCGGTGGGTCGAGCATCAGTTCCGCGATACGCTTGCGGCTGGCGGTGATGCTGGTTTCGCCGCGCACCACGGAACCGTCGTCCATGCGGGCAATGAGCGTGGCGTTGGCCGTAGTGACCGGGTAAATGCGCCCCCGCGTGGCGAGAATTTTTGACGCCAGTTGAATGGCGTGGCCGAAGTCGCCGGTAATCTCGGTGAGCGCGGCTACAAACAGATTGCCGAAGTTGTGCCCTTCCAGGGCGTCGCCCGCGCGGAAGCGATGGCCAAAAAGCTGGGCCAGCAGATCTTCTTCTTCGCTGAGCGCCACCATGCAGTTGCGCAGATCGCCGGGAGGAAGCATGTTAAAGTCCCGGCGCAACCGTCCGCTGGAGCCGCCGTCGTCCGTAACGGTGACCACGGCGGCCAGGTCGGCGATGAGCCCGTCCGTGGCGGCAATCTGGCTGGAGGTGCTCACATGCCGCCTGAGCCCGCGCAGCAGCGTGGAGAGCCCGGTGCCCCCACCGATGGCCACCACGCGCAACGTCCGGGCGGGAACGGCCCCCGCACGCGGCTGTGCGTGCGGCTCCGTGCTCGATGTGTCGGCAAATATCACTCTGGGCCTTAGTGAACCTCGGGATACAATAGCTCGGTGAAGCGCGGATCGTCCGCCATGCTCTGGAAGTCGTTGTCAACACGGGCCTGCAACCTGTTTTTGGGGTTCAGGTCGATGGCCTGGGCAAGGTCTCTGAGGCAATCCTGCGCCCGCCCCGTCATCGCGTCCAGCAGCGCCAGCCCGTAGAAAGCGTAATCGGCCCCCGGATGAGCCGTCAGAATGGCGTTGAACTGTTCGCGCGCCTCTTCGAAGTAGCCGGTATTCAACTGCGAAACGGCGTAGTCATAGTGCTCCTCGGGCGTCAAAAAAGTCAGGTCGTGCTTTTCCAGTTGCCGCTGGCAGGTGCAGATATACATCTTGCACCGCTCGATCAATTCGACCGGAGCGGCTGGCAGCAGCTTCTCGAAGGCTGCCAGAGCTTTATCCACCTTGCCCTGCTGCAGCAGTTGTAGGGCGGCTTGATAGGAATGGTAGGCCGGACCCCTCGACGAGTTGGAGGGAGCGGCGGATTTGCCTGACGATGAAGCTTCGCTTTTGCGTTCGTGCGCCACGGATCTTGCCTCTTGCATCCTGAGCTTGCCGGGAGCTTGCATGCCTTCCGAAAGGGGTTTGCCGGATGATCTCCAGCAGAAACACCCGCATCTGGGAATTGCGCTGCTTAGGCCCTTTTTATACGCACAACCCCGGCTTGCGTCAAGGCAGCCCGCCGCGCGAGTGTTATCTGCCGGAGGATTTGGCCTGCGCGGGGCTGCGGTAAATCGACGGGTTGAGCAGCGGATCGTTGTACATCTTCAATTGGCGGTAGAGCTTGAAACGCCGCTTCGCTTCCAGGGTTTCGCGCCACAACGCGTCCAGGCAGGCGGCCAGATCTCCGCGCTGCTCCTCGAGAATCGCCAGCCGGGCGAGATTCCGCTCGGCGTGGCCCTGAGGCGCGCCGGCGCGTTCGGCCTCTTCGCGGGTGTGATAGATCTTCAGCGACAGGATCGAGAGCCGGTCGATCATCAGCCCCGGCGTCTCGGAGTGCAGCGCGGCGGCCGGATTGGGCAGTCCCCTTGGTTCGAGCCAGTCGAGCAGGGCGCGGTCCAGGGCTTCGGCCAGGTCGTTGCGGCGCTGGTTGGTGCGGTCCACGCGGCGCTTCACATCGGCCAGTTCGGCGTCGGATGCGTCCGGTCGCCGCGCCTCGTCCTCGATGTGCCAGAGCTCGAAGTTGGCCAGATGCTGGCGGCGGACAGCCTCCAGCCAATCGGCGCCTGGGTCACAATCGGCGGCTGGGTCAGCGTGCGGGTTTGACGCCGGCTCGCTTTCCGGCGGCGCGGCCTGTGCAGCCGCCTGGTGCCCGGCGCGCGTTTCTTGATCCTGCAGCCTCACGATCGACTCCGCTTTCAACATTCCGCAATTTCCTTCCCTGGCGCGGCTCGCGGCATGATCCCGAGAATGGGACTCGCCATGAGCCTGGCCGCGAGCGCCTGTGCCTGTACCTGTTTGCAGGCTCCATGGTAGAACGGCCGTCGCCCGCGGGTCCAGAACGAGTCCATGAAGCGGCCATGCTGGATGCGTCTCTGACGGCATCCTGTTGTTTCATTGGGCATAGAAGCGCGGGTTGGGAAACCCGCGTTCCGGCCGGTCAGGAGACCGGCGTTCCCTTTCGGGTCGGTACATCTTCATGTTGTCAGAGACCTCGGAGGAAAAATGATCTGCAAGGTTTTGAAAAGAATTTATACCCCCTGGGGGTATAGGGGAGGGGGGGGTAAAAAGCAGGGAATAGGGA
>Ga0255349_1000336_pt1 | contig 21642 bp, 22 predicted proteins | sample CBST25v15metaG_FD_189947 | JGI IMG/M metagenome (GOLD analysis project Ga0255349, IMG submission 189947) | Peat soil microbial communities from Stordalen Mire, Sweden - C.B.S.T-25.v15 | ecosystem: Environmental > Terrestrial > Soil > Wetlands > Peat | place: Sweden: Norrbotten County, Stordalen...
GGACGCGGCGCCGGGGCCGGGAAAAGTGATGCTGCATCTCGAAAAAAAGGGCGAGTATGCGGTCGTCCTGGAGCCTGAAGAGATGAGCGTGGCGGCAGACCGCGGGTGGGTCGAGCGGGTGGAGGAACTGGTGGGCAAGGGCTCGATCCAACTGCTGGGGTAGTGGCAGCCTAGCTACCCCCTGTCAGGGCGGAATGAAGTTGAGCGCGGAGAACTCATCTCCGGCGCAAAGTTCTCGATTGTACTGCGGGCGCGTCCGGGGCGAGCAAGTCAGCAGGTGAGCGGCGGCATCGCCGGATGCATCTTCATCCCCCGCGGGTCATGCGAAGCCGGTGGACAACGGTCACAATCACAGAGTTTATCAACAAGTTCTGTAAGTTCTGTGAGGAATTGACGGCGAGAGCTACCGCGCGTGAAGGTGCAGAAGCGCTCGGCAACGCTCGCCGAAGCTGGGCACCTCAGGGCACTCATAATAGACTTGGCGGTTGAGCGCCATGAGCATCTGCACGGCCTCCAATCGCTCGTTCTTCGAGGAAACCATACCATCCTGCTGCACGAACTCGTCGGTGAGGTATTCGATGGCGTGGCCGAGAATCTCCAGCGCGCGCCCCGCTTGCGGAGTGATGCGGCGACGCCCTGAGCGCGTCTGGACTCTGGGAACGGCCCGCGCAGAGACCAGGATCGGCAAGCCGGTGCTCGTAGTGGTAGCCATGTTTTTATCCTCACCCTGTTCTTCGGCAGCACAGGCCAACTTTTTCAGATGACGGAAGTACTGTCTCCCGGGGGTGAACTGCCGCGATTGCGTTCCATTTTGGGAAATCAGGCAACTCCGCTCCAGATTGCCCCTTTTGCCATCGACTTTACGCGCGGTTTGAATAAAAGAGCATGAATCGAAGCCCGGCTTCCCTGGCCGAACAGCAATGCTGCCCGGCTGGCTGTCCGGGGCTGTCTGTTCGGCCGCTGTCTGTTCGGCCGCTGTCTGTTCGGCCGCTGGCTGTCCGGCCGCAATCGGCCTGGACTTGGCAACGGGACGCATGGCCGGAACGGTTCGAGGCAAGTGCCTCAAAGGGCGATGAAATGATCGGCAAGCCACGGCTCACCGTGCGGGAACGGGCCAATTCGCTTGCTGTGCCTGTTTTCCGGCTTTTGGAGCGCCGGCGAGCTCCCTTCGGTTGCCTTGACGGGAGGCGGCTGAAAACCTAATCTCAAACCAGCACTCTTCTTTGGCCAGCGGCATGGACGGCTTTGCCGGGCCGGGTGCAACTCTACCGATTTTCCGGATTGGGCGGCGATGATCCCTTACGACTGGCAATATCTCCCGCTGTTGATGCAAATACTTGCAGCCTTTGGGCTTGGGCTGGTCATGGTGGTCGCCTCATGGTTCGTTGGGCGGCATCAGAACACCGCCACCAAGCTGGCCCCGTACGAATGCGGCATCGAGGCGGTGGGCGATGCCCGCAGCCGGTTCAGCGTGCGCTTTTACATGGTGGCCATGGTATTCATCCTGTTCGACGTGGAAACGGTCTTCATGCTGCCCTGGGCGGTGGTTTACCGCAAGCTGCCAGCGATCACCGGCTCCCGGCTTTTCGGCTTCTGGGAGATGGTGGTCTACCTGGGCTTTGTGGCCGTGGGGCTTTACTACATCCTGCGCAAGGGCATCCTGAACTGGAGCCGGGACAAGGCGGATCTCTAGCATGGCTGAAGCGTTGCAGAACACTCTCGAGGGAAGAACCGCGGTTTTGGAAGGTCTCCCGGAACATCCGGCAATCAAGGCGATTCTGGCCTGGAAGGCCGAAGCCTTGGTGGACGCCAAATTTGACCGGGGCGAGCTGACCCTGACCATCGCCAGCGAAGAGATTCGCTCAGCGGCGGCAGCGGTGCAGGCTGCCGGATACAACTTTTTCGAGGATATGACCGCGGTGGACTGGTTTCCTTCGTCGCCGCGCTTTCAGTTGAGCTACCACATTCTGTCGCACTCCTATCGGGAGCGCATCCGCCTGCGGGTGCTGGTGGAGGGAGGCGACCCGGCGGTCGAGTCGATCACATCGGTCTGGCCTTCGTCCAACTTTTACGAACGCGAGGTCTTCGATCTGTTCGGCATTCGCTTTGAAGGGCATCCCAACCTGCGCCGCATCCTGATGCCCGACGACTGGCAAGGGCACCCGCTGCGCAAGGACTATCCGGTGGAGGGGTACCGCTGAATGATTGATACAACTGGCACACCCATCCTCGCGGCTCCCGCGGCCGAAGGCGCCAAAGATCAGCACATGATCATCAACCTCGGGCCGCAGCATCCGGCGACGCATGGCGTGCTGCGCCTGGTGCTGGAGATCGACGGCGAAATCATCGTCCGCATCTACCCGGAGATCGGCTACCTGCATACCGGCATCGAAAAAACCTGCGAGGCCAAGTTCTATCAGCAGGTGGTGCCGCTGACCGACCGGGTTGACTATCTGAATCCGATGGCCAACAACCTTTGTTACTGCCTGGCCGTTGAAAAACTCTTGGGCCTGGAGATTCCCGACAAGGCGCAGTGGCTTCGAGTGCTGCTGGCCGAGCTGACCCGTCTCAACTCGCACCTGATCTGGCTCGGCACGCACGCGATGGACATTGGCGCGCTGACCGTTTTCCTGTACACGTTCCGCGAGCGCGAGGATATTCTCAGAATCTTCGAGGGTCTCTCCGGCCAGCGGATGATGACCAGCTACTTCCGCATCGGCGGGTTGGCGATGGAGCCTCCGCTGGACTTCTTTGACCGCGTACAGGCGTTTATCAAGACGTTTCCGGAGAAGATCGACGAATACTCGAACCTGCTGACGGGCAACCCCATCTTCAGGAACCGGCTCAAGGGCGTGGGCTATCTATCGCCCGCGGATGCGATTGCGCTGGGCGTGACCGGGCCGCCGCTGCGGGCTTCGGGCGTGGACTTCGATCTGCGCCGCGACATGCCCTACTCCAGCTACGAGAAGTTTCAGTTTCAGGTACCCACCTCGACCGACGGCGACTGCTGGGCGCGATATGTGGTGCGGCTGGTCGAGATGCGCGAGAGCGTGAAGATCATCCAGCAGGCGCTGGACGGGATGCCGGAAGGACGGGTCACGGCCGACGCGCCGAAGATCGTGCTGCCCGACCGGGAAAAGATGAAGACCCAGATGGAGGCCTTGATTCATCACTTCAAGATCGTCACCGAAGGCTTTGCGGTGCCGGCCGGCGAGGTGTATCAGGGCATTGAATCGGGCCACGGGCAGGTGGGCTACTATGTAGTCTCGGACGGGACGGCCAAGCCTTATCGCGTTCACATGCGCTATCCGGGTTTCACGACGCTGCAGGCGCTGGAAACCATGTGCAAGGGACGTATGCTGGCCGACTTGGTAGCAGTGATCGGCTCCATCGACATTGTGCTGGGAGAGATCGACCGATGAGAAAGATGCCCGGAGGGAAGGCGCATGGTTGATTACGCAAAGCTGGCCGACGACGCGCAGCTCATTCAGCATGCCGACCGTTCGGCTGCTGACATGCGCCGGGAGCTGAGAGCCTACTGGCGCTCCATCTTTGAGAGCGTGAGGACGCAGGTCGCCGGGGAGATGAACAAGGCCAATGTGGAACTCCGCAAGAGGGGAGTAGCCACGATCGACCGCTACCACTTGCCGGGCTTTGAGGACGAGATATTCCTTACGTATGGCACGGATACGCTTTGCAGGGTGGGAGTTGGGGTGCGCGAAGGGGAGTTCCGCATCACGGCCGTCCTCAGCGGCCCCCCGAACGGATACGAGATCGCGCGCAAGGAATATGGCCCCCGCCGCCGGGAGGATTTACACACCGGTATCCATCTGGCCGAAGCCGCGGAACCGGTGGTGGATCTCGAATCCCTTCCCCGCGAAATTGCTATCGACATCATTTCGAGCATCATTCTTGGCAGGTTTGATTGAGTTTGCGTTTTCTTTCGCCTCCCTGCTCCGCAGTTACAGCGCGGTTCATGGGTTGAACGGCGAGTTCGGGCAGCAAGATCGGGCAGGAAGAACAAGATCGGGCAGGGAAAAATGGATAAGGCCGGCCAAGCGCGGGCACGGGAGTCGATGCTATGAGTCTTGAAACCATGACCGTCTTTTCGCCCCAACTGGCGGCGCGGCTTGACGCGCTGGCGGCAAAGTACCCGGTCAAGCGCTCGGCGCTGGTTCCGATGCTGCTTTATGCGCAGGACGAGGTCGGCTACCTTTCCGACGCAGTGATCGCCGAGGTGGCCGCGCGCATCGGCATTACCGAGCTGGACGTGCGCAGTGTGGCCACCTACTACTCGATGCTGCGCTTCAAGCCGGCGGGCCGGTACAACGTGCAGGTGTGCACGAACATCAGTTGCATGTTGCGCGGAGCCTATGAGGTGTACGAGCGCTTTCAGCAGGAGCTGGGCATCGGGCACAAGGGCGTTACCGCCGATGGACTGTTTTCGCTCGAAGAGGTCGAGTGCATTGGAGCCTGCTGCTGGGCGCCGGCCATCCAGGTCAACTACGACTTTCACGACGAGCTGACGCCCGACAAGGTTCCCGAAATTCTGGCCGGTTATCGCGACCGGCCGGAAGACAAAGCGGAAGGAAAAACCACCCATGCCTAGACTGGTCTCTCATCCCGATGAAGTGAAACTTGTCAGCCGGCGTTTTGGCATGGGCGCGGCAGAGATCGATCGTTACCTCGAACTGGGCGGCTATGAGTCGGCGAAGAAGTGCCTGGCCCAGGGGCCCGACTGGATCATCAACGAGATGAAGGCGTCGGGGTTGCGCGGGCGCGGCGGAGCGGGATTTCCGACGGGACTGAAGTGGTCGTTTGTGCCCAAGCAGTCGACCAAGCCGAAGTACGTGCTGGTGAATGGCGACGAGAGCGAGCCGGGAACCTGCAAGGATCATCTGATCTTCCTGCACGATCCGCACGCGATCATCGAGGGCACGATCATCGCCGGCCTCGCGATCGGCGCCAAGCTGGGCTTCATCTATCTGCGCGGCGAGTATCGCTATCTGCTGGAGATCATGGAAAAAGCCGTCGCCGACGCTTACGCCAAGGGCTTTCTGGGCAAGAACATCTTCGGCAGTGAAACTGAATTCCAGATCATCACGCAGACCGGCGCGGGCGCATACGAAGTGGGCGAAGAGTCGGCGCTGATGGAGTCGCTCGAAGGCAAGCGGGGCGTGCCGCGGATCAAGCCGCCGTTCCCGGCGGTTGTGGGCCTCTACGGCGGACCGACGGTGATCAACAACGCCGAGACCATCGCCTCGGTGCCGCACGTGATCGAGATGGGCGGCACAGCCTTTGCCGAGGTTGGTTCACCGCGCAACGGCGGGACGCGCCTGTTTGGTTTGAGCGGGCACGTTGCGCGCCCCGGCGTCTACGAACTGCCGATGGGCTACAACCTGAAGAAGATGATCTACGAAGTCGGCGGCGGCATTCGCGGCGGGCGCGGGCTGAAGGCCGTCGTGCCGGGCGGCTCGTCGACGCCGGTTCTGCTGCCGGACGAAATCGACATCGGCATGGACTTCGACCAGGTGGGCAAGGCCGGATCGATGCTCGGCTCGGGCGGCGTGGTGGTGATCGACGATCAGACCTGCATTGTGGAGTTCGCGCTGCGGACCATCAGCTTTTATCAGCACGAGAGCTGCGGCTGGTGCATCCCCTGCCGCGAGGGGACGGACTGGCTGAAGAAATCGCTGACGCGCTTTCATGCCGGATTCGGCGAGGCGAAAGACATCGACAACATTCAGTATCTGGCCGAAAACATGCTGGGCAGGACATTTTGCCCGCTGGGCGACGCGGCGGCCATGCCCACGCTGGGATTCGTGAAGAAGTTTCGCAAGGAGTTCGAGGAGCACCTGAACGGCAAGCCCTGCCCGTTCGCCAAGCACGTGGAAGTGGCCGTGGTGTGAGTATGAACATACGGAATCTTCAGGCGCAAGCATGAATGCACGAGAAGCTATTCGGAAGATCGAAGAAGATGGCTGGTATTTTCACTCGCAAAAGGGCAGTCACGCGCAGTACAAGCACCCGGTGAAGCCGGGCCGGGTGACGGTTCCGATGCACGGCGGTAAGGATCTGTCAAAGTCCGACGTTCAAAGTATCCTCAAACAAGCGGGGTTGAAATGACGAAACGCTATCTGGTCGTTTACGCAAAGTGCAAGGGCAGCAATTTCTCTGGCCACGCTCCCGATGTGCCCGGTTGTGTCTCAGTCGGGGACACACTCGATGAAATGAACACCATGATGCGCGAGGCTCTCGAATTTCACTTGGAAGGGATTCTGGAGGATGGCAATACGATTCCGGAACCTACGACGATGAGCATCGATCTCAAAGCTGAAGATTTTGAAGATGTCGACTACTTCTTGGTTCGGCAACTTGAAGTGACAGTTCCAGTTCGCAAGCAAACCGGCGAAACCGTTCGCGCCGCATAGGAAAAAATGGCAGACGTAAACTTCATTGTCGATGGAAAGCAACTGACGGCTCCCGCGGGGACGCTGCTGATCGACGCTTGCCGCAAGGCGGGCATCGAGATTCCGGCTTTCTGCTACTACCCCGGGCTGAGTTTGCAGGCCGCCTGCCGGATGTGCGTGGTGCGCCAGGAAAAGGTGGGCAAGCTGCAAACCGCCTGCACCACCGCGGTGGCCGAGGGGCAGGTGTTCACGACCGAGTCAGCCGAGATTGCGCAGGCGCGCAAGGCGACGATCGAACTGCTGCTGGGCAATCATCCGCTCGACTGCCCGGTGTGCGACGCCGGCGGCGAGTGCGAGTTGCAGGACATGACCTTCAAGTACGGCGCCGGCGAAAGCCTCTACGCCGAGGCCAAGCAGCATCGCGAAGAGCAGCAATGGTCGCCGGCCGTCTACTATGACCGCCCGCGCTGCATTCTCTGCTATCGCTGCATCCGCGTCTGCGGCGAGGGGATGGACGTGTGGTCGCTGGGCGTCGAGAACCGCGGCGTCCACTCGGTCATCGCGCCCAATAGCCTGAGCCCGGATGGAAAAGAAGCCCAGCTCGATTGCGAGCAGTGCGGCATGTGCATCGACATCTGCCCGGTGGGCGCGCTGACCTCGGGCAGCTATCGCTACAAGACCCGGCCGTGGGAGATGAACCACGTGGCGACCGTCTGCACGCATTGCGCCGACGGTTGCAAGGTGACGCTGGGCGTGCGGCAATCGAACGACGGCTCTGAAATCGTTCGCGCCGACAATCGCGACAAAAGCGGAATCAACGGCGACTTTCTCTGCACCAAGGGCCGCTTTGGCTTCGATTTTGTGGAGAGTTCCGACCGGCTGACGAAGCCGCTTGTGCGCAACAGCGAAGGCAAGCTGGTGGAGGCGACCTGGGAACACGCGCTGCGCGTGGCCGCCGGCAAGCTGAAGGAAGTGCGCGACACGAGAGGCGGCGCTGCCGGCAATCATTCAGCCATTGGGGTCATCGGCTCCAACCGCACCACCAACGAAGAGAACTACCTGCTGCAGAAGTTCGCCCGCACCGTTCTCGATACTAACCACATCGACCATGAGCGGACGGCGGACTACGCGGCCTTTGCGCAGGCGCTCACCGGCAGCCGCGGCAAGGCCGCCAGCCTGCGCGACGCGGCCACCGCACCGGCCATCCTGCTCATCGGCGGCAACCCTACCGAAGAGCATCCGCTGCTTGCCTGGAATCTGCGGACGAATGTGCGGCTGAATCGCGCGCGGCTCTATGTGGCCAACGCGAAAGCCATCAAGCTGGAGCGCCAGGCCAAAGCGACGCTGCGGCTGAGCGCGGACGGCTATCCGACCCTGGCCGCTTACCTGGGCGGCAGCGATGCCACGATCAAGGATGCAGCTTTCCGCGAGGCCGTGCTCGCAGAAGAGTCGCTGCTGGTGGTCTTTGGACCGGAGTTCAGCGGGGCGCAGATAGCGGAGTTGGTGGCCTGGGGATTGAAGCGCGGCCCGAATCCAGAATCTGTCCGCTTTGCGCTGCTAGGCGGCTACGCAAACTCGCGCGGCGCGGCGGATATGGGGCTTTTGCCGGAGCTGCTGCCGGGCTATGTCCCTGTGACGGCCGCGGGCGCATTTGCCAGCGAGTATCCTGGCCTGCCTGCGAAGCCGGGCAAGACGCTGGCGGAGATGTTCGATGCCGCGGACAAGGGAGAGCTGGGCGCTCTGCTGGTGGTGGGCGCGGACCCGGTGGCAAAACTGGGCATAAGACCAGAGGCGCTGAAGAATACCTTTGTCGTTGTGCAGGAGATCTTCCTCACCGAGACGGCGGCGTTGGCCGATGTGGTGCTGCCGGGAGCCAGCCTTTATGAAAAGACCGGCACGGTGACCAACACATTCGGCGACGTGCAATTGGTCAAGAAGGCTGCGGATCGTGCGGGAGTCAAGCCGGATTTCGAGATTCTGGTGCGGCTGGCGGGGGCGATGGGCGTGGACGTGAAGACGCTGGTCCCCTTTGGCAAAGGTGGCGTCACGGCCGACCTGGGACAATCGCGCGGCGTGCAAGCCGGCGAGGCGGACCGGCACGCGGTGTGGCTCCAGGCCAATGGACTCGAACCGAAGCTGAGCCCCTTCGACCCGCTGGCTAGTCTCGACGAGATCGCCCGGCTGGTTCCGGGCTACAACGTGGACCGCGTGAATCTGTTGGGTGGCAACGATGTGCGAACCGAACCGGGCTTTGTGCCGGTAGCGGCGTTAACCATACAGGCGGCGATTCTTCCCGCTCACGATGGATTGTTTACCTCTGGAACGCTGGGCGAGCATAGCGCGGCACTGAGCGAACTAGCGCGGCATCAGGCGCGGGAGTTGGCGGAAACGGCAAGCAAGTAGCGGAACGCACCGGCCTTTTCGGAACCGCGAAAGGATGGCGCGCCCAGGGCGAAGGTGGGAGCAGGATGGAATCAATCGCGGCTGTTTTCACTTCACGCAGAAGGATAGTATTTTTGGGAAATTTCGGAATGAAAGCAGCAAGAAAAGAAGAAGAGGCTGAAAGCCAGTGACGATTTTAGAGTTTTTACTGTGGAGCCTTCTCAAGGTAGCCGTGGTGACGGTGGTGATGCTGCTGGGCGTCGCCTACACCGTGCTGCTGGAACGCAAACTGGTGGGACGCATCCAGAACCGCTGGGGGCCCAGCCGCGTGGGGCCGTTTGGGTTGTTGCAGCCGCTAGTGGACGGAGCCAAATCCTTTCTCAAAGAGGACATGATCCCCACGGCGGTTTACAGGCCACTTTACCTGCTGGCGCCCATCATCGCGCTGGGCTGCGCGCTGATTTCGATCGGCGTGATACCCTTCGGCGCGCCCGGCATCGGACCGGGACAGATGGATATGTTTGAAGTGGCCAACGTGAATATCGGCGTGCTGGTGATCCTGGGCATCACCTCGGTGGGAGTCTACGGGATTGCGCTGGCGGGATGGTCGTCGAACAACAAGTATTCGCTGCTGGGCGCGCTGCGCTCCTCGGCGCAGATGATCAGCTACGCCTTGGCGCTGGGCCTCTCGCTGGTGGGCGTGGTGCTGCGCGCCGGATCGCTCAATCTGCGCGTGATCGTCGAACAGCAGGGCACCAAGGGAATGCTCACCTGGAACCTCTTCGGCGGATTCCAGTTTGTGGCCTTCTTCATCTACCTGACCGCGGCCTTCGCGGAGAGCAACCGCTCCCCGTTCGACCTTCCCGAGGCGGAAAGCGAGCTGACCGGCGGCTATCACACCGAGTACAGCTCGATGAAGTTCGCCATGTTCTTCATGGCCGAGTATGCCAACATGATCACGGTGGGATGCGTGGCCACGCTGATGTTTTTAGGCGGTTGGACCAGCCCGTTCGGCAATCTGATTCCCACGCCAAACAATCTTCTGCTCAATGCGCTGCTGCCGGTTTTCTGGTTTGTGCTCAAGGTTTTTTCGTTCCTGTTTCTTTATGTATGGGTGCGGGGAACTCTGCCGCGCTTTCGTTATGACCAGTTGATGAGTTTCGGATGGCGCTGGCTGATGCCGCTGGCCATGCTCAACATTGTGGCGACAAGCCTTTGGCTTGCGTATCGCTGATTTACAATCGGGAAGGATTTCCACTCTCCTTTTCCTCAACCCGCCGGCAGCGTTTCGCGCCGGCTGCTGTCAGCAAGTGATGGAACCATGCACCTGATCCTGTTTCTCGTGTTTGCCGGATTTTGCCTGGCTGGGGCGATCAACCTGCTCCTTCAGAGCCATCCCATCAACAGCGCCGTTTCGCTGATTGTGGTGATGATCTCGCTAGCCGTGCTTTACCTGCTGCTGGGCGCAGAGTTTCTGGCCGCGGCGCAGGTGCTGGTTTACGCCGGCGCCATCATGGTGCTGTTCACCTTCGTGGTGATGCTGCTCAACGCCGGGCGCGAAGAGCGCACGCTGGGCAGTCGCGCGGCGCGGGTGGTCGGCTTTCCCGCAGCGGTGGCCATCCTGGCCCTGATCGCCACCGTGATCTTGCGCGCGCAAGGGTTGGGCACAGCGTCGCTCAACCAGGGCATGACCTCGACGGAAGAACTGAGCGCGGTTTTGTTCACCCAACTGCTGCTGCCGTTTGAAGTCACCTCGGTGCTGATTTTGATCGCGATTTTGGGCGCGGTTGCCCTGGCCCGTCATGACGGCGGCAACGGAGCGGAAAGGACAGGCGAAAAGTGAGTTCGCTTCTTACGCAGGACGTTCCACTCTCCTGGTATCTGCTGCTGAGCGCGGCTCTGTTTTCGCTCGGCGTGGTCGGATTTCTCATCAAGCGCAACCTGATTACCGTCTTCATGTCCATTGAGCTGATGCTCAACGGCGTCAATCTTTCTTTCGTGACCTTCGCTCACCAGTGGCACGCGGTGAAGGGGCAGATCTTCGTCTTCTTCGTGATGATGGTGGCCGCGGCAGAGGCCGCCGTGGGACTGGCCATCATCATCGCCGTCTTCCGCGCCCGCGCAACCCTGGCCGTCGACCGCATCGACCTGATGAAACTATGAACGGAAATCTATATCTCTGGCTGATTCCGCTGTTGCCCTTCGCCGGGTTTCTCATCAACGGAATTCTGGGCCGCCGATTGCCGAAGAGCCTGGTGACCACGGTCGCGCTGGCGGCTCCGCTGGCCGCCTTTGGCGTGGTGCTCAACGTGGCGCTGGGCGTCTTCGGCGTCGGCGGAACTGCGACTTCCCTGCCCTGGGTGCAGACCTGCCCGCTCCCCTGGATCAGCGCCGGCACGCTGCATGTAAACTTCAGCTTCGCGCTCGACCAGCTTTCGCTCGTCATGCTGCTGGTGGTCACCGGCGTGGGCTTCCTGATTCACGTCTACTCGGTCGGCTACATGGCCCAGGAAGAGGGCTACGCGCGCTACTTCAGCTACCTGAATCTGTTTCTGTTTTTCATGACGGTGCTGGTGCTGGCCGCGAACGCGCTGGTGATGTTCATCGGCTGGGAGGGCGTGGGCCTGGCGTCGTACCTGCTGATCGGCTTCTGGTTCCAGAAGAAGTCGGCCGCCGACGCGGGCAAAAAGGCTTTCATCGTCAACCGCATCGGCGACTTCGGCTTTCTGATCGGAATGTTTCTGCTGCTGGCCAACTTCGGCACGCTCACTTTCAGCGAAATCGCCTCCAGACTCAACGCCAATCCTGGCTGGCAGGGCGGCGTGCTCACCGTGATCGCACTCTGCCTGATGCTGGGCGCGGCGGGCAAGAGCGCGCAGTTGCCGCTCTACATCTGGCTGCCGGACGCGATGGAAGGCCCGACGCCGGTCTCCGCACTGATCCACGCGGCGACGATGGTCACCGCCGGCGTTTACATGGTCGCCCGGACGCACGTTCTCTTTGACCACGCGCCCTTTGCGCTGGGCGTGGTGGCCATCATCGGCGCGGCCACGGCGCTGTTTGCGGCGACCATGGCTCTCGTGCAGAATGACATCAAGCGCGTGCTGGCCTACTCGACCATCTCGCAGCTGGGCTACATGTTCCTGGGCTGCGGCGTGGCGGCATATTCCGCGGCCATCTTTCATCTGATGACCCACGCCTTCTTCAAGGCGCTGCTCTTCCTGGCAGCCGGCTCGGTGATCCACGCCATCGGCGGCGAGCAGGATATGCGCAAGATGGGCGGGCTGAGGAAGAAGCTGCCGATTACTTTCTGGACGATGACCGCGGCCGTCTTCGCCATCGCAGGATTTTTCCCTTTTGCCGGATTTTTCTCGAAGGACGCCATTCTTTACGCGGCATTTTTGCAGGGGACGGGCGGCAAAGCGCTCTGGTTTGTGGGCGTCGTGACGGCTCTGCTGACCTCGTTCTATATGTTCCGGCTGTGGTACATGACCTTCATGGGCGAGTCGCGCAGCCCCGAGGGCCATCCGCATGAGAGTCCCTGGTCGATGCTCGGCCCGCTGGTGATTCTTGCGGCGCTTTCGGTCTGCGGCGGCTGGATCGGCATCGAGCGATTTGCCGGCTTTCTGGCGCCTGCGGTCGGCGCGCGCGTGACGGAAGGCGGCAGCGCGAGCTTGGAAATCATCCTGAGCATCGTGGCCGTGCTGGTGGCACTGGAAGGCTGGATGATCGCCGACAAGTTTTACCGGCGCAAGCCGGAACGCCCGGCGCAGTGGGCGGCATTGATGCCGGGCGGCTACCGGCTGCTGTTCAACAAGTATTTTGTGGACGAGTTTTACGGCGCCGTGGTAGTCAAGCCGCTGCTCGGCTTCTCGAAGTTCTTCCTGGAGTGGGTCGTGGATGTGGGCATTCTGGGCGGCGCGGCATGGCTGATTGGCGGCACGGCCCTGCTCGGCGGCGCGATCCTGCAGCGCTGGCAATCGGGCAATCTGCGCTCCTATGCGGCGTGGCTGGCCGCCGGGGCCGCGGCCGTATTGCTTTTCCTGCTGGTGCCGTGGACGGCGGTGCTGGCCAACTTACCGGCAATTCACCTGGGCTTGGCGGGGCACTGAGAGAATGAACGAAATCAACCAATCGATTCTCACCTTGATCCTGCTGGCTCCGCTGGCCGGAACGGTGCTGGTGGCTTTGGCGCCGGATCGCGCCAAGCTGCCCAACTGGATTGCGCTGCTCACAACGCTTGCCACCTTCGTCCTGACGCTGCACCTGCCGGCTCACTTCAACCTCGGCCAGAGCGGCTTTCAGTTTGAAGTCAACCGCCTGTGGGTTGAAAGTCCGAAGATCTTCTACCACGTGGGCGTGGACGGGCTGAGCATGTGGCTGGTGGTGCTGGTTGGTTTGCTGGCGCCCGTCGGCGTGGTCGCGAGCTGGAACGTGATCAAAGAGCGGCGCAAGCTCTTCTTCGCGCTCTTCCTGGTGCAGCAGACGGCCATGCTCGGCGTCTTTATCTCACTGGATTTGATGGTTTATTACGGTTTCTGGGAGCTGTCGCTGGTGCCCATGGCCATCCTCATCGCCATGTATGGCCGCAAGGACGGACCCAAGGCCGCGCTGAAGTTTTTCCTCTTCACTTTCATCCCCTCGGCGCCCTTGCTGGTGGCGATCCTTTGGCTTTACGCAAAGACCGGCAGTTTCGATTTTTCAACGCTTCAGCTCTGGGTTGCCAGCGGGGCGCTGCCCGCGGGCGCATTGACCTGGGTGGCGCTGGCGTTTCTTTTCGCCTTTGCCGTCAAGGTTCCGGTCTTCCCGCTGCATGGCTGGGTTGCGGACACCTTCAGTGAAGCGCCGGTTGCGCTGGCGATGGTGGTCGCGGGCAAGTTGGGACTCTATTCGATGCTGCGCTTCCACATCGGACTTTTCCCCGTGCAGGCGCGGGCCGTGGCTCCGGCGCTGGTGGCTCTGGCGGTCGTCGGCATTCTTTACGGGGCCTCGATGGCGCTGGTGCAGCGCGACTTCTGGCGGCTGATGGCCTTTGCAACCCTGAGCCTTTTGAGCTTCATAACGCTGGGGATTTACGGTCTCACGACAACCGGCTGGGACGGCGCAGTCTACCAGATGTTGAGCCATGGCGTCGTGGACGGCGCGCTGTTCCTGCTGCTGGGCTTTCTCTACGACCGTTACGCAACGAGCCAGATCAGCGCCTATGGCGGGCTGGCCGCAAGACTGCCGCGCACAGCCACCTTCTTCGTCATCGCCGCCCTGGCCATGATCGGACTGCCGATGCTCAACGGCTTTGTCGGCGAGTTCATGATTCTATCGAGCAGCTTTGCAGGCGTCAGCCGCGGCTGGACGATTGCCGCCACACTGGGGGTGGTGCTGGGCGCGAGCTATATGCTTTGGCTGGTGCAGCGGCTCTTCTTCGGGCCTGAGAGCGCGATGGCCGCTTCCAAGCCGCCCGAAGATCTGCACGTTGGGCAACTGGCGGTTCTCTGGCCTCTGGCCGCGATGATGCTGGTCATGGGCGTGGCGCCCACGCTCTGGCTCCAATCGATCGAAAAGGGCGTGCATCCTCCGCGAGCCGAGGCGCGCCTGATCCTGCAATGGAAGGCGCCGGCCGGCCGGCCGGAGTCTGCCCTGCCGCAATCCGCATTGCCGATTTCGTCCCCAGGGGAGGGCCAGCGGTGAATTCTGTTCCCGATATCTTTCGTATCCTTCCCGAGGTCGTTCTCACACTGACCGGCGTTCTGGTGATGCTCGTTGACGCCACGCTGCCGCCGCACTGGGCGCGCCGCAATCTGGGCTGGGTGGCCGCCTTCGGAACCACATTTGCCTTGTGGGCCAGCCTCTGGCAGCTCCTGCTGCCGGAAGGAACCGGCTTCTATGGCACGGTGGAAACCAGCGCCTTCACGGTCTTCTTCCACGTGCTGATCTGCGGCGTGGTGCTGGCGTCGCTCTTGCTCTCGCTCGACACCTTGCCCGAGGACAGCCATCACCAGGGCGAGTTTTATGCGCTGATGGTTTTTGGCGCGGTGGGCATGTGCCTGATGACCAGCGCGATCGAACTTCTGCTGGTTTTCATTGCGCTGGAGATTTCATCCATCGCAACCTACGTGCTGGCCGGTTATCGCAAGGAGACGGCCCGCGGACCCGAAGCGGCCATCAAGTATTTTCTGCTTGGCTCCTTCGCCACCGCCTTCCTGCTCTACGGCATCGCGTTGATCTTCGGCGCCACCGGCACCACGCAGATCTACGAGATTGCCCGCCTGGCGCCCACGGCGCAGAATCATTCTCTGCTCGTGGCCGGCATGGGGCTGATGCTGGTGGGCATCCTGTTCAAGGTCTCGGCCGCGCCCTTCCATGTGTGGACGCCGGACGTGTATGAGGGCGCGCCCTCGCCGGTGGTGGCGCTCATGTCCACGGCTCCCAAGGCCGCCGCCTTCGCCCTACTGCTGCGCGTCGTCTACGAGATGCTGCCCTCGCTACGCTCCTTCTGGGAGCCGCTGTTGTGGGTGGTTGCCGTGCTCTCGATGACCGTGGGCAATCTGGCCGCGCTGCGCCAGACGAATGTGAAGCGCATGCTGGCCTACTCCTCGATTGCTCATGCCGGCTACCTGCTGGCGGCCTTTGCCGGGTTCGGCACCGAAGGCATTGCCGCCGCCAGCTTTTACGTCGCGGCCTATGCGGCCATGAACGTGGGCATCTTCGCGGTGGTCACGCTGGTGAGCGGATACGACGAAAAGCTGCCGCTGATCGAGGATTTTCGCGGGCTCGTCTATCGTTCTCCCCTGCTCGGCGGCCTGCTGATTTTCTTCCTGGCCTCGCTGGTCGGGATTCCCTTCACAGGGGGATTTTTCGGCAAGTTCTACTCGTTTTCAGCAGCGGTGGGCGGCGGAGCCATCTGGCTGGCGATCATCGGCCTGCTGAATTCCGGCCTGGCTGCCGCGTATTATCTGCGCCTGGCCCTGGCCGCGGCTCAGCGCCCGGCGGAGGCGGCTTCCGCAGCTTCCGCGCCGCGGGTGGGCGTTGCGGTGGGTGCTGCGTTGCTGCTCGCGGTGACGGCGACGCTGGTTCTGGGCATTGTGCCGAACGGTGTGCTCCACGCCGCTCAAGCTGGCGGGGATACTCTGCAAGCGCCTTCCGCCGAGACCGGCATGCCTGGCATGCCGATGGATATGCAGCCGCACCCCTGAGCGCTTCCGTCCGAGGTGAAAATTGAAATTGCGGGCGGCCCTTTTCAGTACGTTGGATTGAGCGCGGAATCCTTGGAACCGGTCCAGCGTTTGGAATCTTCCGGCAGATTCCGGTCAAAAAGGCTTTCGTAGTAGCGCACGGTAAGGTCCAGGACGCGCCCATTGACATAGTGGTGGAGAACCCACGAGCGCGCTGCCTCGCCCATGCGGGAACGGCGCTCGGGGTCGTTCAGCAACTGGAGCACGGACTCGCGGATGGCCTCCGGATAGCCGGGGGGAATCAGCAGCCCGGTCACCTCCGGCACCACGGCGTCGCGGGAGCCCGTGGACAAGGTGGTGACGACAGGAATTCCGCTGGCCGCCGCCTCCAGCACCACATTCGGGAACCCCTCCCGCCAGGTCGGCAAGACCATTACGTCCATGGCGCGATAATAGGGCGCCGTATCGGCAACGAAGCCGGTCAGGTGAATGCGGGGATGATGCTCGATACGGGCGCGCAGAGTGCGGTCGAGCGCATCCTCGGCGGCGTCAAACCAGCCCACCAGCAGCAGATGCGCCTCCGGCTTGGCGGCCAGGATGGCGTCGAATGCCTCGATCAGCTCCGGCAGCCCCTTGTCACGGGTCAACCGGCCTACGAATCCCACCACGGGAGCGTCCAGCGGAAGACCGAGCCGCCCGCGCGGGTCACTCGTACCCGGCGAGAACCGTTCCACATCGACGCCGTAACTGCTGCCGCCGCCCAGCAGCCGCAACTTGGCCTCTGGCGCCACTCCCAGCGCAAGCGCCTGATTGCGCAGGCTCTCACTGTTGCACAGCACAGCATGAGAACAGGCCGAGGCCAGCTTTTCAGCGGCCAGCAGGATGCGGCGCTTGAGCCCTGCCGCGGTCTCCAGCTTGAGTCCGCGCAGAAAATAGACCCTCGTTGGCACGCGGCAAAGCATGGCGGCGATCGAGCCCAGGAGCCCGGCCTTGGGGGTGCTGAATTCCGTCATTTCGGGCTTGAGCCGGTGAAGCAGCCGCAACAAGCGCAGCAGCGACAGGATGTCCGCAACCGGCGCGATCTCGCGCCGCATGGGAAGCTCAACCGCATCGACGCCTTCCTGGGCGGCTGTCGTGGTAAGCAGTTCGCCGGGGCTTGAAACCAGCGTTACGCGAAAGCCCGCCTCGCGCAGAGCGCGCAAACGGCCGCCAAGAACCAGGCAGGTCTGCGCCGACGTAACGCCGACAACGATGTGGGGGCGGTGCGCGGAAGGGGACGGCGGAGCCGGATCTACGGCTGCGGTTGAAAGGCGTTTGCCCACATCAGACAATGTCGGCAAAAAACAGTTATCCGCACAGTTCTTGCTGCGTTTGAGCACGAGCTTCTCCCAAAAAGGGACTGCGCATCCCGATATGAAACCGGAATCGGTGATGCGCGAGGAAACGTGCTCGACGATCTCAGGAGTTCATGCTTTCAAAACGCTTGACCGGGCGATTTTGTGCCTGTCAGGTTTACTCCCGTTGTTCGCCTCAGCAGCTTCCCTCGTGACAACGCAGAAGGCCCCCTACACGAGGTTCCTGGCTGGAGAAAAAGGGTTCAGTAGTTCTAGGAAACATTGGTCTGCTTTAATATGTCAAGAGGAAAATCGTTTCAGGAAAATGCGTCTTTAATTACAGGCAGATGAAGGCGTTCGCTGCCGAGACGCAGGGATTTCCGGAAGGGTTCATATGTCCGCATCAGCACGGCCGAAAGTTCTTTTGCTGATGCCGCACCTGGGCGGCGGCGGGGCGGAGCGGGTGATGGCGCTGGTGACGCGAGGACTCTCCGCCGAGAAGTATGAGCTGCACCTGGGGCTGATTGCCCAGACGGAGACCGGCGCCGAAGGGCTACCCCCCTGGGTTCATCTTCACGTTTTGGGCGCTTCCAGGTTGGGCGCGTCCAGGGTGCGCGCTTCCAGGGTGCGCGGCGGAGCTTTCCGCCTGCTGCGGCTGGTTCATCGGCTGAAGCCTGACCTGATTTTGTCGGGAATCTTCCACCTGAACTTTCTGGTTCTGCTGATGCGCCCGCTTTTCCCTCGGGGAACACGCATCCTGGCGCGCCAGAATGGAACCGCTTCGGCGGCACTGGCTTTTGGCGGCCTGCCCTGGTATAGCCGTCTGCTTTACCGTCTTCTTTATCGCCGTGCCGACCGGATCATCTGCCAAACGCAGGCGATGGCCCAGGATCTGGCGCAGCAGTTTGGCGTCCCGGCAGACCGGCTCACGGTGCTGCCCAACCCGGTGGACGTCGAGGAGATTCGCCATTCCATGATCCGGGATACGGTTTCACACCCTGAGCAGGCTCCGCATCTGTTGGCGGTGGGCCGGCTGGTGCGGGAAAAAGGCTTCGATCTGCTGCTGCCGGCATTGGCCAGGGTGCGGAAACAGTTTCCAGAGGCCAGCCTGCTGATTGCCGGCTCCGGTCCGGAGGAGGCGGCTTTGAAGGCGGAGTGCCACGCTCTGGGGCTCGACGACGCAGTCTGCTTTGCCGGCTACCTTCGAGAGCCTTGGGCGGAGTTTCCGGCAGCGACGCTGTTTGTGCTTCCGTCGCGGCAGGAGGGTCTGCCCAATGCGCTGCTGGAGGCGGCCGCGGGAGGTCTTCCGCTGGTGGCCCTGCCGGCTTCGGGAGGCGTGGTGGAGCTGCTGCGCGGTCAGCCTGGAGTGTGGCTCGCCCCGGAGGTCTCCGTCGATGCGCTGGCCGCTTCCCTGCTCGATGCGCTGCGAGCACTCGGCCCGGGAGAACGATTCGCTCACCCCTTCATCGAAACCTTCCGCATGGATTGCGCCCTTCAGGCCTATGAGCGGCTGATCGACCGGACGCTGGCGGAGAATAGAAAAACCTAATTTTTGCCGCGCTCGCCGGAGCGTAGCCTGCGCCGCTTTCTGGCTTTGGAAGCCTGGACTCGCCAAAGCGCCAGGGCTTCATGGAGCCGCTCGGCCGAGCTCAGTTTGCCGGGTGAAAGCTCCGCCAGGACGCGCTCGACGGAGGTGAACTGGGCGGCGTGAACGCTCAGGAAGGCGGAAAGCTGGCTGACTTGCGCATCGGTGGCCGAGTTGCTGTGCACGCAGATCGTCCAGAGCCCCTTGTTCTTCTCCACCGGCGCCCAAAGCTGCTGCGGAATCCATGTGAGGCCGCCGCGCAGGAACGCAACGCGGGCAAAGCCGTCCGAGAGCAGATTGATGCCCTCCTCGCGGAGCGCGCTGAGGGTGGCGCGGTCGAAGCCGTGGCGTGGCGCGACAAAAATTCTGGGATCGAGCCCCTGGCCGCGCAGAATCCCCATCCCCGCACGAATCCACTCCCGCTGCGTCTCTTCCGGGACGCCGGCAAACTCCGTCTGCGCGTGCAGCGGTAAGAGGCTGCGGCCCCGGCTTTGGCAGAGATGGCGGTAACCGTGCAGGCCGATTATGGCTCCAGAGGCCTGCATCGCCCGCATCCGCGGCCAGAAATCCGCGTCCAGCGGGGAAAGATTCAGTTCCTTGTCCTGATTGTCGGGGATGACGGCCAGAATCGGATGGAGGCCGAACTCCTCGATCAACGGCAGGAAGCGCTGCCAGCGGGCGCGATCCATGGTGGGGCAGAGGTCGTCGAAGCGAAGCAGGTATTGCGCCGGGCCGGGGATCACGCTGCTCGCTCCATAGTCACGCTGCTCGCTCCAGAATCAGGCTATTTGCTCCGCGGGGTTTGCCCGTTTTTCCAGCCGCGATTTGCCCGCTTGGCGTCATTGCGTCCGCGCCTGAGCTTTACGCTGGCTCCGCGGGGCCTTCAGGCAGCAGCTTCCACGCCCAATACCAGAGGAAAAGGAAGGTGCTCACGGTCCAGAGCGAGGTGGCCAGGGCGATGCCGGCCACGCCGTACCAGCGCATCAGCAGAAGATTCAGCACTACATCGAGCGCCAGATTCAGCGCTCCGCAATAGAAGATCAGGTCGGTGCGGCGCATGGCAACCAGAAAACGGTAAAAGACGCGGCTGGAGACGAAGAAAGGAATCTGGATGGCGTACATGGCCAGCACCGGCGTGACCAGGGCCGTATCGGCGGGTGAGAAGACGCCGTGCTGGAAGGCGGTGCGGATCAGCAGGTGAGAGCCGGCGATCAGCGCCAGGGCGATGGGCGTGGAGACGAGCGCGGTGATCCGGACCCAGGTGCGCAGCGTGTGCCGGCAGCCGGCCCAGTCCGCATGGGCGATCATGCGCGAGAAATGCGGCACCACGGCCGAGGAAACCGCCCCGGCCAAGAGAGTAATGACCACGCTGACGAAGCGGTTGGCGTAGGCCAGAGCGGAGACGCTTCCCGAGGGTAGCATGGCGGCCATCGCCTGATCGACGAGCAGGCCGCCCGAGGCCACGAGGCCGCTCAAGAGCACGGGGCCGTACTGGTGGGCTACTTCGCGCGTGGCCTCTGTGGTTCCGTGCCAGAAGAGGCGCAGGCGATAGCCGTGAGCGTCCATCATGCCCGCCACGATGGCTGCGTGGACGAGGGCGCCGGCCAGCGTGGCATAGACCATCGCCCAGATGCCGCAGCGGGCGCTCAGAAACAGTGCGGCCAGGATGATGGCTACCGGAGTGGCGATGGGCGCCAGCGCGGGCAGGGCGAAGCGGTCGAAGGTGTTCAGGACTGCCGTGCAGTTGGTGGCGATGCCGGTGATGAGCACCACCGGCAGCAGCGCGTAAAAGAGGCGGATGGAGAGGGCGAGTTTCTGGGGCGGAAAGTGCGAGGCGATGAGCGGGAAAAAGCCGCGCGCGGTGAGCGCCATGAGGATGGTCGCCCCGGTCAGCAGCAGGCAGACCCAGAGCATGGCGCTCGAGAGAAGTTGCTGGGCGCGGTCGTGGCCCTCGTGCTCGCGGACCCGGATCAGGGTGGGCACCAGCGCCTGGTTCATCGATTCGGAGATGAGGTTGATGAGCAGGTTGGGAATCAGGAAGGCCGCGAGAAAGGCGTCCATGGCGTCGGAGCGGCCGTAGACGCCGGCGACGGTGAACTCCTTGAAGGTGGCGACGATCTTGACCAGGATTCCGGCCGCCGTGGCCGCCGCCGCCGCTCTCAGGATGCGCCGGTTGACGCTGCTGCCCTGGAAGCACCGTGCGATTTGGGGGATGGGAAACATGCTGGCGGAATTCTTCGCCAGTCTACAGGATCGGTGCCGAGCCGGTCCCCCTTTTCCCTGCCGCGCTAGACGCTAGAGGCCTTTGAGAATGGCTTCTTTGGGCACTTTCTTGTGCACAGCGATGCTGGAAACAATTCCGTTGAGCGTTCCGATTCTCAGGGGAGTATGCGCGGGAACAGCGATACGGTGGGGCGACGGCTGCTGGGTTTGCAGAATGATGTGACTGCCTACCTGATGAATTTTCTCGTAGCCCCAGCACTTCAAGAGGTGCTTGACCAGATCTTCTCCGCTCAGATCGCGCGGCAGTTTCATGCGACGGCCAGAACCTCGTCGCGCACCAGATGCAGGCGGATGGAAGCAGGCGGAACCGAGTCGAAATAAAAAGCTTGTACAGCCTCTCTGACATTGGCTTTCAGCTCGTCCCAACTGTCGGCCTGGGTAAAGATGCTTTCGCCGAGGGATTCGGCGGTAAACCCGCCGTCAGCGTCCTGTTCGATCTCAAAGACGATCTCTTTCATGCCGGCTGACCTCCTCATACG
>Ga0255349_1000338_pt1 | contig 21615 bp, 18 predicted proteins | sample CBST25v15metaG_FD_189947 | JGI IMG/M metagenome (GOLD analysis project Ga0255349, IMG submission 189947) | Peat soil microbial communities from Stordalen Mire, Sweden - C.B.S.T-25.v15 | ecosystem: Environmental > Terrestrial > Soil > Wetlands > Peat | place: Sweden: Norrbotten County, Stordalen...
CCGGTAGCGTACTGGGCATTATGGGCGCGGCCCTATTTTGCCTGGTACTGCGCAGTGCTCCGCTGAGCGGGTCTACGTCAGCCGCATTGCAGATATTCGTTCTGCTTCTGATGACCTATATCGGGCTGCTGGTGGGCGCCAACAAAGGTGACCTGTTGAACCCCGCTGCGCTGGGTACGGTCTTCACAGGCGACCGGCCCCTGCGGCGCAGCGCCAAAGTGCTCGACACCAGTGTCATCATCGACGGCCGCATTGCCGACATCGCCGAAGCCGGCTTCATTGACGGCATGATGGTGGTGCCGGAATTTGTACTGCGCGAGTTGCAGATTGTGGCCGACTCCACTGACAGCTCCAAGCGTCAGCGCGGCCGCCGCGGTCTCGATATGCTCCAGCGAATGCAATCCAACACCGCCATCCAGGTGCAGATTGTCCCCGACGACTTTCCCGCCATCCGCGAGGTGGACCTGAAGCTGCTCGAACTGGCCAAGAAGTGGGAGGCCAAGGTGGTCACCAACGACTTCAACCTGAACAAGGTGGCCCACCTGCATCACGTCGAGGTGCTGAACATCAACGACCTGGCCAACGCGCTCAGGCCGGTGGTACTGCCCGGTGAGAAGATGACCGTGCTCATTCTCAAGGAGGGCAAGGAGTTCAACCAGGGCGTGGGCTACCTGGACGACGGCACCATGGTGGTGGTCGATCATGCGCGCAAGCTGATCGGCAAGTTGGTCGAGATTTCAGTCACCAGCGTGCTCCAAACCGCCAGCGGCAAAATGATCTTCGGCAAGATGGATGAAAACGGCAAGAGCGTCGAGCCGGGACGGCCAGGGCCAGTCGAGATTTCGCACTAGGTCTCTGACCGATTGATTTTGTACCAACTCCGTGCCCCATCCATTCGCCTTTTTCTTGGCGAATGGGTGGGATACCGCAAAAGCCAAGGGACGAATTCATACGGTCAGAGACCTGGTGTGCGTGGATTCCACCCTTCCGCAAAGTGAGCCAGAAGGATGGGCCACGGAGAGCTCCGGGAGGCGCAACCGCCGCCGCCCGTATTGCGCCTGTTACGCCCGGTCCCGGAGAAGAGTCAGCCGCCGCTTCACGTCAGGCCACTCCGCCGCAATGATCGAATAACGAACCGAATCGCGAGGCGTATAGTCCGCAGCCATCCGGTGGGCGCGCAGAACCCCTTCCAGTTTCCCGCCGATCCGTTCGATAGCGGCTCGTGAACGCTGGTTTCGGGCGTCGGTGTGAAGACAGACTCGCAGCACCTGCCAGGTTTCGAATGCATATGTCAGCATGAGAAGCTTGGCCTCGGTGTTGGCGGCGGTACGAATGGCGGAGCGTGTGAGCCAGGTGTAACCGATTTCGCACGCGTCGGGATGGATGCGGCTGCGGCGCTCATGGCCCTGCGGCCATGCCCAGCGCTCGATATTCCAGAAGCGAGTGGAACCGATGATCTCGCCGTTCTCGATGCGGATGATGGCGAAGGGCAAAGCAGTGCCGGCATCGCGCTCGGCGAGCGCAGTTTCGATGTAACCGCCTGCCGCATTCCTGCCCTGCGGCACCGGGCTCCATTGGTAGAGCGATGGGTCGTCTGCCGCTGCCGCCGCCAGGCCTTCTGCGTGCCGGGGTTCAAGCGGCTCAAGACGAATCTGTCTGCCTGACAGCACTACGGTCCGCGTAGCCCTGATCCACAGCCCCCGCACCGTCTTTTTCCGCGCAATCGCCATCTTGTCTATTGAATCACACTCGTGCGGCATCCTCCATACGCGCGAATTTGGATAGTGACACCAACCTTCTCGCCTGTGTCCCGGAAATGATCGCGCAGCCCGTCAAAGCAGCGCTGCAGGTTCTGATGGATCTGCGGAACATTTTTTCGTCAAGCACGTACTCCTTCCAAGGAGGACAATCATGAAGAATGTTCCATCAGCGCTTATTGTGTTTCTGGCGATTGGGATACATGGAGAGCTGGCGCCGGCGCAGAACCAACGCCTGTCCGACGTCGTCTATATGGACCAGCCCACCGGCATCGAGTTCTCCGTGTACCTTGCCGCGTGGCCCTCTCTGGCCCCCTACATCAATCGTGTCCAGGCGTCCCAGTCTGCCGCTGTCGTAGCCGATCTGCAACAGCGGGCCGCGGCTGCAGATGTCACGGACGGCGAATTGAACCTATTAGCCCAGTTGGAATGGAAGCGCGGCGAGCTGGATGTGGCCGATAGCGCGGTGGGCAGAGCTATCGCTCTTCGGCCCAACCAAGCACTCAATGCGTTCCAGCAGGCAATGGTCAACTTCGCCCATTTGCGGCGAGCCTCGGGAGTCTTTGATCAATGGAAATGGCAGCAGCGGACACGCAATGCCTATCAGCGAACCTTCGACCTCGACCCGCGCAATGTCTCAGCACGCTACTACCTCGCGTATTCCTACATGAACACTCCGATGATCGGCGGGGGCGATAAGAAGAAGGCGCTTGAGTTAAGCGAAGGAGGAATAGCTCTCGGCCAGATTGGGTTTTACGTTGTCTGCGCCGATGCACACCGGTTGCGCGGTGAGATCGATGCGGCGAGCGCGGACTACGATACAGCCATCCAATTGAAGGTCTTCAAGCTGAGCGGGTTTGTTGACGCGGCTGACGAGATGATGGGGCGCGGGCAATGGGAACGCGCCAAGCGTTATCTTGATTGGGCTGTCCATTGCCGTCCGGACGCGACCAAGGCCTATGAAGGGCTGGGCGATTATTACCTCGCCATGAAGGATTGGCAACAGGCGCGGCTATCGTACGAAACCGCAATCCAAAAAGATTCAAACAACGAATCCGCCAAGACGAAGTTGGCCAAACTTACCCACGGCTCATAGAAAATCACTCCAATTGCCGGGTGACCCACGTCCCAAAAGCACAAAAATGCGTGCCCCAGCTTCCGCTTCTGTGACCTGGTATCGCCCTATCTTCCCGCTCCAATCCGCCGTTCCGCCTCCGTTGAAGGAAGCCAGAAAAGTCGAAATCTTCGACACCAGCCTGCGCGATGGCTTGCAGCAGCCGAATATCGACATCTCCGTGCCCAACGCCGTCAACCTGCTGCGGCAAATGGCAGCCTTTGGCGTTCACTATGCCGAGATCGGTTTTGCCGGCGCCAACCAGTTTGTCACCGATCTGACTGCCGCCTCTGTCTCCATGGCGTCCCTCATTCAACAAACTCGCTCGTGGAAGGAATCGAAGTTGCGCGTATCTCCAATGTCAGTACTTCTGCATCTTGGGATCAATCTCATCGGCCCAGGCTAAAATCCCGCCGGCGAGGTTGACGACCCTCGGATAGCCTTGCTGCTTGAGGAACTCCGCGATGCGCTGCGAGCGGACGCCCGAGCGGCACTGCACGATGATCTCGCGCTCGCGGTCGATCTCGGCCAGCCGATTCGGCACGTCGGTCTGCGGAATCAGTATTCCGCCAATCTGCGCAATCCGGTACTCGTAGGGTTCGCGCACGTCGAGAATGTACACATCCTCGCCCGCGTCCATGCGCTGCTTCAGCTCCTTCACGCTCAGCTGCGGAATCCCATTCTTCATGCTTGCCTCCTGAGGAGCTTCCGGCACAATGCCGCAGAAATGCTGGTAATCAATCAGTTCGGTCACGGTGGGGTTCTCGCCGCAGACCGGGCATTCGGGATTCTTTCTCAGCTTCAATTCGCGGAAGCGCATGGAGAGCGCATCCACCAGCAGCAGCCTGCCGACGAGCGATTCGCCTTTGCCCAGGATGAGCTTGATGACTTCGGTTGCCTGGATGACGCCCACCAGTCCCGGCAGAATGCCCAGCACTCCGCCCTCTGCGCAACTCGGCACCAAACCCGGCGGCGGCGGCTCAGGATAGAGGCAGCGATAGCACGGTCCTGCCTCGGTGGCGAAGACGCTGGCCTGACCCTCAAATCTGAAAATCGACCCGTAGACATTCGGCTTGCCCAGCAGCACGCAGGCATCGTTGACCAGGTAGCGCGTGGGAAAGTTATCCGTGCCATCGGCCACAATGTCGTAGTCCTTCAGAATCTCCATTGCGTTCGCGCTGGTCAGCATGGTCTCGTGCTTGACGATATTGATCGCCGGATTGAGAGCCTTGAGCTTCTCCTCGGCCGAGTCCAGCTTCTTGCGCCCAATGTCCTTGGTCGAGTGGATGATCTGGCGTTGCAGGTTGCTCGCATCCACCACGTCAAAGTCCACCAGGCCCAGCGTTCCCACGCCCGCCGCGGTCAGGTAAAAAGCCAGCGGCGACCCCAGTCCGCCGGTACCCACGCAAAGCACGCGCGCGGCCTTCAATTTCTGCTGGCCTTCCATGCCCACCTCGGGCAGAATCAGGTGGCGCGAGTAGCGTGAAAGGTCGTCGGTGGTCAGCTCGGGCAGCGCGGTCGGCTCAGTCGTGGTGGTCATAAGTGTCCAATTCTCAGGTTGATGATGCAGTTGTGATTGATTCAAGGGGAAGGCAATAGGGATCTTTGCCCTTCAAATACAGGTTAACAAATAGGAACGGCTCCGTGGATTCCGGAGCCGTTCGCGCGTTTATGTTTGGAGCGACGCTATTTCTTGCCTTTCTTTCCTTCCATCGCGGGCTTGGCGGCAGCTTTCGGCGCCCAGAAATCCGGATCGGCCTTGATGAATTCTTCGGGAGCGTAGCTCTGAACAGGGTTGACGGAGTACAGCTCAAACCGGTCAGCGTCGATGGCCTCGGCGCGCAGTTCGCGGGCTTCCCGTTTGTCGGCCTCGCTCAAAATCTCCATGTACTTCGGCTCTTCCGCTTCGCCCTTGTCGATATCGGCCATGGATTCGTCGCTGGTGAGGAAGACGTAAGAGCCAATCTGGTCGCCGTACTCCACGCTGTATGCGCCCCAATGGTTGCTGCTCCCGGCCTTGTCGCTGGCGGCTATCCACATCTTCACCAGGTCCTCAAATTCCTTCCCGTGGCCGGGACGAACGTGCACGATGCGGGCTTCCAGATAGCGGACATGCGGGTTAGGACCCTTGGGGTGGTAGCTCAGCTCAGGAACGTATTTGAAGATCAACTGCTTGCTGTCTTCCAGCAATTCACCATCGTCCGCGTTGATGCGCTCGAACTCCTCCGCGTTCGTCTCGAAGACCTTGTTGGCCGTTTGCATGGCGTCGAAGGAGTCAAAGTGAGAGATGAAGATGGCCCGCGGCTTGCCGGACAGCGCGTTGTAGGCGAGGTAGTGGATGGGGAAATTGGCCTTGGTCGCCGCCTGGACGAAGGCGTTCTCCGTCTTGTCGTGGGCCAGGCCGCCCTTCCCGGGCTTGGGGTACTCCACGATGATCTGCAAATACTTGGGCACCGAGACGGCAGGCATGGGTTGATCTTGTGCAGTGGCCAACGAACCGCCGGCAGCGGCGAGAGACAGTCCCAGCAGAAAGGGGCTGAACTTATTCATGGAAAAAACCTCCTTGATTTGACTCGGAGATCGGACGCGAAAAAGGAGGGGAAGCCAGGGAAGCGCGTTTGCTCCAAGTGTTTGTCATTAGAACGGCCCAGCGGCGAGGATGTAAAGAGATTTCTCGATACGGTAGAAGGCTTGTGGTTTCGACCACCGCATAACGCCAACGAAATCACTGCGGGCTACATAGGCTGCGGAAAAACTCGTTGGCTTGAAACGGTACGACTTCACAGGTTGACGAAAAACTCGTAGAACCCATTTCAATAACCTGCCTTGTGTCAGGGCACGACTGGTAGGTCAGGGCTTTAGCCCTGACTGCCGTCAATGCCGCAAAAAACGTGGCCTTTAGGCCCTGAGGGACGCTTTTCGGGAGTTCGGATCAAGTCCAGAACTTTTTCCGTAGTCTATCTCGCCGCAGGGAAAATGACTCTGTTGCAACGACTCATTTGGTGCAATTTCGCGATCAATGTGGAGTCCTTAATCGAAGTCGGACGGCTAGCGCGATCACCGGGTTCCAGATGACCAGTTCCCCGGACGAGGCCCGGAAGGTGGTCGCGGCGCCTAGCAGCAATCTCCTCTTTCTAGTTTCGGGGTGACCAGCAAATCGAACAGAACTCGAAAAGGTCAGGGTTCTGTCCGGATTAGCGACAGTACCCCCGGAACGGGGCCGTCCGTAAGCCGCAGCATAGAATGAGACGCTATGAGCCCTGCACTTCTGGTTTTATAATCTAGCTAGTATCCACAGTACCCTGCGACTTATACCCGCAATGCAAGCCGGTTTAGCCAAGCGAGTTTGGAAGTTGGAACATTTGATCTCAATGGATGGAGAGCGTGACCATGAGTGAACCCGCATCGCTTTCAGTTGCTTCTGAGACTACTTATCTTGAACTAACCTTTAGGCGCGCACTGTGTATTTGGTGGGCATATTTCTGGCGACACATGCTCTATGGTGGCGCTGCTGTACTGATTGTCGGATTCCTCGAAGGATTAGCTGGGCTGGGAGGAAGACACTTGTTGTTATCTTTGAGCGCTGTTCTGGTAATGGCTGCAGTGTCAATGTGTGTGTTGGGAGTTGTCCTACATAAACAATTTCGCCACTTTTCTATTCGGATCGTGGCGTCTCCACGCTAGGTCGCCACTACCTGAAAAAATAGCCGATATGCTCATTCGCGCCATTCCGGGAGAGTCACCGGCTAACCGGGAATTACTACTTGATTATTGCCGAGTGGTCGAACAACCTTCCCTGCCCCATAGAAGTCCCCCAACTCAATCGCCTGCTGCTCGAACCGCTTCTCCTCCTCGCTTTCGCCCGTCAGCAAAAATGAGTTGGTCGCGGCAGCCTTGCCGTGCGCGACGCTCGTGATGACGTAGCAGCAGCCCAGCCAATGCGCCTCGGCCAGGTCGGTCAGCGACCAATGAGCCGGGTGGTCGGGGTGGGAGTGGTAAAAGCCGGCGATCTCCAGGCCCCGGCCTCGCGCCTCGCGCACTATCTTCACCAGTTCCGCGGGCGCGATCTCATAGCTGTTGCGCGCGGCATCGAGGCGGGCGTTTCCGGCGCGCGCGGCGGCTTCTATCTGCCAACCCTCGCTTTCGGAGATCCGGCCCAGCAGCGCACCGCAGCACTCGTTCGGGTAAGTCTCTTCGCCGTGGGCGCGGATCGCCGCGTAAACCGCCGCGCTCAGCCGCACAGATTGCACACGCTTCGCTTTGCCGATGCGCTTGGGCGGCGAGGAGGCGTGTTGCGAATGCGGAGTCTTTGTTTCCATCGAAAATTGCGGCCTGTGCCGCTCTTGTGCGAGATTTGAAGTGGCGAGGCTGCTCGGTTCTTCAATATCCTCGCAGACTGGAAGGCGGCCGTGAGTCGAAAACCTCGTAATCCGAACTTCGATCAGACTCTGGAGATATTGCGCGCGCACTCCTTCGATGTGGCGCCATACGCCGAAGTTGCAGGCGGCGTCTTGGTCAGCAAGCACGGGGCCGGAGCGGTTCTGGTGGCTCGGCCGCAGTTCAATGCCCGCTCCAAAGAGCGCGACTCGTCAGTTGCCTTTGCCATCGCTCCAGGAGTTCTGGCGGATGGCCAGGTCGCCCGGTTGCTGGACCGAGGCAATCAGAAGTTCATTAAAACCTCCCAATTTGAGTTTCCTGCCACGGCTACCCACCTGCACGCCATTCATCGGTTCACGGAAGAGTTAAAGCTGTTGCTCGACGCCGTCGATTTATATAACGAGGCGTTGGGCACCACCAGCGATCTATATCTCTATGACCGCCTGAAGGGCCGTGAAGCCGCGCAGCCTGCCCCGCAAAGTCCCTGGGAACTGGCTGGAGACCACTGATTTTTCCGGAGTTGCAGTCAAGAATGGCAATGGAATCAGCAGAAATGGCGGCAGAGCTTGCAGCCGGGCAGCAAGATCGACGGGCTGCTCCCCGCCTGGTCGTGGACGAAGATGCCCGTCTGCTGCTGGTCGAGCCTGGTTGCACCGTCTCTTGCCGTCTCGTCGATATCAGCCTGGGCGGTTGCCGATTGCGCACAAAAGAGCGGTTTACCGCCGGGCCCATGGTCCCCGTCGAAATCACATTCAAGGTTCGCGGCCTGGCTTTTCGTTTCAGCGGCTTAACTCAATGGACCGACGGCCGGCATCTGGTCGGCATACGCTTTACGGGCGTCTCCGCGCGGCGAAGGGAAGATCTGGTCGAGGCGCTTTTGGAGGTCGAGGCGGAGAATGCCGCAAAAGCCGCGCAACAGGCCGCGGAGAAGCGAGCTCTGGAGGAACAGGCAGCCGCCTTGGAACACGGTGCGGCTGTGAAATCTGTTGAGCGAGCCGAGCAGCGCCATCCCCTCATTCTGGTTCCGGCGCCCGTAAAGCCGACAGAATCACCGCTGGCTTTAGCCACGGAGTTGGTCAGTCCGCCGCAGGCCGGGATCGCACCGCGTGAACGCCGCGTGCAGGCGCGGGAAGCAGTCGATACTTCGGCTGTGATTTTTCTCGTCAACATCGCGTCGCGGCTGCGTGGGCGCATTCTCGACCTGAGCCCGGGCGGCTGCCGCATCCGCGCCGACGAGCGTTTTCCGGTGGGTATCTACACGCGCGTCGAGACCGAGTTTCGCCTCGGAGGGCTGCCCTTCCGGCTCGGCGGCGTCATTCAGGCCATCCACGACAGGCGCACGGTTGGCATTCGATTTCTCGATATGAGCAGCCGCAAACGCGAGCAGGTTACGCAGTTGATTGAAGAAATCAGGCAAATGAGAGAACAGGGAATAGGGAATAGGGAATAGGGAACAAGGATTTCAGTACGCAGAATATGTTCCACGTGGAACATATTCATTCTATTGGGGTTGTTACTATGTTTACCAGATAATTATCTGCAAGATTTTGAAAATAATATTGCGCGTATGGAGTGCCTCCTGGGTCAGAGAACAGCGAACAGGACTCACTTAACGCCGCTTTGCGCGTTCTCGTTGCAGCTCGCGGTAAACATCGCTCTTGGATTGGCCCAGTTCGCGTGCAATGCGCTTGAGGGCTTCCTTTTCGTCCACTCCGCTCTCATTTTGAAGACGCGCGACGCGGTCGGCAATCTTTTCTGTCACGCTGCCTGCAACCTGGCCTTGCGCACGAGGCTGCGCGTCCACTAGCAGCGTAATCTCGCCGCGAATGCGATCGCGGCCAGCCAGTTCCTGCCGAGCTTCCGCAACGGTCCCACGCAAAAATTCCTCGTGAATCTTCGTCAGCTCGCGGGCCACTACTACGCGCAGGGCGGGACCAAATACGGATTCCAGGTCGGTGAGCGTCTCCAGAATCCGGTGCGGCGCTTCATAAAAAACCAGGGTCCGCGCGGCCTCGTTTTTTTGTACCTCGGCGGCCAGAGCTTCGAGCCTGGTTCGACGTGCTCCGGCCTTTTCCGGCAAAAAGCCGATGAAGTGAAACTCGTCCGTGGAGAGTCCTGAAGCGACCAGAGCGCTGAGCGCCGCATTGGCTCCGGGAATGGGAATCACCGCGACGCCCGCTGCTATGGCCTCGGCCGTCAGCCAGCTTCCGGGGTCGCTGATGCCCGGCATTCCGGCGTCGGAGACCACAGCGATGCGTCCACCTGTTTTGAGAGCTGCAATCAATTCAGCCGCGCGCTGGTGCTCGTTGTGCTGGTGACAGCTCACCGTTGGGGTGGTGATCTCGAAGTGGTTGAGCAGCTTTTGCGTCTGGCGGGTGTCTTCGCAGGCGATGCGGTCCACGCGCCGTAGCACGTCCAGAGCGCGCAGGGTAATGTCGCCCAGGTTGCCGATGGGCGTGGCCACCAGATACAGGCCGGGCGCGAGCGTATTTTCAGGAGTGGATTGCGGTTCTTCCGGATCGGCGGGCATGGGCACGGTCAGTCTCTAGCTTTCTCGCTCGCGGGCTTCTTCGCGCTCCAGGCGGCGCTGCTCGGCCAGCAGCGACATCGCGCTCATCAGGTTCTGAACGCTGACAATGCCCACCACGCGCCCGCTGTCGGTGATGGGAATCAGCGAGAGCCCGCGACCGGTCTGGATGCGGCGAATGGTGGTTCCCAGCGTGTCCTCGGGGCGCGCCACCTGAAAGGCTTTGGACATGGCCGCTTGCACGTACCCGTTGCCGTCGTTGCGCAGCGCGTCCACAATGCGCTGGCGGCTGATGATGCCAACCAGTTGCGGGCCTCGCACCACGGGGAAATCTTCTTGTAAGGAATGGACGCAGCGCACCAGCGCGTCGGCCAAAGTGTCAGAGGGCGAGAGAGTGGCGAAGTCTGTGAGCATCACCTCGCGCATGTGCACGGTGTCCACCACCGTTTGAAAGAAGACGCCCTGGTCCTCGATCTGCGCGCCGATCATGATGAAGAAGCCGGCGATGATCAGCCAGGGGCTGTGCAGCAACATGCCGGCCACCATGGCCGTCAGCGCCAGCACCTGGCTTATGCCGCTGGCCGCCCGGGCAGATGGAGCGAAACCGAGTTTGCGGGCATAGCCGGCGCGAAGCAACCGCCCGGCGTCCAGTGGGTACGCCGGCAGCAGATGCAAAAAACCCAGACCCGCCTGCATCCACACCATGCTGCGTATCAGCACCCCGGCGGAGATCCACGGCTGGGCAAAGAGTTTTATATCTCCGCTGGCGCCAAGAAACGCCGCAGCCAGCAGCAGCGCCGTGGCCACGTTTGCCACGGGACCGGCCAGCGCCATGGCAAACTGTCCGCTGCCTTGGCTGGAGCCTTCCTGACTTTCCGGGTCCGCGTAGGCAAACATTCCGCCGATGGGCAGCAGCAGAATGGCGCGCAACCGCAAACCCAGCCATGCCGCTACCATCAGCCGCGCCGTCTCGCGCACTACTACTGCGGCCACCAGCACAAAAAACAGTCCCAGGCCGCGCCCAATGCCGTCGGAACCGCTCAGCGCCAGGCAAACCAGCGCCAAAAGCGGAAAGAAAAGATGGACGCGAATCTCGACGCCCATCCAACGCCCAAACGGAATTGACCAGCCACGCATACAAATTGATTGTAGAGGGTCGAGCCTCGGCGTTTCGAATCTCGCGGCGCTTCCGGTATGCTGGTTGCCGATGCGCATCATTGCCGGATCGTTACGCTCTCGCTCGTTGGTGGCTCCGCCGGGCCTTGCCACGCGCCCCACCAGCGACCGGCTGCGCGAAACTCTCTTCAATGTGCTCACGCCTCGGATTGAGGGCGCGGCCTTTCTGGATTTGTATGCGGGCTCGGGCGCGGTGGGGATGGAGGCGCTGAGCCGCGGCGCTGCGAGTGTGGACTTCGTCGAGAAGGCTCCGGCAGCGCTGAAGGTTTTGCGCGGCAACCTGGAACGGCTGGGGCTGACGGTGGGATTTCGGGTTCACGCTGCTGCCGTGGCGGCGTTTCTCCGCCGTGTCGCGAGTTCGGCTCCAAAGCCTGGACGCTACGAAGTAGTCTTTCTCGATCCGCCGTGGGATGCGGCTTCGGAGTACGCCGCCACGTTGCGTCTGTTGGGCAGCTCGGCGGCTGTGTTGCTCGCTGATGGTGCTTTGGTCATCGCCGAGCATCGCCGCAAGGAGCATCTTGAAGACCGTTACGGCTCGCTTGCTCGCACACGCCTGCTCGAACAGGGCGATGCGGCGTTGAGCTTTTATGCCGCAGGTGCCGTGCTGGAATGACGGACAAGATTTTTTGTTTCTCGCCTTTGCGGCAGGAAGAAGCCGCAAGAAGGGGTGCCCACCCGAAGACCCGCTCATCGCAAAGGGCCGCGATGAACGGGGCACAGCCTCTCAAGGATCATAACGATTCTTCGGGGTCAATGAGCGGGCCACCTGCCATTACGCGACCGGGGCGGAAGGAAGCGTCGAGATCGAATCGCAGTGGAGGGCGATGCGGCGGGGCAACCAGTTGCCGGAATATCTGCGTTACCGGGAAAAGGCCGGTTGAGGTTGGAGGTTTCCCAGGTGCCCAAAAGCGAGGCACCTGGGGCACCCATCTTCAGTGGTTGTGCTCACTTCTCCCGGCACTGGGGCCACCTGCCGCCGCTGCATAATAACAACAGGTCATGTGCAGTCTTCCGAGAGGAAACTTTATATGAATGCCGCCGCACCTTTTGCAGAACTGTTTCGACTACTCTCGCAAGTGCCGGGAACATTTTGGGGCGTGATTGCCGGTTCGATATTTACGCTTCTCGGCACTCAGTTGACGAATCGAGCCAATGACAAAAGGCTCAGATTACAGCTTCAGACCGACAGGGAATTGCGAAGCCACGAACGGGAAATGAGCTTCCGAAAGGAGATCTTCGTCAGTGCCGCTGAAGCTGTAGTCCGCGCAGTTAACACCCTTTCAAAATTTTCAGATTTGAGCGTTCCACAGAAAGACCTCAGCGCCGCGATTTTAGAAGGTTTCCCCGTTCTTGCAAAGGTTAATCTCGTTGCGAACGAAGAAACAGTTCGCGCACTCGCCGCGCTTATGGGTGAAATGAATGGCGCGTTTTTGCGTCTCTCTCACAAACGTCTAGCCCTTGAGGTTTTACAAGGAAAAATCGAGATCAACACCGACCAAATGAGGAGATTTGCGAAAACGCGTGATGCAATGTTGGAGCTTATGCAGCATCAAAATATTGAAGGGCTTAAGGATGACCGCCGTTTCCAGACCGTAGAGGAAAATTTCCACTTTGAGAGTGAAAGGGTGGATGCCGCAATTCAAGAGATACAGGGCTTAGATAATGAGCGTCGCCTTAAGCACGTCGCTTTTGCAAAAGACTGTCTAATTGAAAATGCTCGTGTCAGCAATTTGTTTCCTCCTTTGCTTATCGCCGCGCGTAAGGAGTTGGAGCTTTCAATAAGTCTTGATAGATACGCTGAGATTTTGAACGACGCCCGCCGAAGAGCTGAAGCGCAAACCAACGAGTATTTAGAGCAAATTTCGTCCCCTAGTCAAGCAACACCGGCTTGAGGTTGGCGGGTGGCCCATGTGCCGGGAGAAGTGTGCACGACCACTGAAGATGGGTGCCCCAGGTGTCTCGCCTTTGGGCACCTGGGATAGCGCAGATCTTGTTTGCCCGGATTTGCTGTTTCTCGACATCTATTGTGATTCGTTGTAAGCTTTTTGTCGATGGCGCGCGGACTCATCCGATACGAACACACCGGGAGCTTTCACTTCCTCACCTTCAGTTGCTATCACCGGTTCCAGCATTTGGGCGCGGCGGTGGTGTACGATCTTTTCGAGGATGCGCTGGAGCGGGTGCGCGAGCGTTACCGCTTCGTGGTGGCCGGTTATGTCGTCATGCCGGAGCACGTTCACCTTCTCATCGGCGAGCCGGTTAAAGGCGTGGTTTCCGGCGTGATCTATGCGCTCAAACTCTCAGTGGCGATGCGGCGCGCGGAGCGGCCTTTTTGGCAAGCTCGCTACTACGACTTTCTCGTGCACAACGAAGAAAAGCGCGTCGAGAAACTTCGCTACATGCACCGGAATCCTGTTGTGCGCGGGTTGGTCGAGAGGCCCGAAGACTGGGCGTGGTCGAGCTTCCGGCATTACGCGACGGGGGCGGAAGGAAGAGTCGAGATTGAATCGCAGTGGAGGGCGATGCGGCGGGGCAACCAGTTGCCGGAATATCTGCGTTACCGGGAAAAGACCGGTTGAGGTCCGAGGTTTCCCAGGTGCCCAAAAGCGAGGCACCTGGGGCACCCATCTTCAGTGGTTGTGCACACTTCCCCCGGTACCTGGAGCACCCGCCCAATCACGCGACTGCGCCGGAAAACTCGACCGTGACCACAGTGATGTCGTCCAACTGGCCGAAGGCGTGGGCTGCTTCCGCGATGCTCGCGGCTGGCTGGCGGCTTAGGTCGCGGGTGCGATCGAAGCCGAAGAGTTCTCCGGGGGCGGATTTGGACTGAGTCTGTGCCTCGACCACGCCGTCGGAGACGAAGGTGAGCCGGTCGCCGGGCGACATCTTGATAAAAGTGGTTTCGTACCGCTGTCCGGCAAGGATGCCCAGCGGCAAAGAGCCGGGCATGCCGATTTCTTCTCCATTGAGGTAAGGCGGCAGATGACCGGCATTGGCCAGGGTCAGTTGGCCGTCCGCGGAGATGTGAGCGGCAAGGCAGGTGGTAAATCCGCTGTGCGACCGTCCCATTAGGTGGTCGTTGAGCGAGCGCAGCAGAGCGGCCGGGTCCGTGCCATGCGCGGCCTCGGCGCGTATGACGCCCACCAGCACAGAAACCAGCATGGCGGCCGGCAAACCTTTGCCGCTGACATCGCCCACCACGAGCAACATGCCGCCCTCACCGTCGGCGATCTGCTGGAAGAAGTCGCCGCCCACCTGATCGGCGGGCTGATAGATGCATTCGACCGTGAAGCCGGCGCATTGGTCCAGTTTGTCGGGCAGCAGCACCTGCTGTATCTGGCGGGCGGCCTCGAACTCGCCGTTGAGCCACGCCTCGTGACGCCGCGCTCGCGTGAACCGAAGGACGAGGAAGACGACCATCGCCAAAAGAAAAATCAAATGGAGAAGAATGCCGGTGTGCATGGTGAAAGGCGGCAAAGGCAGCGGAACCTCAAGCACGCGCGGCACGCTGGTCCATCCGGCCTGGTTGAGTACGATGGCCAGGTTGTCGGCCAGGTAGTAGCCGAAATCGAGCATTGTGGGCAGCAGCAGCAGGCGGGCGTCGAGATTTCCTCGTATGGCCCGATCTACCAGCACGCTCAAGATCCACACCACCGCCGGTAGAAGGCAGACCAGTTGGATAGCGCCCGCCGCCGGCGCCGAAAACCAGCCCGGCCAGTAAGAGATGGCCGTTAACGGGCTGATGGTTGCCAGCGCAAGGCAGGCGCTGCTGATCCACCCGGCGCGAGCTTTCAGAATGCGCGAAAAAAAGCAGAGCGCCGCGATGATGGTGACGGCCGCGAAGAACCCATCCAAAAGGTCGAAGACAGGAACCGGCAGCAGGGCATAGATTTCCTGGCCGACGGTCAGTGCATTGTCTGCCGCCTGTGCCAGCAAAATCAGTGCGAACCAGAGATATTCGCGCTCCGCGTGCCGGATGAGAAAGAGGCAGAAAATGGCGAATCCGACCAAGGCGGCGGTGATGCTGTAGGAATATGCATCGACGTAGCGGATATTGCGGGCTATCTGACGATGCTGCTGTTCGGTGGCTAGCAGTTCGGGATCGCCGGCGAGTTGGCTCCCGAGGTGGTTGAAAAGGAAGGGCCCCCCGCCCACGTAACTTGACCAAATCGGCGAGTGCCACACACGAATGGCCACCTGCACGGTGCGCGCTGAGTTGCTGCCGCCCACGGTAAGGGGGAAGAGGTGAAAGCGGATCACCGCAGAAGGGATCAGCGTGGGTGGCATCTGGCCCGATCCGCCGACGCGCCTGCCATCCACGTAGATCTCAAAGGAGGTCATGATGGGCGCCAGCAGCAACGAAGTGGGCTTGTCGCCCGGAGGCACCTTGACCGTAAACCGGTACCAGCCGTAGCCGCTCATCCCTCTGTAACCCTGCGTGGACCAGGACCTGTCGCCGCGCAGCAGCGGCCAAGCGGAGTCGTCGAGGCCCGGAGCGGCCCATAGCGGCGTGTTGGCCCCGGGCCCCATCGGCGAGTCGCCGGGATGGAAGCGCCAAAGCCCATCGAGCGAGGCTACCGGCTCGCGGCCGCGATCCAGGTCAAAGGATTGGGCGGGCAGCCAAACGGCGTACGCAACCAAGGCGAGCGCCGCGAGGCGGCGAAGAACAGAACCAGGGAGCATGGCAACGTTTCCTCAGGGGAGTGAACGAAACGTGGATTGATGCTATCGCAGACCAGTGCGCTTTATGGCCAAAAGTTTGTGTCGAAGCCGGCCGCCGGTCCGGCGAGGAGGCTTTTCGGTAGTTTACGTTGGCCGGATGACCAGGGGAAGCCCCTTGCCTATCAGGGAACGGGGCGCGGCAGATCCAATTCCGTCATTTCTTCAGGCGCCAATCTGCTCGTTTGCATAGGGATTTGGGCTTTCCAGAGCGCAAATCCGCGTATTGTGTTCCATGTCACTTTTAACCCCATTGACAGCGGGGAGAAGTAGGAGAAAAATAGCGAGGCAAGGCAAATTGAATAGTTTTATGCGGCCTACGGAGGGAAAGTGAAAAACGCAGGAAAGATGATTGTTTTGGGAGTGTTGGGTTTCTTGGGCGCGGGGTTGATTTTGAGCGGCTGCAAGTCGGCGCCGGAATTGACGAAAGCCAACGCACAAGCCTTGATCCAGGCCAAGCTTGACCAGAGCCCGGCGGTGGGTATCAACATCGCGGTGGACGAGAAGGGGCTGGCAACAGGCGTGGGCGCCAGTTATTGGGCGCGGACCAAGCTCTTTCCCAACAGATTCTGGGCCGACTTCACACTGACCCCCGAAGGCAAGAAGCTGATCAAGCTGGCTAGTGGCGGCGATGCAATCCAGTGGCGCCCGGAAAACGCCGGCGATAAGAATTTTTCAGTAGTGGTGGTGACCGTGGCGGCCCACCCGCTGAAAGTGCACGATCTGGCGGATCCGCAGGATGAAGTGGGCGGAGCGAAGAGTGTTTCATTTGTCGAAAGCCCGAGCCTGGAGGGCGTGCCGAACCCGCTGCAACTGATTTCCAGTGAGCCCGGCAACAAGCTGAGCAGTAGGCACATCGCCACTTTTGTGGTCGATGGGGACGCCTGGAAGCTTCAGAGCATTAACTAGATTTGCGAAAAAACAGCGGGGTGGGGCAGAATGCATTGACCCCACCCCGATTTCTTGTTATTGTTAGAAGGTTCCGCAAGAACGCCTCTGCTCGTGTGTCCTAACGGCGGAGAAGTAGGGAAAGCCCGGTCAGGCTGAAGTTGACGGGGTTGATCCCAGGGTCAGGCGCTCTTAGCCGGCCAGACAGGTCCCCGAAGTCGCTCTTTTCTTGCGAAGGGCAGGGGCAAATCGCATCGGCGCTCGCGCGTTCTCCACCTTGGAGGGCTATGCGGGCCGGAATCGGCGAAACGGAGTTGGCTTTACCCGCAAAACGCGGGGAAACGCCCGGCCACCGTCCCGGTTCTCGTCTGAGATTGGAACGAAGGCAGACGCGAAGCAGTACAGTTGGGCTTCCGTGCGCGTGCGCGATGGTACTCAGATCGTGCGCTTTCGCAGCGGGAGGCCCTATGAGTCTGCGCGCGGCGGTCGAACATGGATTGGCCATCGAATAGGGTGGCAAGGTTTCTTGAAGCGTAAGGAGTTTTGGTTTGCCTACATTCAATCAGTTGGTTCGCAAGGGGCGCACAGCCCCCCGTTACAAGACGGCGTCACCGGCCCTGCAGGCTTCGCCGCAGCGGCGCGGCGTTTGCACTCGCGTGTATACGCAGACCCCCAAGAAGCCGAACTCGGCCCTGCGCAAGGTGGCTCGCGTGCGACTGACCAACGGTATTGAGGTCACCACCTATATCCCCGGCATCGGCCACAACCTGCAGGAGCACTCGATTGTGCTCATTCGCGGCGGCCGCGTGAAGGATCTTCCCGGAGTCCGCTATCACGTGGTCCGTGGAACTCTGGATTCAGTGGGCGTGTCCGAGCGCAAGCAGAGCCGGTCAAAGTATGGGGCCAAGCGCGCCAAGGGCGGCGCGGCAGCCAAGAAGTAAACGCAGCGGGCGGTGGGCAGTGAGCAGAAGAACCTGACCACGCAACCCCTGATGAAGGTAGTAACGACAATGTCCGGTGAACTCCGGATTGTGAACGGAAGAAACTGACCGCTGTTCACTGTCTGCTGTCCACCGACTGAGGATTTTGAGGATTATGCCGAGAAAAGGGCACATTGCGAAGCGGGAAGTGGCGCCGGACCCAGTCTATGGGTCCACGCTGGTCACCAAGTTCGTCAACTCGATGATGTGGGGCGGCAAGAAGTCGACTGCTCAGGGCATCTTTTACGACGCGATGAAGAACCTTGAAGAGAAGGGCGGCGGTGACGATGCCCTCAAGCTCTTCAAAAAGGCGGTGGAGAACTGCAAGCCGCTGCTCGAGGTGAAGACCCGGCGCGTGGGCGGCGCCAACTATCAGGTGCCGATCGAGGTCAATGCCGACCGCCGCACCTCGCTGGCCATTCGCTGGCTGATCAATTACGGCCGCAGCCGCGGCGAGAAGGGCATGACCGACAAGCTGGGAAACGAGCTGCTGGATGCGGCGAACGGGCGCGGCGCGGCGATGAAGAAGAAGGAAGACGTGCACCGCATGGCCGAGGCCAACAAGGCCTTTGCTCATTACCGCTGGTAAGCGGGCGGGAATCGCGAGAGATTTGTGGCCGGAAGCGCTCATGCGCGCCGGCTTCCAGAGGGTCCCAAGTTGCGGACTCGTTGAATTTAGGAAATCCGCGGGCTGAATCGCCCGCAAGGAAGAAACTGCCGTGGCTCGCACTATACCTCTGAATCGTTGCCGGAACATCGGAATCATGGCGCACATCGACGCCGGAAAGACGACAGCGACAGAGCGCATCCTGTTTTATACGGGCATCACGCACCGCATCGGCGAAGTGCATGAAGGCACGGCGACCATGGATTACATGGAGCAGGAGCAGGAGCGCGGCATTACGATCACCTCCGCCGCCACCACCTGCACCTGGAAAGACTATCGCATCAATATTATTGACACCCCCGGTCACGTGGACTTCACGGCCGAGGTCGAGCGCAGTCTGCGTGTTCTGGATAGCGCGGTGGCGCTGTTTGATTCCGTCTCTGGAGTGCAGCCGCAGTCTGAGACCGTGTGGCGTCAGGCCGACAAGTACAAGGTGCCGCGCATCTGCTTCGTCAATAAGATGGACAAGAACGGCGCCGACTTCGAGCACGTTCTGGACACGATCCGCAAGCGGCTGGGCGCTCGTCCCGTCGCGTTGCAGCTTCCCGTCGGTGCAGAGGCTAATTTCAAGGGTGTTATCGACCTGATCGAGATGCAGGCCATCCTCTGGCATGATGAGACGATGGGCGCCGAGTTTTCGATCGAGCCGATTCCCGCCGCATTGCTGAAGAAGGCCGAGGCCTTCCGCCTGCAGTTAATCGAGATTATCGCCGAGACCGACGATGTGCTGCTCGAAAAGTTTCTCGAAGGCGAGACGCCTTCGATTGCCGAACTGAAGGCCGGTATCCGCCAGGCCACCATCGATCTGAAGGTCTTCCCGGTGCTTTGCGGAAGCGCATTCAAGAACAAGGGCGTGCAAACGCTTCTGGATGCGGTCATCGATTACCTGCCCAGTCCGCTGGACAAGCCTCCGGTCGAAGGTCTGAACCCCGACCATCCCGGTCAGGTTGAGGTACGCAAGGCGGAGGATAGCGAGCCTCTTTCGGCTCTCGCCTTCAAGATCATCAACGACCCTTTTGGCAAGCTGGCCTTTGTTCGCGTCTACTCCGGTTCGCTTAAGACTGGCGATACGATCCTCAATCCACGGACTGACAAGACGGATCGCATCGGCCGCCTGGTGAAGATGCACGCCAACAAGCGCGAGGATGTGACAGAGGTTCTGGCCGGCGACATCTGCGCCGTTGTCGGACTCAAAGAATTGAAGACCGGCGATACGCTCTCAGCGCCGAATCATCCCATCGCTCTGGGCGCCATTACCTTCCCGGAGACGGTTATCTCGGTGGCCATCGAGCCCAAGACCAAGGCCGATCAGGAAAAGATGGGCATTGCACTTGCCCGCCTGGCGGACGAGGATCCAACCTTCAAGGTTCATACCGACGAAGAGTCGGGCCAGACGATCATTGAAGGCATGGGCGAGCTGCATCTGGAAATTCTCGTGGACCGCATGAAGCGCGAGCACAAGGTCGAAGCGAATGTCGGCGAACCGAAGGTCGCCTATCGCGAGACTCTTCGCAAGAAGGCCGAGGCTGAGGGCAAGTACATCCGCCAGACCGGTGGCTCCGGCAACTACGGGCATTGCAAGCTGCGCGTCGAGCCGAACACGCCGGGCGCGGGCTACGAGTTCATCAACGAAATCAAGAGCGGTTCGATCCCTAAGGAATACATCAAGCCCATCGATCAGGGCGTGCAGGGTGCAATTGAGTTGGGCATTCTGGCCGGCTATCCGATCGTGGATGTGAAGGTAACGCTCTACGACGGTAGCTACCACGAGGTCGATTCCAACGAAATGGCCTTCAAATTTGCCGGCTCCATCGCCTTCAAGGAAGCCGCGCGCAAGGCTTCGCCGGTGTTGCTTGAGCCGGTGATGGCGGTTGAAGTGACCGTTCCGGAAGAGCACATGGGCACGATCATTGGCGACATCAATTCGCGCCGCGGACGCATCGAAGGCATGGATCATCTGGCCGGGTCGCAGGTCATCAAGGCGATTGTGCCGCTCAAGGAGATGTTCGGTTATGTGAACGACATTCGCTCGTCGACGCAGGGCCGCGCATCGTATTCAATGCAGTTCGCGCGCTATGAAGAGGCTCCGCGCATGATTGCCGAGGAGATTATCGGCAGGGCGCAGGGCAAGTAAGACAGGTTTTGGGGCTGGAGCCGGATGGCCGGCGCCCCCGGTTGAAACGGGCAGTAAAAGCTACGAAAGGGAATTGGGACTTTTATGGCGAAGGAAAAGTTTGATCGCAGCAAGCCGCACGTAAATGTGGGAACGATTGGTCACATTGATCACGGCAAGACGACGCTGACGGCGGCAATCACCAAGGTATTGCAGAAGCACAATCCGAAGAACCAGTTCCGCTCGTTCGATTCGATCGACAACGCGCCGGAAGAGCGGGAGCGCGGCATCACGATCGCCACGGCGCACGTGGAGTACGAGACGGCCAACCGTCACTACGCGCACGTGGATTGCCCTGGTCACGCCGACTACATCAAGAACATGATTACCGGCGCGGCGCAGATGGACGGAGCGATTCTGGTGGTAGCGGCCACGGACGGCCCCATGCCGCAGACCAAGGAGCACGTTCTTTTGGCTCGCCAGGTGGGCGTTCCCTGCGTGCTGGTGTTTCTGAACAAGTGCGACGCGGTGGATGATCCGGAGCTGATCGACCTGGTGGAGATGGAGGTCCGCGAACTGCTGACCAAGTACCAGTTCCCCGGCGACGATGTGCCGGTGATTCGTGGCTCGGCGCTTCTGGCGCTGAACGGCGACCCGGTTTGGGAAGCGAAGATCGACGAGCTGATGGAGGCGGTGGATGCGTTTGTGCCGCGTCCTGATCGCGCGGTTGACCTGCCGTTCCTGATGCCGATTGAAGACATTTTCTCGATCTCCGGACGCGGCACTGTGGTGACCGGGCGCATCGAGCGCGGCAAGGTGAAGGTGGGCGAGGCCTGCGAGATAGTGGGCTTCCGCGAGACCCGGCAGACGGTTTGCACGGGCGTGGAAATGTTCAAGAAGCAGTTGGACGAGGGTATGGCGGGCGACAACGCTGGCATTCTGCTGCGCGGCATTCCCAAGGAAGACGTGGAGCGCGGGATGGTGTTGGCCAAGCCGGGCTCGATCACGCCGCACACGCAATTCAAGGGTTCGGTGTACGTGTTGAGCAAGGAAGAAGGCGGCCGTCATACGCCGTTCTTCAAGGGCTACCGTCCGCAGTTCTACTTCAGGACGACCGATGTCACGGGAGTGGCGCAGTTGCCCGAGGGCGTGGAGATGGTAATGCCGGGCGACAACGTGGAGCTTGATGTGGAGCTGATCACGCCTGTGGCTTTGGAAAAGGGTCTGCGGTTTGCGATCCGCGAAGGCGGCCGCACGGTAGGCGCGGGCACGGTCTCGGAGATTATCAAGTAAC
>Ga0255349_1000357_pt1 | contig 20979 bp, 15 predicted proteins | sample CBST25v15metaG_FD_189947 | JGI IMG/M metagenome (GOLD analysis project Ga0255349, IMG submission 189947) | Peat soil microbial communities from Stordalen Mire, Sweden - C.B.S.T-25.v15 | ecosystem: Environmental > Terrestrial > Soil > Wetlands > Peat | place: Sweden: Norrbotten County, Stordalen...
CATCGCTCCCTGGCTTGAATCGGGACCGGCCGATGGCGCGGAAGGTGCTCTCAGAACTCAATACACGGATCTGGCGCGTAAGGCGATCGATGCGGCCACGGATCCCGCGTCGCCGGATTTCATGAATTTCTCAAAAGGCAGCCAGCCTGTTGTGGACACGGCTTTTCTAGCCCTGGCAATCCTGCGCGCACCAAATGAATTGTGGAAGAAACTGGATGCCCGAGTGCAGCGCAACACCATCGCGGCGCTGCAATCGTCGCGAAAAATCACCCCGCTTTACAATAACTGGCTGCTCTTTCCAGCTACGATTGAAGCCGCTCTGTCGATCATGGGCGCGTGGTGGGATCCGATGCGTGTCGATTACGCGATTCGCACCGTCACCACCTGGTACAAAGGCGACGGTCTCTACGGTGATGGACCGGAACTGCATTTCGACTACTACAACAGTTTCGTCATTCAGCCCATGCTGCTGAATATCCTCGACGTGCTCTCGGATGCATCCTCTTCATGGTGCTCGCTGCAACCGGAGATGAATCGGCGGGCACAGCGCTACGCGGCGATTCAAGAAAGACTAATCGGTCCCGATGGCTCGTTTCCTCCGGTCGGACGATCTCTTTGCTACCGCTTCGGCGCATTTCACCTCCTTGCGGAGATCGCCTTACGAAAACAATTGCCAGAAAATGTTGCGCCCCCACAGGTGCGCAGCGGGCTAACCGCCGTGATGCGCCGGATGATCGATGTGCCAGGAACCTTTGATGAAAACGGCTGGCTTCAAGTTGGTTTCTACGGCCACCAGCCTGAAATCGCAGAGGCATATATCTCCACCGGAAGTTGCTATCTTTGCTCCGCCGCGTGGCTCCCGCTTGGGCTACCCGGCGCCGACCCTTTTTGGGCTGGACCGCCGCAACCGTGGACATCGAAGAAGGTGTGGGCTGGTGATCCAGTTGCGCCCGACCATGCCCTTTCCGATGGCTTTCGTCCGGGTGGACAAGCCTGAGCACTGGCGTCATAGAACCGCACAAGCTTTCGGACTTGCAGATGCATGACGGGAAGACATTGAGGATTGCAATGATTAAGTATTTGGCACAGACAGACTATATCGCGAAATGCCAGCTATCCGATCGAAAACCAGGACCCACTCGCCGGAGTCTGATCGCATCGCTTTGTGCTCTTGCTGCTTTGAAAACGCTGCCCGCGATAGCATCCGAGAACGGAGCTCGGGTAACTCTGTCCCTTGGCGCGGCCGCTTCGAAAGCGATACCACTTAATTATGTCGGATTGAGTTACGAGACATCGCAGTTGGCCGATCCGGACTTTTTCGCGGCTGATAATCCGGAGCTGATCTCCCTATTTCGAGCTCTTAACCCTTCTGGTGTTCTGCGAATCGGGGGCAATTCGAGTGAATTCTGTTGGTGGAAAGCTAAACCCTCCGATCGTCCCCCGGAAATGCCGGCGTCAGCCCATAGTGACGACAATTGGATGCCGCAGAGCATTACGGCGGTCGAGCCGGTGGCCATCAATCGGCTCGCGGGTTTTCTTGACGCAACGGAATGGCAGGTCATCTACGGATTGAACTTGGGAACGGGAACGCCGGCCAGAGATGCGGAAGAAGCTTCCTACGTGGCGAAAACCCTTGGATCAAGGCTGCTCTTTTTCCAGATCGGCAACGAACCAGAGTTTTATCGCGATCCCAACAACCGGCTACGTGGGCCGGATTGGGACTTCGATAAATACTTCGCCGAATGGATCGCGCTTGCGCAGGCAGTGATCGAGCGAGTTCCCGATGCCCGGTTAGGAGGGCCGGACGTCGGATCGAACGCAGACTGGGTCGTGCGGTTTGCGGAAGAGGCCCCTAAGCACTTTCCAGGCAGGATTGTTGCATGTACCGGTCATTATTATGCCGAGGGCCCGCCGGACAGCCCGCAAACCACGGTGGCGCGTCTCCTCGGACCGGATCCAAAGCTGGACGAAAATCTCGCTCGGAGCACCCAAGCCGCGGCACATGCAAATTTGCAGTACCGCATGACCGAGGGCAACTCATGCTACCGCGGCGGAATGCCGGGAATGAGTAATGCGTTTTGCGCAGCGCTCTGGGCAGCCGAGTTCATGCTAAAGCTGGCGAGTTATGGAGCCGCAGGGGTGAACTTGCACGGCGGCGGCACCAAACAGATTCGTCTCTCGCTCGGGGGACACCTTCCCGGGGAAGGCTTGACTCCAGAAGGGAAAGCTGCGGCCGCGCAGGGGAGTTTCTACACCCCGATAGCGGGGAGCCGCGAGTCGGGCTTCATAGCGAGACCGGTTTTCTACGGTATGAAAGTCGCCGGCCTGCTTGCAGGCGGCAGAATGCGGTCCATCAGCTTTGATCCGCCCCTTATGCAATCGACGGCATGGGCAGCCGAAATGACCGATGGCTCAACACGAGTCATCGTGCTGAACAAGGACCCGCAACAGCGTATGAATCTCGAGATTCGCTCGACACGCGCCGCCAGACTGTGGCGTTTGCAGGCTCCGGACCTCACCGCAACCTCGGGCGTCAGTTTGGCTGGAGCGACGATTGAGGTTGGGCACGAGTGGAAACCGAAAGAAGAGGAGCATCTGCCCAGCAGGGTAGGTAAGGTGCAGGCGATTCTTCCGCACGCCTCTGCGGCCGTCCTGTTCTTTGATCATGGTCTTGATGAAGTTGGGTAGCCAGCGTGAAGTAGCCCAGCACGATGTGGGGCGCGGATTCATCTACTACGGCATACGTCACGCCGATAGAGATCTTCTGTTGATTAGTCCACGCGTGGCGCTTCAAATAATTGTTGAGCGGCTCATCTCCACAATTGAGGTTCTCAACCTCGTCGAGTTCTTCGAGAAGGCGGATAGTTACCGCCGCGCTATTGCCTCATGACCCGAATGAGGGCGTCGGTGGGTTCGGCAGGCCGCCCGGAAGCAAGTTTCGCGAGACTCTCCAGTTCCTTGTCCGTCCAGAGAATATCGACATGCGGTGGAGTGCCGCCTCCGATCTTCAGCCGTTCCCAGGGCGAGACTGGAAACGCGAGGCGATGATGAAAGGTGAACTTTCCTGTGCGAAAGAGCCTACGGTCAATTGTCATTTGGCAATAAGAAATCCAGATGCTCTTCCGATCGATGTCCACTTCACGTGCCTCAGGGTTGCAGGCGATTTCCTCGGGACGGGTGCCTGGAAAGAGCGGACGATGGAGCAACGCCAACTCCGGCTGCCCGGAAGGACCAGGAATCACCGCGGGAAGAGGCTGGCATCTTTATCGTCTACGTTGTCGAATTCGATATCCTCCGCCGAGGCCCTTCAAACTCCCAATCTTGAACGCGATATCAGAACAGGCGTGATTAGAGCATCACAAAACAAACTTGACGCGCCTTGTAACGAATTGCCCACTTCATGACTTTCATCCTATGAAATTACTACCCAAGGACATCTGACCCAATGAGTTCACGCCTTTATCTATCCCTGGGCCTGTTTCTCCTGTTCTCGATGGGGAGATTAGCCGTCGGTGCGCAGGAACCTCTGACGCTACGGCAAGCCATCAGTGAGGCACTGGGGCAAAGCCCTGAGGCAGCGATTGCGCGCGCAGACAATCAAGGAGCCAAATCGGCAGCCGCCCTGGTGCGCACCCAGCTTCTGCCGCAACTCAGTTTCACTGAAGACATCTCCCGCGGCGACGATCCGGTCTATGTCTTCGGCGCGCGGCTTCGGCAGCGGCAGTTTACGCAGGCTGACTTTGCGCTCAACGCGCTGAATCTTCCGCAGCCCATCGGCAACTTCTCCACGCGTTTCTCCGGTTCATGGATGGCGTTCGACTCGCTCAAGACAGAGAAGGAGATCCATCGCGCGGATTTGTACAAACAGAGCGCCTCCTTCTCTGCCAAAGCTGTGGATCAGCAAATCGTGTTTCGTGTCGTGGGGGCATACCAGCAAGTGCTGTATGCCCAGCGGGAGATCGATGTTGCCCAGCATGAGCAGGAGACCGCTGCGGCTCTTCTGACCTCTGTGGATGAGCACGTTAAGGCCGGCCTCGCAGTGGAGTCGGATCGCATGTCGGCTGAGGTGAATGTGGCCGCACGCAAGGAGGAGCTGATTGCGGCGCAGGGCGACCTGGAACTGGCGTGGGCCCAGTTGCGCGAGGCCATGGGCGCCCCGGAATTGACAGCAACCGACCTGAAGCCGATCCAGCCGCGCACATTTCCGCAGAACACACTGGAGGCGGAGTTGGCGACGGCCGAAAAGTCGCGGCCGGATCTGGCGGCGTTAAGTCAGGAGCAATCGGCGCAGGCGTCTGCCGTGGGAGCGGCAAAGTCGGACTTCGGCCCACGCGTGAGCGCCTATGGAAACTGGAAAGAAGACCAATCCTCCTTTGGCGGCTCGGGAGGCAACAACTGGGTGGCTGGCGTGCAGATCAGCGTGGACATTCTGCCCTTCGGCAGGCGCGCCCAACTCTCGCGCGAATCTGCTGCCAAGCAAAAGATCGACGCGCAAGTGGCCGCTTCGCAGCAGCATTTGCGGCTGGAAGTGAGCCAGGCGCACATTCACCAAAAGACCGCGGAACTCTCGTTGGAAACGGCGCGGGCGGCAATGGACCAATCGGCCGAGAGTCTGCGCATTTTGAAGAATCGTTACGGTGCAGGGCTTGCCACCATCACCGATCTGCTACGGGCCGAGGATGCCGAGCGGCAGAGCCAATCCAATTACTGGCACGCCGTTTACGGAAGTGCCATGGCCTATACCGAACTTTTATTCGCGACTGGGACACTGACTCCCGATGCGGCGGAGGAATTGCAATGAAGACTGTCTTACGGGCAAGTTTGCTCGCCCTTACCGCCGCGATGGTGGCCGGATGTCATGGCGCCGACTCCACGTCCCCTGCGGTTGTCGAGACCGTGCAGGCGCGGGTTGTTGAAAGCCAGATGCAAGAGGTGCCCGTGAACCTGCGATCCACAGGCACGGTTCATGCCAGGGAAACCGCAGTTCTATCCGCGCAGGTGATGGGCCGCATCCAGCAAGTGCTGGTGCACGAGGGAGACAGCGTAAGAACTGGGCAAACCCTGATAGTGCTTGACGACGCGGCTTTGCGAACAGCTCTGGAGCAGGCGCAGGCGGGCTTGAAGGCGGCGCAAAACGCGCAAACCGCAGCCCAGACCAACGCCTCGCTGGCGACAAGCACGTTGAACCGGTACAAGCAACTTGAGCAAGAGAAGAGCGTGAGCCCGCAGGAGATGGATGAGGTCTCACAGCGGGCCGAGGCCGCGGAGGCGAACCTTGACGCTGTTCGCGCGCAAACCGACGAGGCGCGAGCTCAGGTGAACGGTGCATACACCATGCTGGGGTATACGCGCGTGACGGCGCCCTTCTCCGGTATCGTAACGGCGCGGCTGGTCGATCCGGGGACGATGGCCGCACCAGGCGTCCCGCTACTTCAGGTGGATCAGGCTGGAGCGTTGCAACTGGACGCAACGGTGGATGAGTCGGCGATTGGTACGGTTCACAAAGGAATGAAGGCACAGGTGGCGATCGACGGCGCCGGTTCCGCCAGTATGACGGGGACCGTTGCGGAGATCGTGCCCGCCGCCGATCCATTGAGTCATAGCTTTCTCGTTAAGATCGACTTGCCTTCTTCAACTCAGTTGCGCGCCGGCATGTATGGAACAGCCGAGTTTGCCAACGGCACCCGCCAGGCGATTCTGATTCCGCGCTCGGCGGTTGTCATGCGCGGCTCACTGGCCTGCATCTACGTTCTCGACGGTCAAGGGATCGCGCAACTCCGTTATCTCACGCTCGGCGCGGGACAAGGCAATCTTATCGAAGTTCTGTCAGGTATCTCTTCTGGCGAAAAACTGGTTGACGCACCCTCGGACCGCGATCTGGCCGGCAAGCGCATTGAGGTCCAGCAATGAAGCAAGACCTTGGAATCGCCGGACGCCTGGCCCATTCGTTTCTCAACTCCAAGCTGACGCCGCTCTTCATTGCCGCGTCGCTGGCCATCGGGATCTTTGCGGTGGCTATCATACCGCGCGAGGAGGAGCCGCAAATCCTTGTTCCCATGCTGGACATCACCACCGCCATGCCGGGCGCATCCCCGGCGGAGGTGGAAGAGCGCGTCACGCTGCCGATCGAGACGCTCGTGCATCAGATCTCGGGCGTCGAATATGTGTATTCGACGTCTGCGCCAGGGCAGAGCCTGGTGATTGTGCGTTTTCTGGTCGGCACGCCTCAGGAAGATGCCCTCATCAAGGTCTACAGCAAGCTCTACTCGAACTTCGATCGCATGCCACCGGGAGTTACGCAGCCTCTGATCAAGGCTCGCTCCATCGACGATGTGCCGATCCTGGCCATGACGCTGTGGGGCGAGCATTACAACGGCTATCAATTGCGCGCCATCGCGGATGAGATGCAACACAACATCGCACAAATTTCAGATGTATCTGAGACGGCGATCATCGGCGGCCTTCCACGCACCATGCGCGTGGTGCTAAGTACGGAAAAGCTGAGTGCCTACGGCCTATCGCCCATGGCAATCGTTGGGCATTTGCAAGCCGCAAATGCGAGCGTGCAGGCGGGGAGCTTTTCCGATAACGACCATGAAGTTCGCGTCGACGCCGGCAATCTCTTCAACAGCCGCGCGGATCTGGAAGATGTGGTAGTGGGCGTGGTGCGCGGGCATCCGGTGTGCCTTCGCGACGTGGCCGACAAGATTGTCGATGGCGCCGCGGAGCCTTCAGACTATGTAGTCTACGGCACGACGAACGCGAGCGCCTCAGCGCAGCAGCGATTGCGCCAGTATCCGGCGGTGACGATGACCGTGGCCAAGCGCAAGGGGACGAATGCCACCGACATCTCGAATGCCGTGCTCAAGCGCGTGCATGAGATGCAGGGCGTAACGATTCCTAACGACGTGACGGTGACGACGACCAGGAATTATGGAGAAACGGCAAAGGCCAAGTCGGATGAATTGCTGGAGCATTTGCTGCTGGCCACGTTGTCCGTGACTTTGCTTGTCGCGATTTTTCTCGGGTGGCGCGAATCGGGCGTTGTCCTGCTGGCAATTCCGGTTACGCTCGCGCTCACCATGTCGGTGTTTTACTTCCTGGGCTACACCATCAATCGCGTTACGCTGTTTGCCTTGATCTTCTCGATCGGCATTCTTGTCGATGACGCCATTGTTGTGGTCGAAAATATGGTGCGCCACTTCCGATTACCGGAGAATCATGGGCGGCCGATGAGTGAAGTCGCGGTTGAAGCCGTTGCAGAAGTGGGCAATCCAACCATTCTTGCCACTTTCGCCGTGATTGCCGCGGTATTGCCGATGGCATTTGTCCGCGGTCTGATGGGGCCTTACATGCGCCCTATCCCCGTGGGCGCATCTGCGGCCATGCTCTTCTCGTTGCTGGTTGCCTTCGTAGTTTCGCCCTGGGCGGCCCTCCGCCTTGTTGGCCGCCATCTCGAAGGAGCCAAAATGCTGGAGCCCGAGACGGAGAACTGGCGGACCAGACTCTATCGCCGCATCATGACGCCATTGATCCAGTCCGCGCGCAATCGCGCACTGTTTTTCATTGGAGTAGTGGTGCTGTTTCTAGTCTCGGTGGCGCTTGTGCCACTAGGACTCGTCAAAGTAAAGATGTTGCCGTTCGATAACAAGAGCGAACTCCAGGTGGTCATCAACATGCCCGACGGCACTCCCCTTGAGCAGACGGCGCGCGTGGCCCAGGCGTTGGGAGATGAACTCGCTCGGCAGCCGGACGTGCTCAACTACCAGACGTACACCGGAACATCCGGGCCGTATAACTTCAACGGACTGGTGCGCCACTATTACATGCGCCGTCAGCCGAATCAGGCCGACATCCAGGTGAACCTGCTGCCTGCCAAGCAACGCAGCGTGCAGAGCCATGCCATTGCCAAGCGGCTTCGTCCGTTGCTCGACGCGATCGGCAACGCGTATGGGGCGCGCATCCAGGTGAGCGAAGTACCGCCGGGGCCGCCGGTGATCCAGACACTGGTTGCGGAAGTCTACGGCCCGGACCTGGCTGGTCAGACCCAGGTTGCGCAGCAGATCAAGTCGATCTTTCAGCACACCGCAGGCGTTGTGGATACGGACTGGTATGTCGAAGATCCGCAGCCGAGGCTGGTGATGCGCGTGGATGAGGTCAAGGCTGCGCAACACGGCATTGCGGTCTCCGATGTCCCTCATGCCCTGGCGCTGGCTCTCTCGGGAGATCAGGTCGGCCTGATGCACGATCAGACATCACGGGAACCCGTGCCGGCAATTGTCCAACTCGACCGCGCCGATCGCTCTTCCGAGCAGGGACTGGAGAACATCCGCCTGCCCGGCGCCGACGGAGGCATGGTTTCTCTGCGCGAGCTTGTCATTGTCGAGCACAAGACCATCGAGCCCAGCATCTATCACAAGAACTTGCGTCGCGTGGTCTATGTCACGGGAGATGTAGCTGGCGCGGTGGAAAGCCCAGTCTACGCAATCCTGAAGATGAACAAGGACCTCGACCATCTCACGCTTCCGGCTGGATACACGCTGGCCCGCTACAACGCGTCGATGCCTGAGTCCACGGACCATTACTCGATGAAGTGGGACGGCGAATGGCAGATTACGATCGAGGTCTTCTGCGACATGGGCCTGGCGTTTGCCGCGGTGCTCGTTCTCATCTACGTGCTTGTGGTGGGCTGGTTCCGCTCCTTCATCGTGCCGCTGATCATCATGGCCCCGATTCCGCTCACACTCGTGGGCATCATGCCCGCTCATGCGATGCTGGGCGCATTCTTCACGGCGACCTCGATGATCGGCTTCATCGCCGGCGCAGGCATCATCGTGCGCAACTCGATTATCCTTGTCGACTTCATTGAACTTCGCATCCGCCAGGGGATGCCGCTGGCCGAGGCGGTGATCGATGCAGGCGCAACGCGATTCCGTCCCATGCTTCTGACAGCAGCAGCGGTCGTCGTCGGCGCGAGTGTAATTCTGACCGACCCCATCTTTCAGGGGCTCGCACTTTCGCTGATTGCAGGAGCGGTCGCTTCGACTTTCCTTTCGTGGCCGACCATTCCGGTGCTTTACTTCATGGTTCATTCGCGGCATCAAGCCGCACCTGATCATCAACCTGAAACCGAACAAGGAGATTCCCTATGACCGTTGAACGTGGACTGCGCCTGATGGCTGGCGTGATGGTGTTGTTATCGCTTGTTCTTGCTCACTACTTTTCGCTCTACTGGCTGTGGCTGACCGTATTCGTCGGACTCAACCTGCTGCAATCAGCCTTCACCAACTGGTGCCCAGCCATGTCCATCCTGCGCGCCCTAGGCCTGAAAGGTGCTGCTTGCATTTCCGGAGAGTGAGCCAGTCATGCATGCCCGCACCCCAACCGCACGAATTCAAGATGAGATTTACCGCGAGATGTACCTGTTGGAGGCAGGCCGTTCGGGGTCTGAACTGGGCCTTGCACTTGCCTTGTTGCGCGCATGGGTCGCCATAGATTCCAAATCTGAACGCGCTGGGAATCGGGAGTGGCTCAGTAAGTTATCTCCCATTTGCCTGCAAATGATTGAAGCGGCCTTGAAACAGAATGCCCCAGCGCTTCCCTGTGCGCAGTGAATTGGCGGTTTCCAGTGCAAGCGATTCTCACTTCATTCACGCGTGAGAATATACTGATCTGGCTCCCGATTCACCCAAACGATGCGGCCAGAACTGATCCGAGCCACCGACCTCCTCCACCAGGACACTCCCGAAGCTGTCGAGGAGGCGATCGGTTTACTTCAGAGCACGGTCTATTCGTTCAGCATGAAGGTCTGCGGCCATCCTGAAGATGCCGAAGACACCATGCAAGAGGTGCTCTCCCGTTCCATCAGGCACCTTGCCAAGATCCGGACCCCGCAGCAGATGGCCGTCTGGCTTTACACCGTGACCAGAAACCGCTGCTGGCGCATGCGCCGCAAGCCTGCACACGCTCCGGCACACTTTCTTTCGCTTGATGAGCTGATGCCGGACGCTGACGAACTGGGCAGGCTGCTTGAGGATGCCGCGGCAGACCCGGAAAGCAACGTCCTCGCCGCCGAGCAGCACCACCTGCTGCATCAGGCAATCCTCCGCATCCCCGCCACATTGCGCATCGTTCTCGTGCTCCACGATATGGAAGAGCTAACCACCGATCAGGTTGCGCAGGTTCTCTCGCTTCAACAGGGAACGGTGCGGATTCGCCTCCATCGGGCGCGTCTCAGCGTGCGCAAGGAGATGAGCCAGCTACTCAACGCCATTCCCGAGCTACCCAAACAAGCCAGACGCTCCGCAAGCAAGCCCGGGCGCGCCCGAGCCAACAGAGCGCGACGCCCGGCTGAATGCCGCGATCTGTTCGCCAATCTCTCCGAGTATCTCGACGGCCGCGTGGAACCATTGCCCTGCGAACAGATGCGCGAGCACATCGAAGCATGTCCGTCCTGCGTGGCGTTTCTGCGCGATCTGCGCACTGCCATCGATCGTTGCCGCTCCCTGGAGATCTCTTGCGATTCGGCCGTCGCACCGCGTCTGCGCGCCATCCTCACCAGGGAATACCTGCGCATGTTGGCGATCCCCGTCGACAAAAATGCTCCCGCCATGATGTAACGAATTGCCGCTCTCGTGGCTTTCTTCTTATGGAAGAGAGCGCCGCCATGGAAGTGAAGATCACACGTATCGTGGTGGACCCTCGGTCAGGCTGAAGCCGCCAACTCACGGACGAAGAAGGCGCTTGAACTCCTCTTCAATCAAGTTCAAATCAGCTTCACCTCGGAACAGCGCCTGGACTTTGCCTTGGCGGTCGATCAAAAAAGCTAACGGGAGGCCGAGTACTCCTCCGTATAGTCTTCCGAGTTTGTCATCGCCCATCGCTACGGGGTAGTTTAGCCTCTGCTTTTCGTACATCTTTCGCGCCAGTTCCGGATCGTCGTCCATCGAAATGCCGATGATTTGCAAACCACGCGAGCCATATTGGGTTTGCCAGGCAACGAAACGAGGCATTTCAAGCTGGCAGGAATCACACCATGTGGCCCAGAAATCAAGCAATACAACCTTGCCCCGATAAGTGCGGAGATCCAGTTTCCGATGATGCAAATCGGTGCGTGCGAACTCCGGCGCTTTTCTGTGAAGTAACGAAGTTGCCGCTACCGGAGCCTGTGCAGTGCTCACTCCCACACAAAGGCACAAAAGCAGCTTCAGTGTAGATGAGCGGTGGAGTGTGGACGGCGCAATCCCTGCGCCTTTCGGATTGCCTGGCGCGCCTCGCAACCATCCCTCGTTAGTAGCCCTGTTCAACCGGGTATCCTTTGTCGGCCCAATCGGCGCCAAAATTGTCGGCTAGATAGAGGGCCTTCACATTGGTAAAACCCATGTCGCGTAATTTCGCATACGCTGGCCCAAGGTTCGGACAGCGATTCCAGGGGCAGCAGCCGCAATAAAGCACAATGAGCTTTTTCCGTGAAAGTGCATTCACGCGACTCTCAAGTTTCTCGATTCCTGCTGGCTGTGATCCCGGCCCCGCGTATTCCGAACCGGGGATATGCGCCTGGGCGAAGAGCATATGCGAACCAACTTGCAAGATCAAAGGTTTGTCTTTGTTTGTCGCATGCAGCAGTTGGACCAGCGCCTCCGGTTTCAGCAACTGAGCCTCTGGAATGGAAGACGCACTTCCCGTGAGAACCGGGGTGAACTGCGCTCGGATCTGCGGCAAGAAAGAGAAAAAAGCAAATCCGAGAAGAACGGCAGTCCCCGACCGCCCAACCAAGCCAATCTTCATGGTGCTCCTCCGAAGTGAGTCTATCCGATAAGGTTAGCTGCTTTCACTGTTCGATGACGGTGCAATTTGAACTCAGGTGAGCAAAATCGACCATTCTTCAGGCAATAGCGGCTGCCAATGAGGGTTCTTGTCGCGACTGGCCGCTCTTGGAAAATAGTTGAGCAACCTATTTGCGCGATGGTGCTATCTAACAATTAGTCGATTCTTAATGGGCCGGCACGGTTATGGGTTGCGTCAGCCGAATGGGTTAGACTTGGACCTGGATCCCGGTGAAAGTGCAACGTTGGAGTGCAACTCGGTCGTTGAATCTCCTGGGGGGCCTGGCGTCCCTGGGATTGGCTGTCTGCGTCTTCGCATGGGGTCTGCAATATAAGCTTTCCCTTTATGATTCACCTCAGACAGATTCTCATAAGATTTCACAGGCCAAGCTCCTATCCAGAAATGAGCAGTCTGGAATCGCGGAAAACTTACTGGAAGTGGGAGCAAGAACCTCCACCAGGGTTAGCTCGACCGCTCCTGTTGCCGTTTTCTTTTTTCTGTTGCTTGCCGCAAGCCTATTGAACCCACAAGCATCCCGCCAAAGAGAACAGCCCACAAATCATTCGTGGCATCTTCGTCGCGGACTATTGAATATCTTCTTCGTTCGCCCCCCACCCATCTTCATCTGATTGTTCCGCCGCAGTTGAGACTGAAGCGACCGGCTTGGGCCAATTGGCCAGCAGCCGCGCGGTATGTTCTCCACCGGCGAACCTGTCATGCCACATTGGCCCAGCATTCACAAGATTTCATCTAAGAGGTGCAATCAAGACATGCGCAAGCAGACATCCTTGATTCTCGCCATAGGATTGGCGTTTTCGGTCACGGCCAGCATCGTTGCCTGCCGCAAGACGGACAGCAAGTCGGAAGCCAGAGCTGAAGCGGTTCCTTCCGCAAAGGTTGCCACAGCGCAGCGAGGTGATATTTCCCATGTGCTGACGTTGGCCGGTCAGTTCCAACCCTACCAGGTAGTGGATGTGCACCCCAAGGTTAGCGGTTACATGTCGCGCATCAATGTGGATATTGGCGATGTCGTGCATCAGGGCCAGACGCTGGCGATTCTTGAAGTGCCGGAGTTGAAGGCGGAGTTGCAGCAAACCGAGTTTCAACTCCAGCAGAGCAAAGAAGAGATCGCACAGGCGCAGCACCAGATTAATCGCGCCGAGGCGGAGCACGCGGCTCTGCACGCTGCTTCAGAACGACTGAAGCAGGCGTCCGCGGGAAGGCCGGGGTTGATTGCGCAACAGGAACTGGACGATGCACAGGCCAAGGATTTGTCGTCGGAGGCACAGGTAGACGCAGCCAAATCGGCGATGGCGGCGGCGCAGGAACACGCGAACGCAGCACGGTCAGACAATCAACGCATCGCGGCGCTGGAAAACTACACCAACGTGACGGCGCCTCTGGACGGTGTTGTGATTTGGCGCTACGCGGACACCGGCGCACTGATCCAGGGCGGGACCAACTCCAACGACCAGGCGCTTCCCATCGTGCGGCTGTCGCAGAGTAATCTTCTCCGGCTGCGCATCCCGGTGCCTGAGGACGATGTGAAATACGTCCAAGCAGGCGACCAGTTGCAGGTGCGCGTGGACGCGATCGGCCGCTCTTTTACGGGAAAGATCGTGCGCTTTACGCGCGAAGTGAACTTCGAGACCCGGACCATGGAGACCGAAGTGGATGTAGAGAACAAGGATCTGTCCATCGCGCCTGGGATGTACGCCAACACGCTCTTGCAGTTGGGGCACGTGACAAACGTGGTGACGATTCCGGTGGAGGCGCTGGTGCTGAATGGGCAACAGGAAACGGTCTACGTTCTAGATGACAGCAATCGCATTCACACTCGCAGCGTCGCCGTGGGCCTCCAGGGATCAAAGCTGGCTGAGATCACCAGCGGACTCAACCCCGGAGACCGGGTGGTGATAGGCGGTCAGGATAAGTACCAGGAGGACGAAGAAGTGAGCCCGCTGCTCACCGCTTCGTCTGCCTCGGAGACGGTGCAGGAGACGGGTGGCATGATCGACATGAAGGCCGAAACGAGCGATGGAGGCGCGCACTGATGCCGAAGTTTGCTCTCAGATTCCCCTACTTCATCATCATGTTGTGCCTGCTGGTCTCTATTGTGGGAGCGGTCAACATCGCTCAGATGCCGGTGGATCTGTTTCCCAGGATTGATATGCCGGTGGTGGTGGTGGCCACGTTCTACAACGGGATGCCCCCAGAGCAGATTGAAGCCGACATTACGAATACGTTCGAGCGTTTTTTCACACTCGGCGCCAATATCGACCACAGCGAGTCGCGCTCGCTGTCGGGCGTGAGTCTGATCAAGATCTATTTCAAGCCTGGCACCGATCCCAATGCGGCGCTGAGCAACATCGCCAATCTAGCCATGGCCGATCTGCGCCGACTGCCGCCGGGGACGCTGCCCCCGGTGGTGCTGGGCATGGATGCATCGACGCAGCCTGTGTGCTTGGTGACGCTCAAGGGTCAGGGACTGAACGAAACCAGTCTGAAGGACCTGGCACAGTTCCAGGTGCGCAACCAGATTTCGAATGTGCAGGGCGCATCGGTGCCGCAGCCGTACGGAGGAACGTACCGGCAGATTCAGATCTACGTGGATCCGCTAAAGCTGGAGGCGCGCAACCTGAGCCTGAACGATGTGGTGACGTCGGTAAACAGCTCAAACCTGATTTTGCCCGCAGGCGACGTGCGCATCGGCTCCAAGGACTACAACATCTACGCCAACAGTCAGTTTCCTGATGCGAATTCGATGAACCAGATGCCGCTGAAGTCGGTGGGCAACTCATCGGTGCTGGTGGGCGACATCGGCAAGGCGATAGACTCTGGAGCCTTGCAATACAATATCGTGCGCATCGACGGACAGCGTTCGGTTTACGTCCCGGTATTCAAGCAGGGCGGCGACAGCAACACCATCACCATCGTCAACGGAATGAAAGCCGCCATCAAGCATCTGGTTGATATTCCTGAATCACTGAAGACGGAAGTGGTATTCGACCAATCCCTCTTCGTCAAGCTGGCGATCAAGAATGTTTCGAAAGAAGCGCTGATCGGACTGGTGCTGACCGGGGTGATGATTCTTGTCTTCCTGGGCAGCCCGCGCGCCATGATCGCCGTAGTCCTTTCCGTTCCTCTTTCGATGGTGGTCTGCCTTCTGATCGTCGGTTACACGGGCGGCTCCATCAACACCATGATCCTGGGCGGACTTGCGCTGGTCTTCTCCCGCCTGATCGATAACGGCGTGATCGTGCTTGAAAACATCTTTCGGCACATGGAAATGGGGGAATCGCCGCAGGTTGCGGCAGAGACGGGCGGAACAGAGGTTTCGATGGCGGTGCTGGCCGCCACTTTCACTACATCCATCGTGTTTTTCCCGGTGACGTTTTTCACTGGTGTGAGCAAGTACATCTTCACGCCGATGGCGCTGGGCGTGGTAGTTTCGATCTTCGCATCGTACTTCTTCGCCATGACCGTGGTGCCGCTCTTCTGCGCCAAATTCATCCGCCTGCGCCGCGACGTCGAAGGCAACCAATCTCGGCTGAGCTTCTTCACGCGCCTCGAGACCAAGTTCAACGAAAAGTTCCAGGCCATGCTGAACTGGTACGAGGGACGTGCGATGCGGGCTATGGAGCGGCCCGGCTTTACCGCCGCAGCGATCCTCGGCGGTGTAGTGCTGCTGCTGGTGGTTACGGTTCCCTTCATCGGCCGCGCGTACTTTCCCCGCACTGACCCAGGCCAATTCATCATCGACGTGCGCATGCCAAGCGGCACGCGTCTTGAAGTGAGTAACGACTACATCGCAAAAGTCGAAGGCATCATTCGCAGTGTGGTGCCAACCAAAGATCTGGATATGATCGTCTCCAACATTGGCGTCTATCCCGATCTTTCGGCCATCTACACTACCAATGCCTCGATGGACACCGCCTTTGTACAGACCAGCCTGAAGGAGGACCACGGCACTGGGAGTTATGAGTACATCCGCCGTGTACAGGAAAAGCTTGCGCGCGAGATGCCGGAGCTCTCGACCTATTTCCAGGCCGGCGGTCTGGTCGATTCGGTCATCAATCAGGGGCTGCCGGCTCCCATCGACATTCAGATCAAGTCGCAGGATATGGATGGCTCCTATGCCCTGGCCACGCAACTGGCGGCGAAGATCAAAGCGATGCCCAACGTGAGCAGTGTGTACATCCCGCAAAGCATCGATTATCCCGGCCTGGCGCTCAACATCGACCGCGAGCGCGCCAGCCTGATCGGGCTTTCGGCCAAAGAGGTGGTCGACGACGTGATTACGGCGCTCACCTCAGACGGCATGGTGGCTCCCAGCTATTGGATCGATCCGAAGAGCGGCAACAACTACATGGTCACGGTGCAATACGCAAACAGTTGGATCGACAACATGTCGATGGAGGATATGAAGAGCATTCCGTTGCGCGGCGTGCGCCCAGCCGGCTACAGCCCGATGCAGGAGGGCGGGCAGTCGGATCCAGCCTCATCGCAGGCGACCGGCAACGAGAACTCGGCGGGCTACGTGCCCTTGGGCGCGGTGGCCAATATCCAGCAGATCAACACGCCCACTGAGGTGGACCACAACCAGATTCGCCGCGTGATCGACATTTATGTGGCCACCAAGAGCGAAGCATTGCAGGGTGTGGGCGCGCAAATCGAGCGTCTGCTGGCGGCCACGAAGCACGACAAGAACACGGTGATCGATGTGAGGGGCGCTGTGGTGAGCATGAACCAGGCATTCCACGACTTCGGCGTTGGCCTCATCATTGCCATCCTGCTCGTCTACTTGATTCTGATGGCCCAGTTCGCTTCCTTCATCGACCCTTTCATCATCCTGATGGCGATTCCACCGGGGCTGGCTGGCGTGGCGCTCATCCTCCTGGTGACCGGTAGTTCACTGAACATCATGTCGCTGATGGGAGTAATCATGATGGCCGGCATCGTGGTGTCGAACAGCATTCTGATCGTCGAGTTCGCGGGGATTCTTCACCACCGGGGTATGGGACTTAAAGCAGCGGTGGTGGAGTCATGCAAGGTTCGTCTGCGCCCCATTCTGATGACCTCGTTGGCGACACTGCTGGGCATGATTCCGATGGCGCTGGGACTGGAGGCGGGTAGCGAACAGTATGCGCCGTTGGCGCGGGCCATAATCGGTGGGTTGGCGCTATCTGTTGTAGTCACCATGTTCCTGGTTCCGGCGGTGTACCTGGTAATACATGAGCGGGACAAGCCCAAAACCGCGACCGCGGAGGAATAGACATGACTGAATCGGTGAAGAGGAGATTGATCCCCGCCGCGTGCGCGTCATTGTTACTGGTCTTTTTGCCGTGCGCAATGCGCTCGCAACAGGCGCAGATGCCGAAGGCGCAGATGCCCTCCCTGCAACTGCCGGCTGCACAAGCGCCAGCTGGGCCTGCTGCGTCCTCGGGACCGCGACTGACACTCGCAGACGCAGAGCGCATCGCGATCGAGCGCAACCCAAACATTAGCGTGGCGCGGCTCATAGCGCTGGCGCAGGCACAGGTGACGCGTGAGCTGCGTTCTGCGGAACTGCCCACGGTACTGGGTGCCCTGACGGCGGCAGGCGCGCACGACAACAGCCGCATCACCGCAGGCCTACTGAATAATCCATCAGTCTACGACCGCGCCGCAGGCGGCTTGTCGGTGAGCCAACTGATCACGGACTTCGGACGCACGCACAACCTGGTGCGGAGCGCGCAATCGAACGCACAGGCGCAACTCGAAAACGAGCGTGCCACGGAACTCGACATCACGCTGACAGTGGATCAGGCGTTCTATCGAGTGTTGACGAGCCAGGCGGTGCTGAAGGTGGCGGAAGCAACGATAAACCAGCGCCAGGCGACGGTGGACCAGGTTGGCGCCCTCGCCAAGGCAAGGCTGCGGTCGGATCTCGATCTGAGCTTTGCGGATGTGCAGCTCTCGCAGGCCAAATTGCTTTTGCTTGACGCCCAGAATGACGCCGCCGACGCCATGGCGAGCCTGAACGCCGTGTTAGGCTCCGAACGGGATGAGCAATACACGCTCGTGGATGAGACTACGGCAAATCCCGAGCCTGCGCCCCAGGATGCTGAAGCGCTGCTGCAAACGGCTTTCGCCACGCGTCCCGATCTTGCCGCGCTCAACCACAACTACACCGCTGCCCGCCAATTTAGCACCGCCGAACGCGATCTGTGGATGCCGACCGTTTCGGCGCTGGCCGCGGTGGGCGGCACGCCGGTGCGCGCGGATCAGATTCAATCCTCGTGGTACGGCGCCGTCGGCGCAAACATTAGTATTCCGGTCTTCAATGGATTTCTGTACAACGCCCGCGCACAGGAAGCAAAGCTGCGCGCTAATGCTGCCGGGGAGCAAGTGAGGAACCTGCGCGATGTGATTGCGCGCGATTTACGCACCGCGGTCCTGAATGCACAGAACGCGTTCCAGCGCATCGGCGTCACGCAGGAAATGCTGAACGAGTCGAACATGGCTCTCGATCTTTCACAGGAGCGGTACAAGATCGGCTTAAGCGGAATCGTGGAGCTGACCCAGGCGCAACTTGCACAGACGCAGGCAGAGATCGACTATGCGAATGCCCGCTACGCCTATCAAACCGCGCTGGCGGTGGTACGGTTCCAGACCGGTCAGTAGCTTTTGTGAAATTTCCCGTGTCATATTCGGCGCGGTTGGATTCTCACTCCTCAGGGACCGTTTCTATGCCGCAGTGAGTGTGACCGTGTTGATCATTCTGATTTTGCGCCTTGTTTCCAGGAGAGAACGACCATGCCAGTGATTGGCGATAGGCCCGAACTGAACCTGAAGTCCGTTATCTACGCAACAGATTTTTCTCTTTGCTCCAGGAACGCCGGCTTCTACGCCGCGCGCATGGCCGCCTATTTCTCGGCAAAACTGCTGGTGACTCATGCCTTCACGCTGGAACAAGCCGCGTTGGAAGTTGAAGTCGGTGACAGACGATCAAGCCAGCAGAGACAGAACTTGACGCATCTTCTAGAAGGGGAGACCGATTATCTGGGAGCAAGTTCAATCGAGATCGCCCCCACGCTCTTGGAAGGAAATCCGGAAGATGTGATTCCGGATCTGGCAGACAGGCTTGGACCGTCCATGATCGTTCTGGGAACGCATGGCGGAGGTCGCCTGGAACGGGGAATCATCGGCTCGACCGCAGAGAAGATCCTACGGTCTACGCGCTGGCCAGCGCTTACCATTGGCCCTCACGTTCAGCCCTTGTCCTCACAAGCGTTCCCCTTCGAGAGGATTCTTTTTGCGACCGACTTTACTGAGGCGGCCGCCAATGCTGCGAACTATGCGGTTACATTCGCTGAAGTTTTCGCGGCGAAGATTGATGTGCTCAATGTGATTCAGGAGGCCGTAATCGAGCATCCAGAACGTCTCGCCGATCTTCAGAATCGCTTCTTCAGCGCCCTTGACGCGCTCGTGCCGCAATCTGCCAAAGAATTCTGCGATCCAAGAACCTATGTGGCCACCGGCGGGGCGCACGACAAAATCCTCGAACACATCAAAGAGCGATCAATCGAACTCCTGGTGCTCGGTATCCGGAAGACTTCGCATATCGGCATGGAGATGAGAAAATCCGGGGCCTTTCGGATCATAGTAGATGCCCCTTGCCCAGTCCTGACGATTAGAAGCTGAGTAGTGGATCGCTTTCCAGGAGAATTCGATGGTAAGACGGAGGAACCGTTCGAGTGGCGAAATACAATCGCACACTTAGAACGCTACTCTTGGCATTGCTTGGAGGCATTTGAGTTCGAGCGAATTGCAGTAAGGACTGTGAAGACTTTTGTGGGAGACTGCCGCAAGGGGGGCGGTTGATTGTGGGTAATATCCACAGTTTCTTCTCGACCGATAGTCTTCATAAGCCTCTGAACCTAAATGATATAGAGCATCAGCGAACAATGCTGAAAGAGCACATTTCTAGCTGATAACCGAAGGGTTGCAGGTTTGAGTCTGCCTGAAGAGCCAAATCCTCAAGCATCGCCAGCCGCTTCACCCATCCCCACCTCGCCGAACCCAACCCAATCGGACCTTTCAGGTTTCCTTTCGCAGGCTCCATCTATATTGGAGGAGCGACCACGGCGAAGGAAATGCGCAACCATGCTATACTGAACTTGCGCTCAGTGATTTGGTCGTGAGCGGCGCTTTGCCCCTGAAGGCAACTCTGCCTTGCACAGATTTCCCCAAGCCCCTACAGCGTAACCCTTGAGTTTCCGTCCTGGTGACTCAGCTTTTGATCCCTGAAAGGATCAGGAGTGAAGTACTGCTTCTCCTCTGCAAAGTGGCTTGGCAGCGACGCCAGGACAGCGCATGCTCTGCGCAACAAAAGGGTGCCGATCGGCAGCGTGCCGCTTGGCGTTTCGTGTAGCGTGGGTCAGTTCCGGGCCGCGGGCATTTCTAAAATGCTGGCCGCCAGTCTCAGGGACGCATTCGGTTCTTCCTTACGCGTAATTTCTTAGAGAAAGCTCGCGCCCATTGATGGGCCTACGCGCTTCTTGTGTCCGGCTCCGTTTGCAGGCCCCCATGAAATCTTGGGCTCCCGGAGTCAATAGGAAGATTGTCTATTTTGACGACTCAGTTTTCACAGTTTTCACTTTCCCCGGCTTTGATGGCCCGGCTCGAAGCCAACCAATTCAAGATCCCCACGCCGGTGCAGGCTGCTGCCATTGCTCCCGCGCTCGAAGGCCGCGATGTGCTGGCCACGGCGCAAACCGGAACCGGCAAGACCCTCAGCTTCCTCATTCCCATCGTGGAAATGCTGCAAAAAACCGAAGGCCGCGACGCGAGCGCACTCATCGTGCTGCCCACGCGCGAACTCGCCATGCAGATCGAGAAATCCTTCCGCGCCATCCGCACCAGCCAGGCGCAAACCGTTGCGTTGGTGGTGGGCGGAATGTCGGAACAGGATCAACTGCAGACCATCCGCCGCGGTGCGCGGTTGATCGTGGCCACTCCGGGACGGCTTGAGGACTTCCTCAAACGCAAACTTATCCGGCTCGCCGGCATCAAGATTCTGGTGCTCGACGAAGTGGATCGCATGCTCGATATGGGCTTCGAACCGGCCATTCGCCGCATTGTGTCCATGATCCCCAAAGAGCGCCAGAC
>Ga0255349_1000359_pt1 | contig 20959 bp, 18 predicted proteins | sample CBST25v15metaG_FD_189947 | JGI IMG/M metagenome (GOLD analysis project Ga0255349, IMG submission 189947) | Peat soil microbial communities from Stordalen Mire, Sweden - C.B.S.T-25.v15 | ecosystem: Environmental > Terrestrial > Soil > Wetlands > Peat | place: Sweden: Norrbotten County, Stordalen...
GTTGGTGTATCCCGAAAGCAGTTCACTTAAGTTGACGCGACCATCAGGGAGCGGCGACCTCGCATGAATTGAACAGGACACAGGGACTCTGGTTCTGCTCTAGGGTGGGATACGAGAAACCGACTCTGCAGCATAGGAGAAATGCTCTAATGCCGGAAATGCCGCATCCCGGTAAAGACCATGGCCATGCCCAGCCGGTCGGCGGCGTCGATCACTTCCTGATCCTTCACCGAGCCTCCGGGCTGGATGACGGCCGTCGCTCCCGCCTGGGCAACGGTTTCCAGGCCGTCCGGGAAGGGAAAGAATGCATCCGAGGCGGCCACGCACCCTTTCAGCGGCAGCACGGCTTTCATCGCGCCAAAGCGGGCGGCGTCCACGCGGCTCATCTGCCCCGCGCCGATGCCCAGGGTCTGTCCCTCGCGGGCGTAGACGATGGCGTTCGACTTGACGTGTTTGCACACGCTCCAGGCAAACAGCAGTCCGCGCAGCTCCTCGGCCGTCGGCGGGCGCCAGGTGACCACCTTTAGCCCCGGGTCGAGCGCCGTTGCGTCGATGCGCCCGGTGTCGGCGTCCTGCATCAATAATCCTCCCGACACGTGCTTGACCACCGGGCGGGGCGGGGCGGAGTGAACTTCGACCAGACGCAGATTCTTTTTCGCGGCCAGCCGCTCGCGGGCCGCGGGAGAAAAGGCCGGAGCGGCGATGGCCTCGACAAAGAGCTTGGCGATCTCTTCGGCGGCCTCGGCGTCCACTTCGCGGTTGATGCCGATCACCGAGCCGAAGGCCGAGACCGGATCGCAGGCCAGCGCCTTGCGGTAGGCTTCGACAATCGTCGCGCCCGTGGCCGCGCCGCAGGGGTTGGTGTGCTTCATGATGATGGCCGCGGGCGAGTCGAATTCCTGCGCCAGTTCCCAGCAGGCGTCCAGATCGACCAGGTTGTTGAAGCTCAGCTCCTTGCCCTGCAATTGCTTCGCGCCGGCCACGCCCAGGCCGCTGCCGTCGGAGTAGAGCGCGGCCCGCTGATGGGGGTTTTCGCCGTAGCGCAGCGATTGGGCTAGCGGAAAATTGATGCGCACAGTCGCCGGCAGCGCCTGCCGTGCGGCCGGCGTTTCGGGCGACTGCGGTAAGGCGGGCATTTCCGGGGATGGAGCCTCGGCCATCCGGTCCAGCGTGTTGGCAATGGCCGCGTCGTAGGCCGCGGTCAAAGAAAAGGCCTGTTTTGCCAGCCTCCAGCGCGTCGCGCGGCTCAAACTTCCGCCGCTGGCCTTCAGTTCCTCGATCAGCGCTGGATAGTCCGCCACGCGGGTCACAATGGCCACGTCCTCGAAGTTCTTGGCCGCCGACCGTACCATCGACGGACCGCCGATGTCGATGTTTTCGATCAGGTGGCCGAAGGCGACGCCGGGCTGAGCAGCAGTTTTCTCGAAGGCGTACAGGTTCACCACCACCATGTCGATAGGCTCAATGCCGTGCGCGGCCATGGCGGCTTCGTGCTCCGCATTGCCGCGAATATAGAGCAGTCCGCCGTGAACCTTGGGGTGCAGGGTCTTCACGCGGCCGTCCAGCATCTCCGGAAAGCCGGTCAACTCGCTGATGTCCTTCACGCTCAATCCGGCTTCGCGCAGCGCCCTCGCCGTTCCGCCCGTCGAGACCAGTTCCACGCCCAAACCGGCCAGCACCTGAGCAAACTCCACCAGCCCGCTTTTGTCGGTCACGCTCAGCAGCGCCCGCCGAATCCGTTTTTCCGAAATCCCCTCTTCGCCCACGATTCCGCTCCTTTCAAGGGCCTTCGCGCCGGTCAAGGGCCTTCGCGCCTGGCGCAATCCCTCATCCGCACCGAAAATGCAAAGTCCAATCTTCAGACTACATCGAATCGCGGAGGGCAATCTCAAGCCGTGGTCAAATCCTCTTCCGGTACCAAGGTTTTACGGGTGTAAGCCGGTTCCTACACTGATCCTGCTGGACTTAAGTGCTACAGTTGCAAATGGCCTTCGCGGAGGGAGCAGGAGGCTTCTGCCCCCTGAAAAACTGCCGAAAAGCGGGGCCTTCAGGCCCGGAATAGGGCATTCCGAAGCAAATACATCGATGGTATGAGGGCGGTTTCGGCAACTACCGGTCCGGTTGCAGTTGATCGCTTGCCGCCTGCCCGGCCAGCGATTCACCCGCTCCGCCTCGAGCCCCACGCCAAAATGCATTAAAGTTGTGCTATGGGTAGCTACGCCCCTGTTCCTCCGTCCCGCGAAAAGCAATCCGTTCGCATGGACTCCGATTCCGAACCGGAGTTTTTGCCTCCGCAGGCCGGATTCAATCCGCCACCGCCGCGTCCGGCCCGCCGGCAGCGCCCTTCGTGGGCTGACTCGCCGGCCACTTATCTTCTGGTGGGCATCAATTGCTTGGTTTTTCTGGCCATGGTTGCGCATCACGTCAGCGCGATCGGCCCCAACCTCGACCAGTTGATGTTCTGGGGCGCCGACAATGCCGGCAACGTGCTGGTTTACGGGCAGTGGTGGCGCATTGTCACCGCCATGTTCGTCCATGTGGGCATTCTGCACCTGGCCACCAATATGTGGTGCCTGTGGAATCTGGGTCTGCTGGCCGAGCCGCTGATGGGTTCGCTGGGCCTGCTGGCGGTCTACATCCTCACCGGCGCGGCGGGCAACCTGCTGTCCACCTTCGTCAACTGGTCGAAGTATTACCCGGAATGGATCGCCACCCACAACCTGGCAGCGTTTCCGGCTGGCGCGGGAGCCTCGGGCGCCGTCTTCGGCATCGCCGGAGCGCTGATTGTCCTGCTCAAATCGCAGCGGCTGCCGGTGCCTCCGCTGGAGCTGCACAAGCTGCGCAAATCGGTGATCTACTTCGCCGCCATCAACCTGGTGATCGGCTTTACCATCAGCCTGGGCGTGGTGGTAAAGCACACCGGGGTGAGCATCGACAACATGGCCCATCTGGGCGGATTCAGTTGCGGGTTGCTCTTTGCCGCGCCGATGGTGCCCCGTTTTGGCTCGCCCCGGCCGCTGTTCGCCAGCCGCCTGCGCATCGCCGTGGGGATGGCTGTTGGATTGCTCGCTCTGTTCGCCTTCTTTCTGGCTCAATTGCCGGGCTGAAAAGCGGACGGCCAACCGCTACGGAGCGGCCGTGGCGGCGAACTTCTTCACCATCGCCAGCAGCAGTTTGCGGTCGCTCTCGTTCAGATTCGTCGAGTAGCGGCGGATCTGGGTCAGAAAGCGCAACTCATCGTCGGAGAGTTCCTGCGCATCCAACTGACGGTTGAGTGCGTCTTCGGCGAAAAACCGGGTAATGGGCAGATCGAGCGCCATGGCAATCTTCGACAACGTGTCCAGCGAAGGCACCGTATGGCCGTTCTCCACGCGCGAGAGATAACAGCGCAAAAGGCCAGTCTTCTTTTCGATGTCGCCCTGGGAAAGCCCCTTTTGCAGCCGGAAAGAGCGAATGGTGGTGCCGATCTTGACCATGATGAGATTCCTGTTCACTGGCTGCCGGAGTTTCGCTCTTTGGCAGCAATCAAAAGATTATTGGCATAAGAGTTAACATACGCTCCCCGGGGAATGCAAGCGCCTTCATCACGCCTGAGCAGGCAAGCTGTTCGCGTGCGCGTGGCGGGGCAGAAACTGTGTCCGGCGGCGCCTTCAGGACGGCCCCTTTTCTGCTTGAAATCGTTCATTCATGCTAAAATCCAGGCTCAAGGAGCGGGCAGCCGCCTTCGTTGCCTGACCAGATCGCCCCCATGAACCTCTATCTCATGCGACACGCCAATGCCGGATTGAAGCGCGAGAACCCCTCGCTCGATGGAAGGAGAGCCCTCATCAAGGAGGGCAAGGAGCAATGCATGCTGATGGCGCGCGTTTTGGCCGCGCTCAAAGTGCAAGTGGACGTGATCGTCTCCAGTCCCTTGAAGCGCGCTCTGCAAACCGCGCAGTTTGTGGGCACGGAGTTGGGCTACGAAGGCAGGGTGGAGATCAGCTCAGCGCTTGGGCCCGACGCCGACTACGCCAGCTTTCAGCAAATGCTGGCTCACTATTCCGGATATGATGGGATCCTGGCCGTGGGGCACAACCCCGTTCTCTTTCAGTTCCTGGGCCGGTTGATTACCGGCAACGGCGGCGCGGCCATCCGCATGAGGAAGGGCTCGGTGGCGCGCGTCGATCTGGATCGCCATCCGCCTCTGCTGCATTGGCTGATCGATCCGCGCTCGGCACGGGCGATCTACGCCAGCGTGCAAAAGAGCTCGCGGCCGAAGACCTCGCGGAAGTAGTCCGCCTCCTTGCGCAGAGACCAAATCTCCAGCTCCGCGCCCGTCCGCCCCGGCTGCACCTCCAGATGAACCCGCTTGGGATAGGCTCTGGCCGCAAAGCGCAGCACGTCGGAAGCCCGATCCTGGTTGAGCGCGACGGCCAGGCGCAGTAGCACCACCGCCCGCTGCACGTGAGGGTGCTCGGCGGCGGGGATGTTGCGCAGGGCGCGGTCGCCCGGCTGCGGACGGCTCTTGCCCAGGTAGCGTGCGATGGCCGAAACCAGTGTGCGCTGCAGCGGCGTGTAGCCGTAGATCTCCGAACTGGAAACAATGTACTGCGTGTGCCGGTTATGCCCCTGATGATTGATGAACTTGCCGGTATCGCGCAGCAGGGCCGCGGCGGCCAGCCAGTTCTCGTACTCGGGCGGCAGCTGATGCAGCGCTTTCAGTTCGCGGTAGAGCTGCACAACATGGGCGCGCACCGGCTCGGCGTGGCGCAGATCGACTCCGTAGCGCCGCGCCGTAGCCAGCACGCTCTCCCAGCGGTCGTGCTCGAACTCCTGGTGAGCGGTGGCGCGGGCATCCTGCTCGGCCAGCATCTGGGCCAGAATGCCGTCGCGCAGTCCCAGCGGGGAGTAGCGGAAACCCTCCAGCCCAAAGATCTCCAGCATCTCGGAAAAAACCATCGCGCCGGCCACGATGATCTCCGCCCGCCGCGGCCCAATGCCTTCGACCGCCGCGCGCTCGACGAGCGCCATCCGGGCCAGCTTCAGGGCCAGCTTGTGCACCTCGCGCGTGGATGTCGTTCCGGCCGGCGGCGCGCTCGCGCCGGACCGCGCCGCAGTTCCGGCCAGGGATGGAGCCTGGCTGAGCGCAAAGGCCTGCACGGCCTTGCCCGCCGCCTTGCCGCCCACCTTGGAGACAGCCTTCTTGCCCGATTTTCCCCGCGGCTTGTCTCGACCGCCGCTTCCGCCTCGCATCATCGCCGCGACCGCCTCGCTCAGCGCCGCGGCCGTGCCGGATGTGGCGATGACCAGTGAGACGTTCTCCGGCTGAATCCTGTCGTGCACTTTGCGCAGTTGGTGGGCGATGAACTGACGCATCCGCGCCAGACCCTCGGCTGGCGCCGGGTCGGCCGTCAGGAACTCGCCCGTGAGCCGCACCGCACCCAGCGGCAGACTGACGGTTTCCTTGATGCGCTTGCGCTCGGAGAGCGTGATCTCGCAGCTGCCTCCGCCCAGATCCACCAGCAGAACCCGTCCGGCCAACCCGGCTCCGGCGCCGCGTTCGGGTCCGGCCGCGCCTGCGCCCATCACGCCCAGATGGATGAGCCGGCCCTCCTCCAGGCCGGAGATGATCTCCAGATTCCAGCCGGTTTCAGCCTTCACCCAGGCTTGAAAGGCCGGCCCATTACGTGCGTCGCGCATGGCCGAGGTGGCCACCACGCGAATCTGCTCCACTCCATGGGACTGGACCGCCCGCTGAAACCGCTTGAGCGCCTGAATGGTCCCGGCCATCGCCTCGGGCGAAATCAGCCCGGACTCGAAGACGCTCGCGCCCAGCCGCGTCACCTCGCGGTCCTCGTGCAAGGTCCGCAACTGGTGCGCCACAACTTTGGCAATCTTCAGTCTGCACGAGTTGGAACCAATATCGATGGCGGCAAAGATGGGCATACGGCAGCTCTCCCCGGAAAACGGAAATTTGCTCTCCGGTCAAGATACACGACCATGGCGATGCCGCGCAGCCGGCTGAGCGGCATCGCTCTCCGCAGCATGTGGAGCGCGCCGGTTTCTAAAAAAGGAACGGCTTCAATCGAGCCGGAAGTTCTGAAAGACCAATGGCGTTGAGCGCCCTTGGCTCTTGAGCCAGCCCATTGGCCGGCGCGCCGGTTCAGGCCCCGGCCGGCGCCGTGAGATGCGCGGCAAATGTGGCTGCTATCCTTGACCTGACAGCTCAATCAGCGATGACAAACGACCCGAGTACTCTCCACAGCCCGCAACGAACACCTTCCGCGCTTGCTTCCTGGGCGCTTTTGGTGGCGATCTTTGCCGCCGTGCAATTTGCCTCGCTGTTTACGCCGCCGCTGCTGGACGACGTGGACGCCAGCCACGCCCAGATCGCGCAGCATATGGCCGAGAGCGGCGACTGGGTGACGCCAAAGATCAACGGCATCCGCTATTTGGAGAAGGCCCCGCTACCCTACTGGCTCGACGCCGCTCTCTATCGCGTCTTCGGCCAGAACGTCTTCGCCACCCATTTGCCCAATGCGCTGGCTCTGCTGGGCTGCGCCTGGCTGATGTGGCTCTGGGGAAGCCGCGCCTGGGGGCCTCGAGCCGGACTCTACGCCGCCCTCGGCATACTCACCTCCATCGGGCCGTTTCTCTTTACCCGCTTCGCCATCCCCGACGCGCTGCTCACATTTCTACTGCTGCTGGCTCTCTATTGCCTGCTCAGCGGTTTCGAGTCCAGCCGTCCGTTGCGCTTTTATGGAATGTGGGCCGCGCTGGCGCTGGCCGTGCTGACCAAGGGCCTGGTCGCACCCGTCTTCTTTGCCGCCGCAGTCGTTCCTTTTCTCTTCGTGAGCGGCCAATGGCGCCGCTGGCGGGCGTTGAAGCCGTTCTCCGGATTGCTCCTGTTCCTGGTCATCGCCGCCCCCTGGCACATCTTGGCCGGCTTGGCCAATCCCGATCAGGGCCACCCCATCGGCAACCACCCCACCATCGGCAACGTCCACGGATTCTGGTACTTCTACTTCATCAACGAGCACTTCCTGCGCTTTCTGGGCACCCGCTACCCGCACGACTACAACCGGCTGCCCGCGGGCGCCTACTGGCTGGGACACCTGGTCTGGCTTTTCCCCTGGAGCCTGTTTTTGCCCGCCCTGGTGGCCGTGGCCTGGAAGACCCGGCATAGATGGATGCAGCACCTGCGCCGCGACGCCGGTCAGACGGTCGATTTCTACCTGGACAATGCCGCGCGCGAGGATGCGGCCGGCTACGTCCTCCAGCTCAAGTTCCGGGTGCGCACCACCTGGCTGCTGAGCCTGTACGCGGGCTTCATCCTGATCTTCTTTTCCCTCTCCACCAACCAGGAGTACTACACCTTTCCAGCCTGGCCGCCGCTGCTCATGCTGATCGCCGGGGTGGTGGCCGGGATTGAGGAGAATCGCGAGCCGGACGGCGCTCCGCCGCTACTTTCGACCGCTTGGCTGACTGGCGCGCAGGCATTTTTTGCCGGCATCGGCGTGCTTTCCGCGGCGGCCTTGGGCTGGGGGCTGTGGGAAGCGCGCAACTTGCCGTTTGTCTCCGACATTGGCACCCTGCTGGCGCACCGCGGGGTAGGCGATTACACGCTTTCCATGTCCCACATCTTCGATCTGACCGGACCCTCGTTTGCCGCGCTGCGGCTGCCGGCTGTGCTGGCCGCCGTGGCTCTGCTGGTGGGCCCGGCCGCTGGCCTCGTGCTGCGGCTCAAGCGGAAGCATCTGGCCGCTACAGTCTCGGTGGCGCTGACCGCGGTGGTTTTCCTCGTTGCCGCTCACATCGCCTTCGCCCGCTTCGAACCTATGCTCAGTTCCAGGCAGTTGGCCGATACAATCCTCAAAGACGGCGCGCCTACGGACACGTTCATCGTCTTCGGCGACCAGTCCGACGCCTCCTCGGTCATTTTTTACACGCACAACTTTCTGCATCGGCCTGCCCTGCTGGTGGAGCAGCGCTGCTCACCCAACGGGGCAGGTTCCTCGCTGCTGTGGGGCTCCTGCTATCCCGATGCGCCGAAGATCTTCCTGAGCCAGAACCAGCTTGCGGAAATCTGGGGCACTGGCGAGCGGAAATGGCTCTTCGCCCAGGACACAAACCAGTCCAAGGCCGAGCAACTGCTGGCGGGCCGGCTCTACTCCGTCCAGTCGATCGCCGACAAAACGCTGTGGACCGACCGGCCGCTGAAGTAGATCGACGAAGAACCATAGCTCAGAGCAAGCTCGGATGGTCACTATCTTCGACTCTGGCATGAAAGTCGTGCCCTTTCCAGGGCCAATTCCCGAGATAGCTTTCAGGCCAGGTCTATGACCGCATGATTTCGTGCTTCGCGTTCGTATAATCCCAGGTTCCAGAATCGGATACTGGGGCACCCAGAATGGGTACAACAACCACCGTCAGAGAGCTGGCGAAGTTATTCGCCGGCTTTGGCCAACACGGCTTCCGCCTGTTCCAATGAAACTCCCCGCAGCAGGAAAACCTTGCTGCGTGATAACTCTCCCGAGGCTAACTCGACGGCATTCCTGGGTAAGTGGAACGTTTCCGCGAGAAAAGAGATGAGCGCCTGATTGGCGCGGCCTTCGACGGGGGGCGCGTGGACGGCGATCTTCAGTTGCGCCGCCGCCCCCTCGCCGTAGAGGCCGGTGATGGCGGTCTTTTTCGCTCCCGGCTGGGCGCGGACGGCCAGGGTGACGCCGCCGGATGCGTGGGCGCGCAGCATCAGGCCAGATCCGGGCGCGTGGCGGCTGGACGCGCGCCGAACAGCGCCGTGCCCACGCGGACGCAGGTTGCGCCTTCTTCGATGGCCAGCGTAAAGTCGCCGCTCATGCCCATCGAAAGCACGTCGAGCGAGAGCCGCGGGTAGGCGGCGGCCCAACAGTCGCGCCAGAGCCGCAGGCTGCGGAAACAGGCGCGGGTCTCCTGGTCGGAGACATCGAAGGGGGCAATCGTCATCAGGCCGCGCAACTGCAAATTGGGCAGATCGGGCAGGCGCTCCAGCAGTTCGACTGCCGCGGCCGAGCCGGGATCCAGCCCGGCCTTCGATTCCTCGGAGCTGAGCTTGACTTCGACCAGGACCGGCAGCCTCCGGGCCAGCTTGCCCGCAGCCTCGTTCAGCCGCTCGGCAAGCCGTAGCGAGTCCACGGAATCGACCGCGTCAAACAGCTCGACGGCCCGCATCGCTTTGTTCGATTGCAGGTGGCCGATGAGATGGACGCGGATGGGTGCGCGGAGGAGGCGCAAAGGCGCGGCTTCCGGAGGGTTTGCCTCCGCGCTGCTTGCCGCCGGGTTCGCTTTTGGGCTTGCTACAGGATTCGCTTCTGGGTTCACGCCTGAGAGCGATGCGTCCAACTCCAGCGCCTTGGCGGCGAACTCCTGCACGCGATTTTCGCCGAATAGGGTGAGGCCGAGCGCGGCGGCCTCGGCCAGAGCGGCGGCCGGGTAAGTCTTCGAGACGGCCATCAGCTCAACCTCGTCGCGTGGGCGTCCGGCGCGGTGGCAGGCCTGGAAGATGGCCGCTTCCAGTTGTTCGAGGTTTTCCTTGAGTGCCGTCATTGTGCTCTGACCTTCTCCTCTGCGCGCCGGGCTGAAAGGTAGATGCGCCGCACGGCAATCTCCTCGGGCAGGGGGTCGCGAATCTCGCAGCTTGTTACATCGAATCCATGAGCGATCGCCAGTTCTTGCAGCTGCTCCGGTTTAAAGTCGCTCCAGAAGACTTTTTGGCCGCTTCCCAAGGGATCTTCGATCCAGCCTTCGCTGCTTCCTTCCTTGGCCACAATCAGCAAGGAGCCACCGGCGCAGAGGACGCGGGCAAACTCCCGCATCGTTTCGCCCAGGCCTGCTTTCGGCTGGTAGTGCAAGGAGTAGTAGGCGACCAATCCCCGCATGGCTCCGTTCGAAAAATTCATGGCGGCCATGTCCATGACTTCAAAACGCAAAGCGGACTGTTCAGCGCGCGCCAGTTCGATGCACTTTGGGGAGATGTCCACCCCAACCACATCGAGTCCCGCATCGGCCAGAAGACGAGTCACATGGCCGCATGGACCGCAACCGGCATCGCAAACCACTGCGCCAGACGCCAACTTCTTCGCAAAAGAAGCAAGAATCTGCCTGTCAAACGGCTTGCCTTGTAACTCGTCGCGGAAAAGTTCCAGATAATGCCCGGCAACGGCGTCCCAATAGCGGGAAACCGTCGCGCAATGCTCTTCCCTGTCCGGCATTGATCCAGTTTAACCGGTTTGCCGCCATTAGCACCGTCCTGGCAGCCTCGCCTTAGCCCCCATGCTCCTCGAGGAATTTTTCGGCTTCCATCGCGGCCATGCAGCCGGAGCCGGCGGCGGTGATGGCCTGGCGGTAGCGGCGGTCCTGCACGTCGCCGCAGGCAAAGACGCCAGGGACGACCGCGCCGTTGCGCGTCACCAGCACGTTGCCGGTGGTGCGGATGTAGCCGTCGTCGTCCAGGTCGATCTGCCCGGCGAACATCTTCGTATTGGGTTCGTGGCCGATGCCGAGGAACAGGCCGTCAATGGCCAGCGTCGACTGCTGGCCGGAGGCCACATCGCGCAGGCGCACGCCCCTGACTTCATTTTCTTCGACGCCCAGCACCTCTTCGACAACGGTGTTGGCGCGCAGGGCGATCTTCGGATGCGCGTGGGCGCGGTCCAGCATGATCTTCGAGGCGCGAAAACCGGAGCGGCGATGGAGCAGCGTGACCTTGGAGGCAAAGCGGGTGAGAAACAGCGCCTCTTCCATGGCCGAATCGCCGCCGCCCACGACGGCGATTTCCTTGTCCCGGAAGAAAAAGCCGTCGCAGGTGGCGCAACTGGAGACGCCGTGGCCGACAAGCGCCTGTTCGCTGGGCAATCCCAGCCAGCGGGCGCTGGCCCCGGAGGCGACGATCAGCGTGCTGGCGAGAACGTCTCCAGCGGAGGTGCGCAGGCGGAGAGGATTTTTACTCAAATCCACCGAATCCAGGTTGGCAAGCTGAAACGCCGCGCCGAAGCGGGCGGCCTGCTGTTTCATGTTTTCAATCAGTTCCGGCCCTTGAATGCCTTCCGGCCAGCCGGGGAAATTTTCCACCAGCGTGGTGATGGAGAGCTGGCCCCCGGGCTCATGGCCTTCGAGCACCAGCGGGTTGAGTCCGGCGCGGCCGGTGTAGATGGCCGCCGTGAGCCCAGCGCAGCCGGAGCCCAGAATAACGGTGGAGCGAATCTCGGTCATGAGGTTTCCCTTGTCGATTTTAGACGTTTTTAAGCGCCATGAGGGCGACAGAGTCCTTTCCTTCTGGATATGATGAGCCGGGCGGCGAATTTGACTCGAATCTGCGGCCTGCGGCTGCCGCGTGGAGGGCGGTTGCGGGGTGCGAGGTTTGAGATCGAGCGGCTCAGCTGGCTTTATACTAAGGTGTTTGCAGACTGCATGGGGGACGCTGCGGGAAACCGCGCGTCGAAAGGAAGCAGGCTTTGGTTCAGGCGGAGATTGGCATTATCGGCGGCAGCGGACTTTATTCGATGCCCGGATTCACGAACGTGCGCGAGACGCGCGTGGAGACGCCTTATGGCGACCCCTCGGACGCATTTCAACTGGGCGAGTTGGAGGGGCGCAAGGTGGCCTTTCTGGCGCGGCACGGGCGCAAGCACCGCATTCTGCCCTCGGAGTTGAACTTCAGGGCCAACATTTACGCCTTCAAGAAGCTGGGCGTCGAGCGCATCGTGTCGGCTTCGGCGGTCGGCTCGTTGAAGGAAGAGCACAAGCCCACCGACTTCGTGATTCCCGACCAGTTCATCGACCGCACGCATCATCGCGTGGCGACGTTTTTTGGCGAGGGGATCGTGGGCCACGTGGGCTTTGGCGATCCGGTCTGCGCGACGGTGGCCCGGACCGCTGCCCAGGCCTGCGCGGAGCTGGGCGTGGTGGGCAAGCTGGGCGGAACCTATGTATGCATGGAGGGTCCGCAGTTTTCCACGCGCGCGGAGTCGAACCTCTATCGCAGCTGGGGCGCTGACGTCATCGGCATGACCAACCTGCAGGAGGCCAAACTGGCGCGCGAGGCGGAGATTTGCTACGCCACGGTGGCCATGGTGACCGACTACGACTGTTGGCGCGAGGGGCACGATGCGGTGACGGTCGAGCAGGTGGTGGCCGTGCTCCACCAGAACGCCGAAAACGCGGCTAAGGTGGTGAGGGCGACCGTGGCCGCGATGCCATCCGGTCTGGACCGCACGTGCCCGTGCGCCTCTGCGGCAAAGTACGCCGTACTGACCCAGCCGGATGCGATTCCGCCCGCGACCAAGGCAAAGGTCAGGCTACTGTTCGGCAAGTACCTGGGACTCTAACCACCTGCGGTGGGGCCAATGGCCACCTGCGGTGGGGCTGGCTGCCTTCGGCTCCAGCGCGCCAGAAAAAAGGCGCGGGGGTGGCTTGTTGGCTGCGAGGAGATTTGGAAGATCGGCAGCGCTTTGGGTGGAGCGAAGGTTTGAAAAGGGCACGGCTTCGGGATTTTGTTGCAGAACTCCCGGATCGTGTCAGCCTCAGTGTCAGGTTGGGGACTTCAGAGCAAATTTCCTCATGGTATCGAGCTCATGGTATCGAGTAGCAAGCGTTTCTTCAGGGGCTGAAGCCCGCGGTTTTTTGGGCGTCCACGGCACGGCTGAAGCCGTGCCCTTTCAAAGCCGCCCTACACCAAGAGCAAATTTGCTCTGGTCGCGCCGGAAAGGTCGAAAGATCAACCAGGGCTTCAGCCGCCGGGAGGGCGCGCGCGATGGAAACACATTTCCGCAGGGCTCAGGCCCGGTTCTTCGCTGGAGCTATCGGACGGCACGGTTCAGGCCGCGCCCTTTCAAAGCAGAAGTTTCAAAAAGCAGGTTTTGGCAGGTAGAGAGGAAGTTCCATGGCGATTACCGTAGTGGGCAGCGTGGCCTTCGATTCGATTGAGACTCCGGCGGGGCGCAAGGAGCGCTGCCTGGGCGGCGCGGCGACCCATTTTTCGCTGGCCGCCAGCTTTTTTTGCGATGTGCGGGTGATCGCCGTGGTGGGCGAGGACTTTGGCGCGGCGGAGGAAGCCGTCTTTCAGGCCCACAACATCGACACACGGGGCATTGAGCACGCGGCGGGCAAGAGCTTCTTCTGGGAAGGCTCGTACCTGGACGACCTGAACGAGGCCAGGACGCATAACACGGAGCTGAATGTCTTTGCGGCCTTCGAGCCGAAGATTCCCGCTTCTTACCGGGATTCGGAGTTTCTCTTCCTGGCGAACATCGATCCGGTGCTGCAGCGGCGGGTGCGCGACGAGATGCCCGGCGCGAAGATGGTTGCCGGAGACACGATGAATTACTGGATCAAGGATCATCGCCCGGCGCTCGCGGAGATGCTGAAGGGCCTGGATATTCTGCTCATCAACGACGGCGAGGTGAAGATGCTGGCCGGCAGCGGCAACCTGGCGCAGGCGGCGCGCGCGGTGCTAGCGATGGGGCCCCGGACGCTGGTGGTGAAGCACGGCGAGTATGGGGCGACCCTGTTCCACAAATCTGCGTCGGCGGGCCGGACGGCGGAACTCAGAGTGCCGGCGCTGCTGCTGGAAGAGGTGGTGGACCCGACGGGCGCGGGCGACAGCTTTGCCGGCGGCTTCTTCGGCAGCCTGGCCGCAGAGGGCGAACTGACCCCGGAGGCCTTCCGCCGCGCCATGTTCTACGGCAGCGTGATGGGCTCGTTTGCGTGCGAGCGCTTCGGCACCGAGCGCATGCAGAAACTTACCCGCCAGGAGATCGACGGCCGCTTCAAGCAGCTCCGCGCGTTGACGCACATTGACTGAACATTTCCATCGCCGCATGGAGTGGCTGGCGGTCGTGGCGGGTTGCGCGGCGGCTTCGATCGCCGCCGTGGTGTGGGGCTGGCGGCAGGGAGCGCTGCTCAACTACGGCGATGCGGTGGCCCATCTGCATATTGCGCGGCGGGTTCTGGACTCGCACCGTCCGGGGCTGGAGCAACTGGGCTCGGTGTGGCTTCCGCTGCCGCACCTGCTGCTGCTTCCTTTTGTGCAGATATACGCCTGGTGGGCCAGCGGGCTGGCGGGCGCGATTCCCTCGGCGCTGGCCTATCTGGCCGCCTGCGCGGGCCTCTACAGGCTGGCGCGGCGTTGGCTGCGCCCGGCGAATGCGGCGCTGGCGCTCGAGTTTTTCGCGCTGAATCCCAACCTGCTCTACCTGCAATCGACGGCCATGACCGAGCCGCTGTTTCTGTGCGAGATGGTGTGGGTTGCGGTTTGGCTGGTGGAGTGGCGGGCCAGTTTGGAGACCAGCCCGATCGAAGACCTGCAAAAAAAAACCAGCCGCCTGCAAATCTACATTGCCGTGGCGCTCATCGCCGCCGTCTTCACGCGCTACGACGGCTGGATCATGGCGTTTCTGGCCTGGGTGTGCATGGGCCTGACCCTGGCTAGACGCCGCAGGCTGCGCTCCCGCTCATTCTGGCTGGCCAGCCTGCTGCTGGTCGCCGCGCCGGCGGCCTGGTTCGTTTATAACTCCGTGTGCTTCGGAGACTGGCTCTACTTTGCGCGCGGACCGTATTCGGCCAAGGCCATTGAGCTGCGTAGCGCCACGCCCGGAGCCGGACCGCTCCATCCGGGCTGGCATGATCCCTGGGTGGCGCTGCTGTTTTTTATGAAGGTTGCGGAGCGGGATGCTGCCGCGGCGGCGCAGGGCAACCTGATGCTGGTGCTAAGCCTGCTGGGGACGGCGTGGGGCTGGCTGACGGCGCGGAGGAGAGCATTCACCTGGGCGCTGCTGCTGTGGCTTCCGGTTCCCTTTTATGCGTATGCGGTCTCTTACGGTTCGGTGCCCATTTTTCTGCCTGACTGGTGGCCGCACTCCTGGTACAACACGCGCTATGGGATGGAGATGCTGCCGGCCTTTGCGCTGGGGCTGGGCTTTGCGGCGCAGTTTTGTCTGGATGCGGTGAAGGAGTTCAAGCCAGTCCTGGCGCGGTATGCGACCGGAGCGCTGTTTTTGCTGGTCGTGCTGAACGCCGGCGAGATGGTGCGCGAGCGTCCGCTGGTCTACGCCGAGGGAACCACGAACATCGCGGCGCGGCGGACTTATGAGAAGGAAATTCCCCCCGTGCTGCGGGCGCTCCTGGTCTCGCGGCCGGGCGGCCTGGTGCTGATGGACACCTCGACCGATCCGGAGATTGTTGCGCTCACCGGAATTCCACTCCGCCAGACCATCAACGAGAGCGATCTGGAATTCTATCGCGAGGCGCTGGCCTCACCGGCTGCGCACGTTGCAGTCGTACTGGCCTTTGACGGCGACGAGATCGACCGCGCGGTGAAGGCGCATCCCCAGGGCCTGACCCTGGTTCGTTGCTTTTACGCCGCGGGGCAGCCCGCGGCAGCCATTTATGTCTCCGGCTCTGAAGCCGATTCACGGCTCCCGGCGAAGCTCACAGACGGGCGAGGCGGTGATAGCATCGGGCAAGGAAGCGAAATGAGCAGATAACCGGCACGGTTCGCGCTACCTTTCAACTTTTGAGCGGCCGCGCGGAAAGCTGCTCTGCGCGTTCGAGAAGAACGCGCTTTTCAACTTCCGCGATTTGGAGGAAGATTGATTCCCTTTGCAAAGGCTCACGCCTGCGGCAATGATTTCTTGATTGTGACCGAAGAGGCGGCCGCCGGCTGCGACCGCGCCGGGATGGCGCAGCAGCTATGCGCGCGGAATACCGGCGTGGGCGCCGACGGCATCGAGTTCTTCACCTGGACCGGCCCCCGATCCGGGCGCATTCGCCTGTACAACGCCGACGGCTCGATGGCCGAGATCAGCGGCAACGGCACGCGCTGCGTGGCCGCGTGGATGGCGCTCGAGCGTGGCTTCCTGCCGGGCGACGAACTGGAGATTGCGACCGACGCGGGGCTGCGCGTCTGCCGCCTGAACGGGACGAACGCGGAGGGCGGATTCAGCGTGGAAGTGACCGCCGGGATGGGCGTTCCTTCGTTTGCTCCGCGCGTCGTCACGCTGGCCGACGGCTCTCGAATCGCCGGCGTCGAAGTCTCGACCGGCAATCCGCACTTCGACATCGTGGTGGACAACGCGGAGTTTGCCGTGGACGGAAAAACCTGGCAAAAAATTGGCGCGGCCATCTGCGTACATCCCGACTTTCCCCAGCAGACCAACGTGGAATTCGTGCGCATCGTGAGCGAACGTGCGATTGAGATTCGCATCTTCGAGCGCGGCGTGGGGCCGACGAGCTCATCGGGCACGGGCAGCTCGGCCTGCGCCACCGCCGCGATCGCCCTGCATGGCTGCCGTTCTCCGCTGCTGGTCGCAGCTCCCGGCGGTGCGCAGACCGTGGAGTGGGCCGGGCCGGGCTCGGAGCTGCGGCTGACCGGGCCGGCGACGCTGATTGCCCGCGGCGAGGCTTTTTGAAGGCCGGCTCCGCCATTCGGACTTGCATTCGGTCTTGCGCACACCGGAGACCGGAATTTTTCACTTGGCGGACGGGATTCCGCCGGGGTAAAACCCCCTTTGGGCCCGTTTTCCTGAACGCATCGTTGCAGAATAGGGTTTGCTTATGTCCGGTTTATTGAAATTGCCAGCAGTCCATTCCGGGGCGGGGGTCAGCGTGATCGCGCCCGCTTCATTTGCTCCGCCCGAACGCATCGAGCTGGGGCTGGCGGGGTTGCGCGCTCTCGGCTACTCGCCGCAGCCTGCCGCCCACATCCTCGCCCACGGGCCGCTTTATTTTGCGGGCACCCCCGAGATGCGGCTCAGTGACCTGCACGACGCCTTTGCCGACGATCAGGTGAGTGCCATCTTCTCGACGCGCGGAGGCTACGGGTCCAATTACCTGCTCGACGGGCTGGACCTGGACCTGATCGCTGAAAACGGCAAGCCCCTCATCGGGTACAGCGATTTGACCGCACTGCAGTTGTGGCTGCTCGACCAGGCGCAGCTGCCGGTCTTTCACGGCCCGATGCTCGCTCCGGATTTTGCGCGCCCGCAGGCCGAGCAACTGGACGGGGTCCACTTGCCCAGCCTGCGGGCGGCTCTGAGCGGCGCGCCTTACTCGGTGGGCGCGGCCGAGGGATTGCGTACCCTGCGCCGCGGCCAGGCGCGTGGCACGCTTTACGGCGGCTGCCTGAGCATTCTGGTGGCATTGCTGGGCACAACCTTCGAGCCGCAAACCGAAGGCAAACTGTTGTTCCTGGAAGATGTGAACGCCAAGCCCTACCAGATCGACCGCATGTTATGGCAACTGCGCGAAGCGGGCAAGCTGGAGGGCGTCACCGGCGTCATCTTCGGCGAGATGCTCGATTGCGTCTCGCCGGACTCGTCTGCCGAACTGCTGGACGAGGTGATCCTGCGCGCTTTCGAAGACATTGCCGGGCCGATCGCCATCGGGTTGCGCAGCGGCCACGTCTCGCGCCAGAACGTCACGCTGACCTTCGGCGTGAAAGCCGAACTGACGCTCCGGGAAGAGCCGCAACTGCGCTTGATCGATTCGGCGGTGACGCGATGAAAGAGCAGGGAACAGGGATCAGGGAACAGGGATCGGACCCGCACTCGGGCGAGTTCAGAAAATCATTGCCCCGGCACATTCACCTGAGCGGCATCTGCGGCACGGCGATGGCCTCGCTGGCCGGCCTTTTGCAGTTGCAGGGCCACCGCATCACCGGCTCCGACAAGGCGGCTTATCCGCCCATGAGCGATCTGCTCGCGGGGTTGGGCATTCCGGTCATGGAGCCGTACGCGGAGGCGAACCTTGATCCGGCCCCGGATCTCGTCGTCGTCGGCAACGCGCTCTCGCGCGGCAATCCGGAGATCGAGCGCGTACTGGACGAGCGCATTCCCTTCACCTCGATGGCCGCCCTGCTGCATGAGGAGTTTCTTTTGGGGCGCGAGTCGCTGGTGGTGGCCGGCACGCACGGAAAAACCACGACCACCAGCATGTTGGCGTGGATCTATCAGGTGACCGCACGAGAGAATCCGGCGCTCGAGCCGTCGTTTCTGATCGGCGGCGTGGCGGAGAACTTTGGCTCTAGCTTTCAGCTTCGGCCCACGCGCACCTTCATCGTGGAGGGCGACGAATACGACACAGCCTTCTTCGACAAAGGGCCCAAATTTCTGCATTATTTTCCCGATGGGCTGATTCTGACCCACGTGGAGTTCGACCACGCCGACATCTACGCGGACCTCGGCGCGGTGAAGACGGCCTTCAAGCGGCTGGTGAACCTGGTTCCGCGGCGCGGCCTGATTGTGGCCTTCGACGGCAACGAAAATGTGAGCGAGTGCGTTGCCCATGCTTTGTGCCGTGTCGAGCGCTACGGATTCTCCGAGGCCGCCGACTGGCGCCTGCGGAATCTGCGCCACGAAGATGGGCTGACGCGCTGGGAGCTTTGGCGCGGCGGTACGTTATGGGCCGAGTTGTCGATGCAGTTGGCTGGCGAGCACAACGCGCTCAACGCGACCGCGGCGGCGGCGCTGGCCTTCGGGCAGGGCGTGAGCCGGGAGGCGATCTGCTCGGCGCTGGCCGGCTTCAAGAGCGTGAAACGGCGGCTCGAGGTGCGCGCCCGGATTGGCGGCGTCACGGTGATCGACGACTTCGCGCACCACCCCACGGCCATTCGCGAGACGCTGCGGGCGCTGCGTTCGGTTTATCCGCTGGCGCGCTTGTGGGCGGTTCTGGAGCCGCGCTCGAACACGCTCCGGCGCAAGGTGCTCGAGGACGATTTGATCGAGAGCCTGCGCCTGGCCGACCGCGTGGTGCTGGCCGGCGTTTATCAGCAGCAGCGCATTCCGGAAGCAGAGCGCCTGAACCCGGAAGAGGTGGTGCGGGCGCTGAATGCGGCCGGAACTCCGTCCTCGCTGTGCCCCGACGCGGAGGCCATCGTCAATGAAATCGCGCCGCAACTCGAATCCGGCGACGTGGTGGCGATTCTTTCCAATGGCGGCTTTGACGGCATTTATGAGAAACTGCCCGCGCGACTCAGGGAACGCAGCCTTCAGCCCGGTGAAAGAACCAGATGATCTCTTCTCTTTTGGCGCTGATGACCATTCTCGTTCTCGGCATCCCCACGGCGGTGATTTTCATCCCCCTGGCTGCTCTTACGGGCGACATCATGCCGCTCTACCGCGTCTCGAATGCCATTGCGCGAATCGCTCTGCGGATGGCGGGAATTCGCGTGGAGGTTGCGGGCCGGGAGCTTGTGCCTGCGTCGACGGCCTGCATCTTCATGGCCAATCACGTCTCCAATCTCGATCCTCCGGCGCTGATTCCGCGCATCCCCGGCCGCACCTCTTCGTTTCTCAAGCGCTCGCTGATGAAGCTTCCCGCCCTGGGCTACGCCATGAAGCTGGCGGAATTTATCCCCGTGGAACGAAGAGGCAGCGCATCGAACGCGCAGAAGAGCGTCGCGGCGGCCAAGCTGCTGCTGGCCAAGGGCATCCACATCACCACATTCGTCGAGGGCACGCGCTCCCCGGACGGCCGCCTGCTGCCCTTCAAAAAAGGCCCGTTCTTTCTGGCCATGGACAGCGGCGCGCCGTGCATCCCGGTTTCCATCTGGGGCACCGAGACGATGATGGCCAAGGGCAGCCCGCGCATCAAGCCGGGGACGGCGCACGTCGTCTTTCACGCGCCCATCGATCCGGCCGGCTTTGCCACGCGCGAAGAACTGTCGGAGGCCGTGCGGGCGGCCATCGCCTCCGGGCTGCCGGAGTGGATGCGGGGCTGAGAAATGCTCGAGCAAATTTCCTGATGGTATCGAGTTTCCTGATGGTATCGAGGAGGAAGCCTTCCCTCAGGGGCTAAAGCCCGCCGGTTTCGCTGGCTTTTTGTACGAGCTGAAGCCCGTACCCTTCCTGAAGCCCGCCCGTACCCTTCCAATCGATTCAACGACCCTCTCATCTGTGCGGCGAACACCACTAGCTCGACGGCTCAACGACGGCGTTGTAGCCTTCGTTGAGCAACTTCCGGCGCATGGCCTCGGCCTGGTTGAGGCTGCGAAAGGGTCCGATGCGCACGTGGATGAGGTTGTCAAAGGGATTGCGGCGGGCGGTGACGGCGTAGTTGCGCCTGCGCAGCGCGCCGACCAGCACCTCGGCGTCTTGCTCGTGGGCAACGGCGGCAATCTGGACCATCAGCGCCGGAGCGGAGGCGGGCGCGGCTGAAACGCCCCCGGCGGGCTGGCCGTAAACGGGCGCTTGCGCGGGAACCGCAGCGGGCAGCGCGGGCTTGACGACGCCCCGGACTGGACCGCCGGTCCCCGGAATCGAAGGCGAGCCGGAATCCTGCGCTCCTTCGGCCGGCTCAGTGCCAGAGGCCGCGGACGGAGCCAGTCCGCTGGCAGAGCTTTGCGGCAAGGAGGCGCCCGGTGGAGCGGCCGCAGGCTTGGGACGGAAGTCGGTTGCCGACTGCGAAACGGGAGGGCCGGACGAAGAAGGAACGGGCGGACTAAAGGGCAAGGAAGTCCTTGCGCCGCGGCTGCCCATCGAGTAGCCCAGGCCGAAGCAGAGGCCGCACAGCAACACAAGAGCAAAAAAGATGGTCAGCAGAAGACACGGGCCAAGCGTCAGTTCGGTATCGCGCCGGCGCTTGACCGGCTGAATCTCATTCTCGTCGAACTCGTCGAAAACTCCGCGCATTTTCCTTCCTCTAAAGTCGCCACAAAGGCAAAGCCGACCGGAAAAGAACGAAATCTTCTTTCCCGGACTGAAAAACTTCCCTTCAGGGCAGACATACCAAAGTCATAGAGGAGGAAGCGTTCACTCAGGAACTGAAGCTCGCGGATTGTTGGGCGTTGACTGCTCGGTTAAATCCGCGCCCTTTCAAAAACCGCTCTAGGTGTGTGTCGGGCATAGCGTTTTGCCGAGGCCGATTCAGCGGTTTGCAGGGCTGGTGTTCGATCTGGGGCGCGTAGGCAGTAATCTTGTTGGTAGCTTTTAGCAAGCTTTCCGCG